>WNGE01003583.1_pt1 | contig 24900 bp, 22 predicted proteins | sample 5400651 | NCBI WGS metagenome assembly WNGE01 (sample SAMN13153370, study PRJNA577476) | soil metagenome | isolation source: 60 cm soil or saprolite under grassland replicate 2 | place: USA:California | collected 2016-06-15
TCGGGGAAAGACACGGGCGGCTCGCAGTGGTTCGTGACGCACTCGCCACAGCCCCATCTCGACGGCGGCTATACGGTTTTCGGCCATGTCGTCCGTGGGATGGAAGTTGTCGATAACATCGCCAGGGGAGATATTATTCGCAGAGTAATAATAAATAACCGATAGATTTCAAGGGCGTTCGATAATCAAGGAATGAAGTTTCATTACCAACAACTTCGGCTATGCCACTCAACGAGCCCGCGAATGCGGGCGGCAAATTGTAGCCCCAGGCGTAAGCCTGGGGTAGGTGGTTCCCAGACGAATCATAGAGCCCCGCAGGGGCGACAGATGTTTGGTCCGCTGGCACACCTTCGACGTAGAATCTCTGGCGCCCGCTTCGCGGGCTCAGAAATCCTGTTGCGATTCGATCCCCGGGCTTACGCCCGGGGCTACCTTCTGCCACGCCTTCGGCGTTCATTTATCTTCACGTCCACGGTTTTGATTGCGGCGGCCGTGCTGTCATTTCACACGTCGCTCCAAGCCCAAACCCGGCAATCACAATCACAGGAACCCCGAACTCGATATCAAATTTATCTTTCGCTCGACTTTGAGAACCGGACTTATACTGGCACTGAGCGTGTGCGTTGGATAAATCGCGGTGATCGTCCGACATCGGCGCTTTTCTTTCATCTCTATCCTAATGTGCGCATACCTGGTTACACGGCACCAACGGAAAAGAGTGAGTCGGGCCAACCAATTTCGGACGAGCCCCGATTGGAAATCACCGAGATTCGATCGTCGAATGATTCGATTCTGACTTTTGGGCTTGATGATCAGGAAACCACTCTGCACATTAATCTGCGCGAATCTCTGGCCCCGAACGCGGCGGCCGAGAGGCAGCGTTCCGGAAATTGATCCAGAGGAAACCGGCCTGGTGACTCATGTGATACAACAGGTTAGCGCCGCCATTCGCAGCACGCGGGAAATGCGACGGGCGCGCGATACTAATTTTCGTTGTCGGGGCGTCATGGTGCTCGGATCGGCTTATCCGGTGCTCGCGGCGCGCGATGGCGACGAGTGGTTTCGCAGAATCGATCTTAGTATCGGCGACGTAGCCATGACAGACGTGGCTGATTATGAAGTAAGCGTTGAAGCGCCGCGAGACATTGCAGTGTTTTCTCCGGTCGAGGCGAATGCGACGGCACAAAAAGAAAGAACGGAACTCGTGAGTTTCGCGATGCAGGAGTCACGAGACTTTGCGATCGTTGCCGGTCGTAATTTGCATTCGGAACAGCGCTCAGTCGGCGATATTACCATTCGCTCGATCTTCAGGCCCGATCATGAAGTGGTCGCGCGGCGCGCGCTGAACATCGCGGCGGACGCAGTTCGAATCTACTCGACACGTCTCGGCCCTTTGCCAATCAAGACAGTGAGCATCGTTGACGCTCCGCTGGTGGCCACAATGGGTAGCGCAGAGTTCAGTGGCCTCAGCGCCATAGCCAGCGCCTTCTACCTGGATTTCGATTCTGCCCCAATTCGTAATATGCCCGACGTTATTCGCGAACAACGCCACTCAGTTGAGGAAAGCCTGGAGTGGACTGTAGCGCATGTGGTCGCTCATCAGTGGTGGGGCGTGACGGTAGGTAACGATCCTGGTCGCCAACCTGTATTGGATGAAGCGCTGGCGAATTGGTCCGCATTGCTTTATTACCGCGAGATCCACGGGGAACAGCAAGCGGCAAATGCGCTCGACGAGCAAATCCGGGGCGTTTACAAGCTTTATCGTACCTTTGGCGGAGAAGATATGGAGGCCAGCCACGCCGCACGCGAATTACGAAGCAAACTCGCTGGAGATTGCCGACATGGATGACCTGCGTGGAGCTTTCATTGCCGGGGCACCCGTTGAACAAAGACGCGCCGTTAATCGTACTTTCAATCGGTGGCTTTCGAGCAAACGCGGTGACGAAGACATTGCACCACCGGACGCAAAGCTCGCAGCTGAATTGGGGCTACCGGCGCGAGGGGGAATGGCCAAAGGCGATAAGAATGTTTTCACAGCATTTGCTAAAGTCGGTAAATTTTTCTGGCAGCAGATGACGAAAATCAGATAAATAGTAAGCAGTAAGCAGTAAGCAGTAAGCAGGAGGCAGTAAGCTTTGTCAGTACCACGTGCGTAAGCGGGTGGGTGGTTGAGGCAGCAGGGCGTGTCAGCAGCCCGACCGTGAGGGAGGGCACAAGAGGCGGAAAGCAGAAGGCGGGTAGTGGCGGAGGTAACTTAATTCATGCGAGCGTACCAAGACTTGGAAGTTATACGCCCGAGTCGTCGGGTCAGGCGGCCGACGTCTGTTCAGATCGAGCGGGAGCTGGAAGTTGTTAGTCAGTTAATGGACAACCAGTTTCGACTCCCGATTCTCGGATGGCGATTCGGGTTGAATGCGATCATCGATCTGATTCCTGAATTCGGTGATATCGCTACGACCATCGTCGCGCTTTACATCCTGGTTTCGGCAGTTCGTTATCGAGTTCCAAAGATCACGCTGTTCCGTATGGGGCTCAACATAGGGATTTATTTTGTCGGAGGCTTGATTCCTTTTGCCGGTGACCTTTTCGGCGCCTGGTGGAAACCAAACATTCGAAACATCAATTTGCTGCGCCGACGCGCGACCGTTACCGCTGAAGAAGCGCGACGCGGACGCTCCAGTGACTGGTTGTTTGTGGGAATAATTATAGCGTTTCTGCTTGCGTTGCTCTTTGGGTCAATTGCCTTGGCCGTGTTTGTTTTTTGGTACGTTGCCACCCATGTGCGATTTGTCATGTAACCGCTTGTTTTCAAAGACCGTCACGAAGTACATCGCCAATGCCAACCACGCTGCCGAGACCTAAAACGTCAAGCCTTTAAGCAGACGAAACTCTCGGAATTATTTCCCGTTCGGACACCTTATAACTACCACTTCCTTGCCTAAATTAGCGGCCTTTTGTTATAGTCGCCTCAGTCATCATCCGGAAAAATTTGAAAAACAACTGGGCGATCCTCGCAGGGGTTCGCCTCTCCAGAAAGGATTATCTCTATGGGTAACGATCGAGATTACGGCGACAATATTTCAGCTCGGCTGACTTATTTCCTTGTAGGTGCAGGCATCGGGGCGGTGCTGGCGCTCTTATTTGCGCCAAAATCGGGTGAAGAGCTGCGCAGCGACATTGCCGACGCTACGCGCAAGGGCATAGATCGATCAAAAGAAGCTGCACAGCAATTGGGCACGAAGGCCGGCGAGCTTTACGAGAACGCGCGCGAGACGGCAGGAGACTATTACGAAGCAACCCGTGAACGCGCGGCTGAGCTCTATGACACGGCGACAGCCAAAGCAGGCGAAGTTGCGAGCACCGCGCGAGATGTCGCAGCACGACAGGCCGGTTCAATTCAGGCAGCAGTCGAAGCCGGTAAGCAAGCCTACGTTCAGGAAAAGCGTAAGACCGAACTTTCCGGACGCACGGAAGCCGCGCCGACTTATAAGCCTGAGAAAACGATGTAAACAAATCAGAGCTTAGAACTTTGTACTTAGAACCTGGTACTTTGCTTTCAATTCAAATTAAGTACAAAGGACAAAGTACAAAGTACGAAGTTTTTGAGATGAATACGCACGATCCGCTCTTCTGGTTGGTTATCATTACCGCGATCATCGCGCTGTCTTTTATTCTGATCGCCGCGGCGATGATCGCAATTGCGACATATGTCAATCGCGCACTTAAAACCGTCAATCGGCTGGAACAGAAACTCGATCCGATCATCACTCGGACCACCGCGCTCAGCGAGCAGGCACAAAGAATAGCTGTTCAAGGCCGGCAGATAGCCGAGCAATTCAACGTAATGTCCGGGCATCTCTCGAACGCCACCATGCACCTTTCAGAATCAACGGCACTGATTAAGGAAGAAGTGCGCGGCATCATGATGCTCGCCGATGAAACGGCTCAAACGGCGCATGAGAAAGTGCACATGGTCAGTCGCGCGATTGATACAACACACGAGCGGGTAGCGGACACAACAGAGTTCATTCAACGCAAGGTGATCGAGCCCGCGCGAGAATTGGCGGCGATTCTGGCGGGTGTTCGACGGGGCTTGGAAGTGCTGGTTGCGCCGGCCCCCAGCCCAATTAACACCACTTACGCAGACGAGGAGATGTTTATAGGCTGAACGCGAAAACATCGAAGGCTAACTGCCCGAACCATCGTCTCAAGACAGAAGATGGTTCGGGTTTTTGATTCCTTGAAGGTTTTAGTCGTTGGTCCTGGCATGAAGACAGTGGCCGGTCTCAGGGGCACAACTGGGAGCGCGGACGTCCCGTCCGCATTGAGCGCGAAGCGCGAAAATCAGTCAATGTAAAGAAAAACTGCATAACTGAGTTGGTTCTTGAGGTGGAAGCCTGCTGGTTCGCTCTCAAAAACTGAGCGTCTGCGACGCTGTGCGGACGAGACGTCCGCGCTCCCAGTCCTGCGGCGTTGTGCGGGCGAGGGCGCTCCCAGTAACAAGGGACCTATACATCCCGATGTGAAACTGACCTGGCCGTATGTGTATGAAAGCTCACTTTGGTAGCTGAACACCCATGCTGTTACTATTTCGCTTTTGATTGTCGATGACCATGGCTACAGAAACACCACAGCTCGAATTAAAAAAGACCATCAATCTGCCGAAGACGAAGTTCGCACAGAAGGCGAACCTGCCACAGGCTGAGCCGGCGCGCCTGAAAAAGTGGGCGGACATGAAACTGTACGAGCAGATTCGCCGCGCACGCGCCGGCGCGGAGAAGTACATTCTTCACGATGGACCGCCGTATGCTAATGCCGATATTCACCTGGGCACGGCGCTCAATAAGATCCTAAAAGACCTTATCGTTAAGTCGCGGACGATGATGGGTTATGACGCGCCCTACGTTCCCGGGTATGACTGTCACGGGCTGCCGATCGAACTGCACGTCGAACGAAAGCTCGGTGCGAAGAAAGCCAGCATGCCCCCGCTCAGCATTCGCCGCGCGTGTCGCGAGTTTGCAGCCGATGCTTTGAAGCGACAGACCCGCGACTTTCAGCGGCTGGGAATTCTTGGCGAGTGGGATAATCCCTACAGCACAATGTCGGATCATTACGAGGCCGAGACGGCGCGTCTGTTTGGTCGCTTTGTCGAACGCGGCTTTGTTTACCGCGGCGCGCGGCCCGTCTATTGGTGTATTCACGATCAAACGGCGTTGGCGGAAGCGGAAGTCGAATACAACCAACACACCAGTCCCTCTGTATATGTGAAGTTTCCCCTCTCCAGCGATCCGGCCCTAATTGATCCGGCATTATCCGGACGAAAAGTTTTTGTTTTGATATGGACAACAACACCGTGGACGCTGCCGGCGAACCTGGGCATTGCCGTTCATCCCGACTTCGAATACGTAGCCGTCGAAAGTGGAGACGAAGTTTACATCGTTGCGGCTGAGTTGTTAGACGTTGTCGCCGCGAAATGCAATCTCACCTCGCCCAGAGTCTTGGCACGCTTTCGCGGCGCTAAACTTGATCGATTGGAATGTCGTCACGCCTGGCTTGATCGCTCGTCGCTCTTGATCCTCGGCGAGCATGTGACGCTCGGTGGCGAAGCCGACGCCGAAACGGAACTCGATGTCAGTGAAGCGCGCGAGAAGTCTGCGACCAGCAAAGCCGGTACCGGCTGCGTTCACACTGCTCCAGGGCACGGTCACGACGACTTTGTAATTGGCAAGAAGTACGGGCTGGAAATCTATTGTCCCGTAGACAACGCCGGCAGGTTTACGCCGGAAGTCGAACACTTCGCAGGCCTCAATGTCTTTGAAGCTAATCCGCAGATTGTCGAATTCATGAAAGAGCTTGGCGTGCTCCTGTTTAGCGAAAATTACAACCATCGCTATCCGCACTGCTGGCGTTGCAAGAATCCGGTTATCTTTCGCGCCACGCCACAGTGGTTCATCTCGATGGATAGCACCGGCGACAGCGGACAACCGGGGAAGACACTGCGGGCGATGGCCCTGCGTGAAGTTGACGAGCGAGTGAAATGGATTCCTGGCTGGGGCCGCGATCGTATGCGCAATATGTTGAAAGGCCGGCCCGACTGGTGCGTGTCGCGCCAACGCATCTGGGGCGTGCCAATTCCCGCATTTTATTGCTCCAGATGCAGCGAAGCTGTGATCAATCCGAAAGTCATTAGCCATGTCGCGGACATTTTTGAGAAGGAATCAGCTGATGCCTGGTATAAACATGAAGCGCGCGAATTGCTGCCGAACCAATTTCAGTGCCGGAGTTGCGGAGCCAGTGACTTCAGGAAAGAGACAGACATCCTCGACGTTTGGTTCGACAGTGGATCGTCTTCGATTGCGGTGCTCGAGAATCGCGAAGGCTTGCGATGGCCGGCTGATATTTATATGGAAGGCGGCGACCAATTTCGCGGCTGGTTCAACTCGTCGCTCTTCGTAGGACTGGCCGTTCACGATCGTGCGCCTTACGAGATGGTTTTGACTTACGGCTGGGCCGTCGACGCCGAAGGAAGAGCAATGCACAAGTCTGCCGGCAACGCGGTCTCTCCGGATGAGGTCGTTCCTCGGCTGGGGGCTGAGGTGTTGCGACTGTGGTGCGTGGCGTCGAATTACTTCGATGATCTGCGTTGTTCTGACGACATCCTTCAGCGCGTCGCTGATAGCTATCGGAAGCTGCGCAACACCGCGCGGTTCGCGCTCGGCAATTTGGATGGCTTTGTTCCCGCGCGCGATGCGGTCTCTGAAAGGCAGATGTTGGAAATCGATCGATGGGCATTAAGCGAACTCAACTCGGCCGTCTCAGATGTGCTGGCGTCCTACGAGGCCTACGATTTTCATTCCGTCTATCAAACACTTCATCAGTTTTGCACGGTAACGCTCTCGGCGCGTTACTTCGACATCATCAAGGATCGGCTCTATACCTTCGCGCCGCGAAATCCCGCGCGCCGATCGGCGCAGACAGCCCTCTACCAAATCGCGGATGCGCTGGCGCGCATGTTGGCGCCCATCCTTGTTTTCACAGCCGATGAGATTTGGGAGAACCTGCCGCGAAATAACGAATCGGCGTTTCCTTCAGTCCACGCGGCACTCTTTCCGTCAAAACGCCCCGACAATGATGCTGAACTGCTTACTACCTGGGCGCACTTGTTCGGCTATCGGGAGGCTGTGCTGGCGAAACTGGAAGACGCCCGCATCGCGAAGGTGATTGGCAGCTCATTAGAGGCAAAAGTTGAGATTTCGGCAGGCAGTCATGCTTATGAGGAATTAGTTCGGCATCGTGACGAATTGCGTTACCTGTTCATCGTATCGCAGGTCGATTTATTGGCGCCCAATTCTGACAGCAATCAAGACAGCCTGAGTGTAACGGTCACTCGGGCGCCTGGCGAAAAATGCGAGCGCTGCTGGAACTATTCGACGCGCGTCGGTGAATCATCGCGCTATCCAACTGTTTGTGAACGTTGCGTCGAGGCATTGGCGGAGATTGAACAAGAGGTCGCTTAATACTGGGAGTGCGGGCGTCCCGTCCGCATATGCGAGGCGCAGCCTCGCATAGAATTTAAGTTTCGGCGCCGGAAAGCCATAGGCTTTCCGCACTGTGCGGCGGCTGAGCCGCAAACCAATGAGGCTGAGCGAGACGAAAACATCTTTTAAAAGCCAAATGACGTGGCGCGTCGGCTATCTAATCGCCTCACTCGGTGTCTATCTGATGGATCAGGCGAGCAAGGCCTGGGCGGTGCGTCGCTTGCGGTTTGAAGACCGAACTATCATTCGTGGTGCTCTCGATTTGGTTTATGCCGAGAATCGCGGCATCGCGTTCGGACAGTTGCAGGAAGGCGGTGCGTTCAGTCGTTGGCTTTTCGTAGTCCTGGCTATGGCAGCGGCAATTGCCGTGCTGTTCTACTTTTTTCGCACGCCGCGCAACGATGATCGCATTCTCGGAGCATGCGCGCTGCTGCTCGCTGGAATTATCGGCAACTTAACCGATCGTGTGCGGCTCGGTTTTGTGATCGATTTTATTCTGCTGCACGCCGGTCAATATCATTGGCCCACCTTCAATGTAGCGGACGCGAGCATTTCGTTCGGGGCCATGTTGTTGGCGTATGATTTGATTTTCGCGGGCCGAAAGGCAAAAAAGACTTCTGATCGCCGACCGCTGACAGCTGATCACTGACCAAAGCTTTCATGTATCCGATCCTTTTCCATATCGGCAGTTTTACCGTCAACACCTACGGAGTATTTCTGGCATTAGCTTTTCTCGGCGCGATCTTCGTGACCGTGAGACTCACTGAACGGGATGGCTTGCCGCGGGAAAGAATTTACGATCTCTGTCTGTGGTTGCTGTTGTCATCACTGGTTGGATCGAAGCTGCTGATGTTCTTTACTGAGCCGGAGTATCGCGAGCATCCTCTGCAGCTTTTCTCACTCGACTTTTTGCGTTCTGGTGGAGTTTTCTACGGCGGGCTGTTGGGCGCGATAATTGCCGGTTACTTCCTTATGAAACGATGGAAGTTGCCCTGGTGGAAGACCGCGGACGCATGTGCGCCGGGAATCGCTCTGGGAAACGCCCTCGGCCGGCAAGGCTGCTTTTCCGCCGGTTGTTGCTGGGGCAAGCCGACCAATTTGCCCTGGGGCGTGCGCTTTACCCAGCTGGGCCATGAAGTCACCGGAGTACCGATTGATGCGAAACTGCATCCGACGCAACTTTACGAATCCTTTGCGATGCTGATCGTTTTCTTTTTCTTGCTCTGGCTACACAAGCGAAAGAAGTTCAACGGTCAGGTGATTCTTGCTTACGCCCTGATCTACGCCATCGTCCGATTTCTGATCGAATTTGTGCGCGATGATCCGCGCGGCGATATCCTCGGCCTGACGACTTTGACGGGCCTTTCTACCTCACAAATGATCGGTATCATCGTTGGAGTGGGCGCTTTGATTCTGCTGGTAATCCGTTGGCAACACGCTGGATCAACGCAGGCGATTGGCGGTGCGGCCGCATCAAGTCCGGCCCGTGTTTGATGATCCTCGAGGGATAATCGAGTAACGTCCGCGAAGCGGACCGCATGAAAGTAGCCCAGCACTTCAGTGCTGGGAGGACGAGGAGAATATGGGTCAGTTTCAATATTAATGTCCGACAAACTTGAGTTTGTCGACCAAGTTCGACAAGCTAAAGCTCGTCGGACATCAAACTAACCCACCACCCTGGTTCCGGTTTTCTGGCTTGCTTATTCGACTATTGCTAATATTACGGGCTTTTGTTCCAATCCGGCATGAAACTTCGCGTCCTCTACCATGGCCACTGCTTTGATGGTGTCGCCTCTGCGGCCACCTTTACGCGGTTCTATCAAGAGCGAATCAATTCGGACGCAGACATTAATTACGCCGGGTTGCTACATCGGCCTGGCAATCTGTTTGACGAAGAGATGTTCGATGGCGACGAGAACGCGATCGTCGATTTCAAGTACTCGCCGTCACAGAAACTGACCTGGTGGTTCGACCATCATCAATCGGCGTTTCTGACTCCGCAGGACGAAGCGCACTTTCATGCCGACAAATCGGGAAGGAAGTTTCTCGATGCTTCGCGCAAATCCTGCACCGAGTTCATTGCCAACATCGCCCAGGACACGTTTGGATTTAATGCTGAGCCTCTAAGCGATTTGATCTATTGGGCCCACATTATTGACGGCGCGCTTTATGAATCTGCGGCACAATGCGTCGAGTTGAAGGAGCCGGTGCTGCAATTGATGCAGGTTATCGAAGGCGATCCTGACGAGGCTTTTATCGAGCAAATTATTCTCGATCTGACTAATGAATCTCTTAACGAAGTGGCCACGGGCCAGCAAGTCCGAGCGCATTTTCAGCCAATCCTCAAGCAGCATCGCGAGACGCTTGAAACCATTCGCCGCAAGGCAATCTTCGAAAAAGGAGTCGTGGAATTCGATCTGATCGAAGAAGGTTACGAAGGCTTCAACAAATTCATTCCCTATTATTTGTTTCCCGAAACGACCTATTCGGTAGCGCTTACCCGAGGGCCGCAGCGCACAAAAATTTCGGTAGGCTCGAATCCCTGGGCGCCGCGCCCACGTAGCCATAACATCGCGACGATCTGCGAACGCTATGGCGGTGGTGGACATGCCGTGGTGGGCGCGGTGTCCTTCGGCACCGACGAGGTTGAAAAAGGACGTCAGGCGATGCGAGAGATTGTCGCTGAGCTGCAAACAGGCTAATAATGCCCGTTCCCATTATTGATTCATGTTCCTGACCGGGAAAGTCGCTATCCATCATGTCGTCTGCTACCACTAACATCGAATCGGTGCTTCACGAGGAGCGTGTCTTTCATCCGCCGGAAAGTTTTGCCGAACAAGCGCACATCAAATCGATGGCCGAGCTGGAAGGTTTGCGCGCGGAAGCGAGCGCGGATCCGGAAAAGTTTTGGGCCCGCATGGCTGAAGAGCTGCACTGGTTCAAAAAGTGGGACCAGGTCTTAAAATGGGAACCGCCACACGCCGAGTGGTTTGTGGGCGGCACACTCAATATTTCCTACAACTGTCTGGACCGGCATCTCGGGACCTGGCGACGAAACAAAGCCGCGCTGATCTGGGAAGGCGAACCCGGCGACATGCGCACACTCACCTACCAGCAACTGCACACCGAAGTCTCCCGCTTTGCAAGTGTCCTGAAACAAAGGGGGGTTGAGAAAGGCGATCGCGTGGCGCTTTACATGCCGTTGATTCCGGAACTCGCGATCTCGATGCTGGCGTGCGCGCGGATTGGCGCGACGCACTCAGTTGTTTTCGGCGGATTCTCGAGTACCGCGCTGGTCGATCGCATTAATGACGCTCAATGCAAGCTGGTGGTGACAGCCGACGGGGGCTGGCGCCGCGGGAATGAGGTGAAACTAAAAGCTGCGGTTGATGAAGCCTTGAAAGAAACACCGTCTGTGAAGAGTTGCATCGTGGTGCGGCGCACCGGAAGCAGCATTCACATGGAGTCTGGCCGCGATCACTGGTGGCACGAACTGATGGAAACCGTGGACGCTAATTGTCCAGCCACGGAATTAGACAGCGAGCAGCCGTTATTCATTCTCTATACGTCCGGAACGACGGGAAAACCGAAAGGCATTCTACACACGACTGCCGGCTATCTACTGCAAGCTCACCTGACAACCAAATGGATCTTCGACCTTAAAGATGAAGACATCTTCTGGTGCACGGCGGACATTGGCTGGGTGACGGGTCACAGCTACGTCGTTTACGGTCCGCTCTCAAACGGCGCGACCGCGTTGATGTATGAAGGCGCGCCTAACTGGCCAGAGCCGGATCGATTCTGGGACATCGTTGAACGTCATAAGGTTAACATTCTCTACACGGCGCCGACCGCGATTCGTGCTTTCATCAAGTGGGGCGAGCAGTGGCCCCTTAAGCATGATCTTTCGACTTTGCGTTTGCTTGGCACGGTCGGTGAACCCATCAATCCGGAAGCTTGGATGTGGTATCACCGGATTATCGGAAAGGAGCGCTGCCCCATCGTCGATACCTGGTGGCAGACTGAAACCGGCGGAATCATGATCACGCCGCTTCCCGGAGCGACCCCAACAAAGCCTGGTTCGGCCACCAAACCTTTCCCCGGTATCGAAGCCGAAGTCATGACTCGCGACGGAAAAACGGTCGGGGCGAATGAAGGCGGATATCTGGTCATCAGGAAGCCGTGGCCGGGCATGTTGCGCACGATCTATGGCGACGACGAGCGCTATCGCGAGCAATACTGGTCCCAGATCGAAGGCGTCTATTTTGCCGGTGACGGTGCGCGGCGCGACCAGGACGGTTACTTCTGGATCATGGGTCGCATCGACGACGTCATCAACGTCGCCGGTCATCGGCTCGGCACCGCTGAGATCGAGAGCGCGCTGGTTTCGCACGATGCGGTGGCGGAATCCGCGGTGGTGGCCCGTCCCGATGATTTGAAGGGATCGGCAATCGTTGCTTTCGTCACGCTGGAAGGCGGCCGTACGCCTACTGAACCGCTGAAAGAAGAGCTGCGAAAACACGTTACCAAAGAGATCGGCGCATTGGCGCGGCCTGACGAAATTCGCTTTGCCGACGCATTGCCGAAAACTCGCTCGGGGAAAATCATGCGGCGTCTCTTACGCGAGATTGCCACTAGCGGTTCAGTTGCTGGCGATGTTACGACGCTGGAAGATTTTTCGGTGCTTGAGAAGTTAAGATCGGAAGAAGAGTAGCTTCATTAAGCGCCGAAGGCGCGAAAGAAGGTAGCCAGGTGCAAGCGCGAAGCGCAAAGCACCTGGAACACGTAAGCTTATCTCAGTTTTCACTCGGGTTGCTCAAATTGACTGGAACCGAGTACGACGAACTTTACGTTTACTGAACTCTGCGCACCGCCGGTGCGCGCGACTCTCTATAGCGACCGGATCCAGGCGCTGCGCGCTACGCGCTTGCACCTGGCTACCTTCCGCCGCCATCTTCGATGGCTCATTAGTGTGGCTCATACAACCCCTAGCTTATGAGTCGCAAAATAGTTTAAGGAATGTCGCGTTTCCCTGTATCATACGCTGCGGCCGCCTCGAATCGATCAGTTTGCGAAAATAGGAGTGGAAGCTCATGCCCCAGAGCCCGTTTACTGAGAACCGATCTGGCCCACGTTACGTTGCTGCCTTCCCCATCCGCGCTGAGTGGGATACAAACGACGGCGTGCACATTGTTGCCGACGGCGAGACAGAAAACGTAGGCCCGGAAGGCACGTTGATCCACCTACAGCGTGACCTGCCACCAGTTGGCAGCCGTGTGAATTTATTGGTTCTTGGCGATGAGGGTGAAAAGCTGCGCGTGATTGCTGAAGTCCTGCGCGTTGAACGCAACCCTGCTCATCCTCAGGCAGCCTTGCAGTTGCTTGGGGAAACTGCTGAATGGCGCGGCCTGGTTTGGGAAGAAGCGGCCATAAAAATGGCGGAAGCTGATCATGATTACGACGAGGACGATTTGTAACCTCGCGGCGACAGTGACTTAGCCGCCGACAAATTATGCCGTCAGTCCATCAACATAGCGATGCCAGCGAAAGCCCGCACCTGACATGGCTGCAAACGCGCGCAGTGCTGCGTATCCTTATGTTGCTGCTCGCAGTCTCCGGATTGCTTTGGATAATCTATCGGCTGACGACCGTAATCCTCTTAGTTGTCCTGGCTATTTTCTTCGCTTATCTGGTGGCGCCGCTTGTCGATCTGGTGCAGCGGCCGGTCCAAATTGGCGGACGCAAGCGAATGATGCCGCGCGGCTTGGCAATCGCCATCGTCTACGTATTTTTGTTTTCGGGAATTGGGCTGGCCATTTATTTTCTGGCTCCACAATTCGGCGCGCAGTTTCCCGAGTTCAAGCAGCAGGCAAGTGATTATTACAAGACGATCACGAGTACCAGCGAGCGTCTGAATCAGTATTTCAAACAGCATCGCATGCCTGAAGGTGTCGTCGATGCCGTCAACAGAACGGCCCTCGGACTGATCGAAAAAGGTGGCGGCATTGTTAGTACGGCGGCTGAAAGAGTGCTCGGCTGGATCATCTACCTTCCCTGGTTGATCTTAATTCCCATCTTGAGTTTCTTTTTATTGAAAGACGCCGACAGCTTCCGCCGCTCGGCGCTGGCGATGTTGCCGCGCGGGCGGCTTCGCTGGCGGGGCGATGAATTCTTTCAGGACGTCAACACTACGCTGGCCACATACATTCGCGCGCAACTAACGGCTTGCTTTCTGATCGGCGTAATCTGCAGCGTGGGGTTCGCGCTAATTGGACTGCCGAGCCCCCTGGTGCTCGGTTTGATCGCCGGGATCTTGGAGTTTGTGCCGCTCGTCGGTCCTTTGATTGTGGCAATCCTGGCCGCGTTTCTGGCCTTGCTGCATTCCGGGTTTGGAATGGCGTTCGTAGTGCTGCTGTTTCTCGGCGTGCTGCGCGTCGTCCAGGACTATGTAATCTATCCGCGCATTATCGGCACCGGAATTCACTTGCATCCGCTCGCCGTAATCCTGGCCATTCTCAGCGGCGCCGAACTTGCCGGTGTCGCCGGAGTTTTCCTGGCCATCCCCGTAATTGCGATTCTAACGGTGAGCTATAAACACTGGCTGGAGCATCGCGGCAGCGAAACAATCGCCGAGGTTTTGGAAGAAGCGGTGGTGCAACCAGAAGTCGAGTCCGAGGAAGAGCCGGTGCGTCCCACGATAACCACAACGGCCGAAGACATGGCGCGCGCCCGTCCTGACTTGCTCACGGGCGAACTGAAAATGCCAAAGATTGATTGACTGTAGTGCAAGTTGTTAACTTGCGGCCCGTTTTTCCATCAACTCAATAAATCGATTGAAGTGATGCTCGGCATCATGCGGACCGGGCGCAGCTTCCGGATGGTACTGCACGGAGATAATCGGAAGTGTCTTATGCCGCATGCCTTCAACACAACGATCGTTTAGATTGAGGTGGGTGACTTCGACTTCCGGCGGTAAGCTGTCCGCTTGCACCGCAAACCCATGATTATGCGAGGTGATCTCAACATGACCGTCCTGAAAATCTTTCACCGGTTGATTGCCGCCGCGATGACCGAAGACAAGCTTGAAAGTTTTTCCGCCAAACGCGCGACCCAATAGTTGATGGCCAAAGCAAATACCAAAGGTGGGCGTCCCTGACTGAGCTACTTGTTTCACCTCTTCAACTTCTCTGGTCATCGAGGCAGGATCGCCAGGTCCATTCGAAAGAAAGACTCCGTCCGGCTTCATAGCGAAAACCTCGCTCGCCCGGGTCGAAGCCGGAACAACAGTCACGCGACAACCGGCATGAGAAAGCTCGCGCAGACTGTTTCTCTTTACGCCAAAGTCATAACACACCACGTGAAAGCGCTCCGGGCCTTCGGCGGGGAACTCATAAGGTTGCTTTGTGGTCACAAAGCTGGCAAGTTCTCGGTTCTCCATCGGCGGCGACTTGCGCGCTTTTTCGATTACGCTGTCGGCCTCAGCGTCGGTTGTCGAAAGGCACGCTCGCATCGCGCCTTTGTCGCGAATGTGGCGTACCAGCGCGCGCGTGTCGATGTGATCTATCGCGACGATGTTCCACCGCTTCAAATAACCGTCAAGCGATTCTTCCGCGCGCCAGTTCGAAGCCATCCGGCTGGCTTCGCGCACGACAAAGCCTTCGACCCACGGCCGCGAGGATTCCGGATCGTTGCTATTGACGCCATAGTTGCCGATCAGCGGATAAGTCATACAAACGATTTGGCCGGCATACGAAGGGTCGGTCAGCACTTCCTGATAGCCGGTCATCGAAGTATTGAAGACCATTTCGCCGCAGGCTTCGCCATCCGCGGCCCAGGAGCGACCGCGGAAAATGCGCCCGTCTTCAAGAGCTAGCAGCGCCTGCGCTGAAATATCCATTGTCTGAAATTAGTTTGGCGGGATCGCGTATTCCACTGCTCATTGCTCACTGCCTGCTGCCAACTGCTTCCTGCCGGCCTTTCAGGAACTGTTGCGCTTCGTTCAGCCAGCGCTTCTCGGCTCGATACTTATAAGCAGGCGCGGTCTTGACGGCTTCAATACAAGCCTGCATTGAGCTGGCGGCTTCCTGGCTGTCGCCGAGTCCGGCATGCGCGCGCCCCATCAAGTAAAGGCCTTGCGGATCATTCGGGCGGCGATCAAGAAATCTTTCCAGCGCGTCGTGCCCATCGCGGTATTGCCCGGCAGCAATGTAGGTCGCACCAATCTCGCGCCAGATTTCGTGCTGAGCATGCGACTGATCGTGCTGCACGACTTGCTCGAAATGCCCGATTGCTTCGGCCAGACGGTTCTGGGCGCGCCCGATCCGCCCGAGCTGGTAATGCGCATCCAGCTCTTCCGGGTCGATGTCAATAGCACGCTGAAAACGCTCCCGTGCCTGATCCAATTCGCCGCGCTGTTGATGGATTAGCCCGAGATTGTAATGCGCCGACGAATCGCGCGGGTTGATGGTGGCAGCCTCGAGGTTCTGCTTAAAGGCTGCACGCGCTCGTTGGTGTCCAAGCATGTCACTGAAATAACCGCGTAGCAGGAAAAAAAGCAGCAGCAATAAGAAAGGTGACGCCAGGATAGTGCTGAAAACACGCAGCAGCAGGGGCGAGAGTGGGACGGAAATCGTACCACTGACCAGAACGATCAGAATTGAGCGTGCGACGGAGAGTCGCAGGGAGACGGCCAGCGCCATCACGGCCCAGACTCCAAACGCCAAAATGAACAGCAGAAACGCCAGCCCAGCGAACAAACCGCCAGCAGTCAGAAGTTGGGGTGCAAACAAACGTTGGAATTGAGGTTGTAGCTCGATCTGTTGACGAGCAACGATGACCAGTTTCTGTCCGAGAGCGATATCGGCGCCGCTCACCCTGAGAAAAATAACTATCGCCAGCGCAGTGAAACTTGCGGCGGCGACCGCGTATAAACAAGTCGACGCGACCGATGCATATTCCTGCTGAAACAGCAATCGATAACTTGCCCGGTGTTCGATGGCGTTCGTGAGCGCGAGTGCCAATGGCACGAAGATGACAGTCACAAATATGAGCGAGCCGGCGGACTGAAACAGGCTGGTCAAGCCCATAACAGGGAGCGGCAAACTAATTAGACTCCTTAGATAACCCCAAACGATGTATCCGATAAAAAGCTCATTCGCCAACAGAGCGATTACGGCGGTTGGAGCAAGCGCTCCGCGATCGCGCACCTCGCGCATTCCGCGCAGCGGCGCGTAGAAGATCATTGCCAGTAGTCGCAGCCAGGTTATCATGCAAAGGAGCGCCGACATCTTGTCGGCGGTTCGCGGTCATCTTGCCCGCGTTTTTTCGAGCCCTCCCTAACCGCCAACCCCAGCCGGGCTGCCGGCTGGGAACCCCGGAGTCGGGCTACTCCTCCGAGCTACCGCTCATCCTGATCAGGTGCGTTCTCAGCATCCCGGCGATAAGTCGCGCCGGGAGGGACCGCGCTATTATGTGTGTCGCGCGAAATTATGGTGGCCGTGGTCAGCGGCCAATAACGAAACAGCGCCTTACCATAGACGTATTTCTTAGGTACCAGTCCCCAGATGCGCGAATCGCTCGAATTGTCGCGATTGTCCCCCATCACAAAATAATATCCGGGCTTTACATACGTCGGTGGTTTGCTCGCGTGAGACATGTTCAATTGCGGATCGAGATAGGTTTCTTCCAAATCTCTGCCATTCACGCGTACATGACCCTCGTGCACCTCAACTGTATCGCCCGGCAATCCAATCACACGTTTGATGTAACTCTTCGAAGGATCTTCCGGGAACCAGAAAACTACTATATCGCCGCGATAAATCTTGGGCGCCCAGCGATAGTCGTCGTAGTAGACCAACTTGTTGACAAAGATGCGCTCGCCATCATGCAGGTATGGTAGCATCGACGTGCCCTCCACTTTCACTGGCTGCACGATGAAGACCATCACCAGCGCCAGCAGCATCAACGCAAAGATCAGATCGCGGAACAGTAGGCGCGACTCGTGCCAGAGGTGTTTGCGGGCCGCATCCCTGGGACGTTGCACCTCGATGTCTCGGTCATCGTCGGGATGAACTGTGCCGAATGGCGGGGCTTGGCTTAGATGATTGCCGAACATTATTTCCTGGTACTAATAATAGCAGTGACCGGGACGATCATTCGTCATCAGTCCCGTAACCGAGGTTATCTGTCGTCTGCTCGCATTGTCAAACTACGCTCAACCGGGATTATGCTTGAGAGTGCGGGCAGCCCCGGCTCTAATTTATGCGGCGTCTTTCGTCAGGACCTTCCAGGCGCATACCGAGGCGTGGTTCCATAAGACTTGACAGTCATTGGCGCGGCTTTCTATCATCCCTCGCGTCAAAAAAATCCAATCGTCATCGACGGCGGATACCTATTGCCTTAGCGGAGGCCGAAACGTGATCAAACTCGACATAATTAATCGTCTTGCCGATCAAACCGGCATACCGAAACTAAAGGCCGAGCAGGCTGTCGATGCGCTATTTCATTCGATGAAGGAAGCCTTGGCGCGCGGCGATCGCATCGAGCTGCGCGGCTTTGGTGTCTTCATTGTCAAACCACGCAAACGCGGAGTCGGGCGTAATCCGCGCACCGGGGAAGAGGTGGCGATCCCTTCGGGTAAGACCATTCGTTTCAAGCCGGGCAAGGAATTGCAGGCGCACGGCGAAGTTGCGCAGGCCTGACCGGTTCGCAATCACGTTCGAACTGTTTACGAGCCAGGATTCTTGAACCAGCATCAAAGCGTCGAAGTTGCTTTTGCTTGTTCATGAGTTCTGGCTTAGTTTTTACGATACTCGTTTTTGCAGACCTCGTTGAGATTGACAGTTAATACATGTCGCAACTAACCGATACGATTCCCTCGCCTTCTGAAGTCACTCGCCTGCACAGCGTTGCGCGGCCAACCGCGCGGCAGTGGACGCTGCACGTAGCACTGCTTCTGATAACGCTCTGCACGACGACGATCTGCGGAATCATGATGGCCGGCCCGGATTTTGAGGGACCTGGATCGCCGGCTGGAGTGGGCGGCTTTGCCGGATCGCTTTTTTTCCTTCCTTTGCACTATCTACAGGCTGTCGTTGAGCTGGTAAGCTTTGCATTCGCGCATCCTTATTATCTAAAGCAAGGGCTAATCTTCTCCGGCTCGTTGCTCGCCATTCTCGCTTCTCATGAATCGGGTCATTATCTGTTCTGTCGTTACTATGGCGTTGATGCGACGCTGCCGTTCTTTATTCCCCAGCCGCCGCTTTTGATTCCCGGAACGTTCGGCGCGTTCATCAGGATGAAATCGCCAGTGCCTTCGCGTCGAGCGCTATTTGATATTGGACTCGCGGGTCCCCTGGCAGGATTCATCGTCGTCGTGCCTATTGCTTTTGCTGGCATACTGACGTTGCATCACATTAACATTCCGCCCGGAGTCACGCCCGAGATCACTTTCAATGATCCGCTATTGTTTCGCTTAATCGCGCGCATATTCAGGATCGATTTGGATAACTCAGCCGTGAATTCTTTTTACTTTGCGGCGTGGGTCGGTTTGCTGGTGACGAGTTTGAATCTGATGCCGGTTGGCCAGTTAGACGGCGGACACGGGTCGTTTGCCGTCTTTGGCCAACGCGCTCATTACTGGATTGGACGCGTCGTCTTTGTGTCGGTGATCGCTCTTTCAGTTTTCGGCTGGCTCTGGTATGGAACTCCCATTTGGTTTCTCTACGTGATACTACTGGCTGTGATGCTGCGCGTCCGTCATCCACAGCCGGAGCATATGGAGCCTCTCGGCCCGCTGCGCATGGCGATCGGAATCCTCACGTTGATCGTCTTCGCGCTCTGCTTCCTGCCAGTTCCGATTACGATTGGTTAGCTGCGGCGGGGCGGTAGCCCGCCGTGAGGGAGGGCGTGTTGCGGCTTTGCCGCCTGATGTGCGGAAGGGCTCTGCCCTTCCGTCGCGCGGGAGAAATGAAACCTGAGGCTACGCCTCGGAGCTGAGGCACAGCCTTATGACTAAAGGAGGGATCGTCAATCGGAAAGGCTAAGCCTTTCCGCACATCGGGCGGCACAGCCGCGTCTGAGTCAAGCCGCAGGCAATAAACCCTTAATTTCCCGCACCACGCGATTCACTTCTTCCTGATCGGCGAGCGCGGTCATGAAGAATTTGTAGCCCTGATGGAAGCAGATGACGCCGTTGGCGAACAACCACACGCCATCAAGGAAAGGATTACCACCGAGCAGCCAGCTTATCGGCGCACCGGTGATTCCCACCGGATGAACAATCTGCGCAAATTCTTCAGTCCCCAGACGGGAAGAGCGGAGTGCGTAAGCCAATGTGGATGCGAGCCCAGCAGCACGGCGTCGATTCCTGGGAATGCCGCTCCCATGTGCACGCCCAGGATAAGCGAGAACGAAACCGCCGCAGCTTTACCGGGATTTTCTTTGACCCAATCTTTGGCCTTCATGATTCCCGCGGTTGCGGCCGCGGAAGCCCGGGTCGCGCGCACGCCCTGGCCGGCAAACTTCGTCGCCGTCGTGGCATAGGTAACTGCTTCATCAAAAACTTTTTCTGCCTTTTTGCCGGCCGGTCCGGCGGCGTCGCGAATCACTTTGCCGGCATCGCCGGCGGCATCGCGAATTGTTTTCCCTGTGTCCTTAGCGCGCCGCTTAGCTTCCGCGGCGACGCGTCGCGCGTTCTCGCCCATTTGCGGATCGTCGGCCAGACGCACTGCATTCGCGCGTAATCGCTCGGCACCGTTCGCGATGCTTTGTGCACCGCGCTTTGCTGCATCACTGGCGACGCGAGCGCCCTCCTCGACAACGCCCTTCATGCCCAGCTTCTCGTCCAACTCCCGCGCTTTCCGCTTTGCCGCACGATGCAGGTCATCAAATTTCCCTTTGTAATCAGCCATGAACTCGCTCCCACTCCATTTTACGCCAAGTTACGCTTCCGAGTTCGCGAATAGTGCCCACTTAGTAAATTGACCGCAAGGTGGTTGAGCAAACAAAGCCCAGAATTGCCACTTCGGCTACCCCTGGGAACCAAGTAACGCCTTTGTGGCGCAACCCTGTCAGGATTGCGCACGGTACCATGGACCTCGTAACCCTATGTAGCCTCTGCGCGGCAACATAGGGCTATATGACGGAACCGCTTCGCGGTTCTGATTAAGAAGCAGGCTCTATTCAAGAGGTTGGGCTTTCTGCTTGTCCGAGGAGAAAATTTCGCACACGGGCTACTGCCCGCCTTTACTTTTCGCTTTTTCCTTTCTACTTTTGCCTTGTGCCGAAATGTCCAACTTGTGGAAAGCTCGTAGAATGGCAAGACAATCCGTGGCGTCCGTTTTGCTCTGAGCGGTGCAAGCTGATCGATTTCGGTCGCTGGACCGACGAAGAATATCGTGTGCCAGGCCAACGGATTAATCCTTCAGAGATTGAAGTGCCGAAGGAAGATGGGCTGGAAGACGAGACCTTAAACGCAGAACCGTAACCGTCAACAGCGAATGAACAAGAGAGCCGCACGCGGCGCGAGCTGGAACAATGTATCGAACGCGGAAAAATGGGTTAGGAACGTTACTTTTTTTTACCTGTGCCAGTGCGCTGGTTATCAGCAGTTGCACGAAGGGTCCAAAGCCTGAAGCAAGCGCTTACGGCTGGACGACAAATGAGAATCAGCGCGCGACGCTTTCGGATTACAAAGGCAAGGTTGTGGTGCTGGATTTCTACGCTACCTGGTGCGAGCCTTGCCGCGCTGAGACGCCGCACCTGGTCCAAATGCAGCGTCGATATGAAGGCCAGGGCCTACAGGTGATCGGTCTCAACGTCGGCGGCGAAGATGATCATACCCAAGTACCGGATTATGCAAAGCAGTTTGACGTTCCTTATCCGCTGGCGATTCCCGATGACGAATTGGTAGATGAATATTTGACTAATAACCAAAACATTCCCCAGGCTTTCGTTTTCGATCGCAGCGGTCAGATCGTAAAGCGCTTTGTCGGTTACAGCGAACAAAGCGGACAGGAATTAGAGAGCATCGTTCAAGCTTCTCTTGCCGCCGGGCAATAGCCTGACCGTGAAATGTATTTTGAGAAAAGCAAAAATACTCGCCACTCTCGGGCCGGCAACGCGTCATTCGAAAATCGTTGAGGCAATGCTGGCAGCCGGTGTTGACGGCGTGCGTATCAACATGTCGCACGGCACGCCCGAAGAGAAAGCTGACGACATTGGTCTCGCCCGCGCGGCCGCAGAGAAAATGAACCGGCCGCTGGCCGTGCTGGTCGATCTCTCAGGGCCAAAAATTCGCACTCGGACACTCAAGAATCATCAACCAGTCAAGTTGGAAGCCAACCAGCAATTTACGATTACGACGCGTGAGATCGAGGGAGACAGCGCCCAGGTTGCCACAAACTATTCAGGTATGCCGCGCGATGTGCGCGCGGGCGCACGTATCCTGTTGGATGATGGCGCGATCGAGCTGCGAGTCGAGAGCACCAATGAAACCGATGTCGTCACTCGAGTGATTAATGGAGGCACACTGGGTGAGCGGAAGGGAATCAACCTGCCTGGAATCACCCTTCCAATTCCTTCGCTGACCGAGAAGGATCGAGATGATTTGAACTGGGCAGCAAAGCAAGGCGCAGATTATTTTGCGCTCTCTTTTGTGCGCTCAGGAAAAGATTGCGATGAAGCAAAGGAACTAATCAAAGGCGCAGGAAGCGCAGCTCCTCTTATCGCCAAGATCGAAAAGGCTGAGGCCATCGATCATCTCGACGAAATCATTGCTGCGGCCGATGGAGTAATGGTTGCGCGCGGCGATCTGGGCGTGGAAACCAGCGTAGAACTGGTTCCGGTGTATCAGAAACGAATTATCGAGGAGGCGAATGAAGCAGGGAAGCTCGTCATCACAGCAACGCAGATGCTGCAATCGATGGTCGCTAATCCACGACCGACGCGGGCGGAGGCGACTGATGTGGCGAATGCAGTCTGGGATGGATCGGATTGCTTGATGCTTTCAGGCGAAACCGCGACGGGCCAATATCCGGTCGCTGCGATCGCGACTATGGCACGCATCATTGAAACCGCCGAGACACGTGATCACGAACAACCAAGCATCGCCAGCAAGGTGATCGGTCGTCAGACCGGACGAGTCAGCCGCGCACTGTGCGAAGCTGCTGCCTTCGCTGCGGATGAAATGAACACGCGCATTATTGCCGTTTTTACAGAGTCAGGATTGATGGCCCGCCGCCTGTCCGCCTTGCGTCCGGATCAACGAATCATCGCGCTAACCTCATCGCTCCAGGCAATTAACGAACTGGCCTTAATCTGGGGAGTCGAGTCGGTGTTCACGCCGCGATCGAAAAGTACCGAGGAGCTGTTGAAGATTGGTGAGCAAACTCTGCTGCAGGCCGGGCTGGTTCAAATAGGCGAGACAATCGTGATTATGGCGGGAAGACTTTCGGGTTTGGGACTCTCGAGTTCCGTAACACTCTCTACGGTGGCGGGAGACATTCATGAGACGGTGGCGTAGATGCAGATTGGCCACGCCTGCTGAGATTCGCAAAAGATTGCGGCAGAATATTCCGCAACAATTATCTCAAGCTGTGTCCATTTTTCGAGAAGAAAACCCTCGTCAGAATGGATTCTCTCGGAAGGAGCAACTCCCAATCTGTTGAGTGGTACTGCTAGAAAACCTGAGGACACAGCCTGTAATGGCTAAGGCAACCTGTTGTGGTGCTAACCGCTGCTTCGACACGTGGAGATTTCGGAACGCTAAGTTGCCCGCAAATCAGCGCCCGCCATAAGACCCGCGACGGACAGGTCCTCATCCAATTCTGGCCAGTGCAACGAAGTCCCGCCGCCGCCGATTTCATATTTGGCGCGTTGTTCTGAGGTGGCTGCGCGCAATGATGGGAACCAGATTATTGGGATACTGAGGCGCCGACCGTCAGTGAGAGAGACGTGCATCATCTCTTCATCAAAGTTTACGGATTTAGCCAGCGCCGTTGTTGGAACGTAGGCTCTTTTAATTTTGCTCATCTCTGGCCGATTAAATTTGGAGTGCGGCGGCAAGCGCAGCGCGACGCCGCTTTGGATTGATCGGTGGCTCCCCGAGCGGCGGAACAAAAGCGGCGTCGCGCTGCGCTTGCCGCCGCACTCCATATATTATTTCAGGGTTGGCCATTATCCGTTCTTTCGCAAAGCTACGGCGATCTGCAGCCGCATGGCCTGGAGCGCAGGCAGGATTCCCGCAATGATTCCAAGCCCCAGGACAATCCCGAGACCGATGAACAGGTAACGCGTGGGCAAATAGAAGACGGGCAGCATGGCGGGCACCGGACTGCCGCGGGACGTAAAGAGCCAGGCTGCGCTCAAACCGGCAACGCCGCCGACCGCAGTGAGCAGGCAGGATTCCGCCAATACCAGCGCCAGCACCAGTTCGTTAGTAAAGCCCATCGCCTTGAGCACGCCCAATTCTCCAATGCGCTCACGCACGGACTGCGTCATCGTGTTGCCGGCCACCAACAGGATCGTGAAGAATACCGCGCTGAGAACCCAGACGAGAATCCTGCCGATGTCGCCCATTTGTTGAACAAAACCTTGCGCGAACGCGCCTTCCGGTTCGGCTTTCGTTTCGTAAGCCGAGTTGGCAAATTCGCTGTCAATCGCCTGGGCTATCTCCGCCGCCCGATCCGGATCCTTCACACGGACGCCGTACCAGCCGACCACTCCGGCGCCGTGCGAACGGCCTTCGTCAAAATAATCGTAGCGAAAATAAAATCCGGACGTATCGGTTGTCTTTTTCGTTCCCTCGAAACTGCCCACGATTTCAAAATCCCAGGCGCCCCCGGATTTGTTTGGCCAGATCGGCGAAACCAAAGGGATATGATCCCCGATTTTCCATTTGAAGCGGTCCATCAGCGAACGCCCCGCAATCGCCCCGTTCCGCGTTTTCAAAAAGGCCTGCTTTTGCTCGTCCGGCAGCCGGTATTCCGGATAGATCCTGAGGAAGGATTCAAGCTCGATGGGGAAGCTGCCAAAAAAATTCTTTGGCTCGTTTTTGTAAATGCCATTGAACCACGTAAAGTGCGTCACGCTGTCCACGCCCGGCAGGTTTTGCATGCGGCCCTGATAACTCACCGGGAGCGTCATGATGAGCGATACTTTGTGGCGCACAATCAGGCGGTCCGCCCCCGCCATCGTCACGCCGCCAGTGAACGCTTCTTTGATCGTGCAGAGCAGGCCGTACAACATGAAGGCGACGAAGATCGAAAGCAGCGTCAGTATCGTCCGCGATTTCTTTCGCTTCAGGCTGCTCCAGATGAGTTGGAAAAACTTCATGCCTCGAACATCCAATTGGTAGCGGTGG
>WNGE01006587.1_pt1 | contig 24894 bp, 28 predicted proteins | sample 5400651 | NCBI WGS metagenome assembly WNGE01 (sample SAMN13153370, study PRJNA577476) | soil metagenome | isolation source: 60 cm soil or saprolite under grassland replicate 2 | place: USA:California | collected 2016-06-15
ATCCTCCTGCAAATTGAATTGCAGCCCGGTGGCCAAGTGGGCTTCGTCTTCAACGATGAGGACCCGGCTCATGCGACGCTCCGCGGCAGTTCGAGGATGACGGTGGACCCATTGCCTTGGCCGGCGCTCTGCGCGGAAACACGCCCCCCGTGCCGCTTTGCAATAGTGCGAACCAGGAACAATCCCAGGCCAGTTCCACGCACTTGGGGCAGGGCGCGGTTAGGAACGCGGTAGAAACGTTTGAAAATGGTCTTCAGTTCGTTCGGAGGAATGCCCACTCCGCGATCCTGCACTCTTAGAACCAGGCCATTTTGCGGCTGCCCTTCCAGGCGCACGGAAATATCGACGCGGTTGCCGGAATATTTCACCGCATTATCTAAGATGTTCAATACCGCGGTGCTAAGGTCGCCTGGGTCACCGCGGACCTGCGATCCCGAACCGTTGAGTTCCGCCTCGTACCGTAGCGAGTCTGGCTGCAGGTGATAGCTGGTGCGTACGTTTTCCACGCACTGCTCTACTAGCTGCCCAAAATCAACGACGATATGCTCTCCTTTGCGCGCGCCCGCCCTGCCAGCCTTGAGCACCTGCTCGACCGTGTTCATTAAGCGGTCGGTGTCTTCAAGCATCAGGCGATAGAAGGTCTGGCGCTGCGAATCGTCAAGTTTTCTGCGTTCCAAAGTTTGCAGATGGAGGCGGATGGAGGCAATTGGAGTTTTTAACTCGTGGGTGACTGCATTGATGAAGCTGTCATGCTGCTCGTTACGGCGTATTTCGCGGACCAGAAAACTGGTGTTCAGGATTAGTCCGGCAACAATCGCTCCGAAAAAGATGATCCCGAGGAAGACCCTAACTTCTTGTTGCCAATTGAGGATGATCCAGCCAAAACCCACAGCCACAGCGGCCGCAGCCAGAAGAACTGTCAAAGTAAGAACGAAGACTATTTTCCCGCGCCGGGATATGCGCATACCGCGATTCTAGCGCGGCAGAATTGACTTAGGCTAGGAAACGAGCAGGCAAGACCGGAGAGCGCGATCTGCTCTACTGAGCTATGAGTTCCGGCTGAGCAATCGCAGCCAACTTCTCGCGCTCATGCTCTTCCAGTTCCGAAAGTCTTAGCTGATAAACATGCCGCGCCAAGCCAAGCTTTTTGAAGGCCCAAATGCCGTACCAGTTCAGGTCGAATTCATACCATTTTAGGCCGTGGCGGGCAGAAACCGGATGAGCGTGATGATTGTTGTGCCAGCCCTCGCCGAAGCTGATGAGGGCAATCCAAAAGTTATTCGTGGAAAGGTCGCGCGTGGTAAACCGCCGCGATCCCCAAGTGTGAGTCCCGGAATTGATCAACCAAGTGCTATGCAGAACAACCACCGTTCGGAGAAATACGCCCCAAAGGACGAATGGAAGCCCCCCGAGAGCGAACAGGATAATTCCCACGGCGATAACCGGCACGTAGTGATACTTGGTAATCCAGACGTGAAATTTCGACTTGGCGAGATCAGGAACGTAGCGCGCAAGCGTCTGTGTATCCTGATGAAGGCTCTTCCCCATCAAAATCCACCCCATGTGGGCCCACCATTTTCCGTCAACCGGAGTGTGCGGGTCGCCTTCTTTGTCTGAAAACTGATGATGGATTCGGTGCGTGGCAACCCAGAAAATCGGACCGCCCTCAAGCGCCAAGGTCCCACACGTAGTTAAAAAGTATTCGACCCATTTGGAAGTCTTGTATCCCCGGTGAGTGAGCAACCGATGGTAGCCCATTCCAATGCCGAAGCTTCCGGAGACATACCAGAGCAGAAAAGCCACAAAGAATGCCTTCCAACTGAAGAAGAAGAATGCCGCCACGGCTCCGATGTGAAACACAGCCATAACCGTAGCCGTGATCCAGTTGAGTTTATTGTCAGCGACGAAATCTCGTTGTGGACGCTGTAGGGCTTCGATCTTGAGCGACATGCTGGACTGGCTCCGTTCCTAAATAGGTATATCGGTTAACTTAGCAGCCGGCATCAGGCTGTGGCTGTAATACTTGTGTAATAGGCGCTGACGTTAATTACGCAAGTAATACGCAAAGGGAATGGCCTAATTTATCGTCGAAAATTTCTCGGAGCAGGAGTCACTCACGTTCTCGATTGCGAGTTCATGGACGGACTTTGGCGGACGACATCCCTGTTGGCGATAAGGGTCTCCGTCAGACGTTGCCAGCGCTCAAAAGGTGGCTCCCACACGTCGGCTTGTGGCTCCGCCTCTTGTGGAACCACGGGAATATCTTGCTTCTCGGCTGTGCGCTTCGGGTCCATGTCTCTCCTTGGGGACTAGGGGATCTAAACCCTAAGACGCAAACAGAGTCGCACAAAGTTGTAAGAGTTAAATAGCGGGTAAAGTCTGTATTACTTTGGTTTTACAACTACTTGAGCGTCAGGTAACGAATGCCCGAAACAAACCTGCGATTCAGAGTGGAAACGGAGGATATTGGCTACGAACTTGTACTCAATAGGGGCTTGACATCCGTATTGAGGGGTCTAGCATAGAGATATCACCTCCGATCCAATTCAGGATCGAATGGGCTGGTAGCCAAGAAATGTCACCGCTTCTTGGTCGCTGGCCCATTTAAGCAGCTAGCAGGTTTCACCTATCAGCGTAAGACCCACTCACGCACCCTTCTGGCGAGCGATTCCGGTAGTTCTGCCTCCATCTCGACTGCACCGTCTTTGTACTCTCGCGAATAAATTCGTGACTGTGCTTCAAGCATTGCCAATGCCTTGCCTTCCTTCTGCGGAACGCGCAGGCGCACTCGGCTGGTCGCGTCTTCCGAGAGCGCTTGATCTATTCGATCCAGCAGTGTGCTAAGGCCAATACCCTTGACGGCGGAAACATGCACCGTGTTGGCATCGTCGCGCAGGCTATCACGCTGTTTTGGCGGAAGCAGATCAACTTTGTTTTTTATGTGCAGGCGGGGTTTGTCACCCGCTTCAAGTTCTTTCAAGACGCGATCTACCTGCGCATCCTGCTCGGTTGAAAGCGGACTGCTGGCGTCAGAAACCTGCAAGATCAACGCCGCGCGCTGCACTTCCTCGAGCGTCGCTCGAAAAGACGAAACCAGGGTGTGAGGAAGGTTGCGGATAAAACCGACAGTATCGGAGAGCAACACCTTTCGTTTTGACGGCAATGCCGCTGAACGTAGCGTCGGATCGAGAGTTGCGAACATGCGTGGCGACTCAAGCACCGTTGCATTGGTCAACGCGTTGAACAATGTGGATTTGCCGGCGTTGGTGTAGCCAACCAAAGCAACGGTCGCCACAGGCACTGACTCCCGGCGTTGACGCTGCTGTGCGCGAATCCGACGAACGTTCTCGATCTGTTCTTTTACATGCCGGATGCGACGGTAAATTCTCCGGCGATCGGTCTCAAGCTGGGTCTCGCCAGGACCTCGGGTGCCGATTCCGCCGCCCAGCTGTGACATCTCAATGCCGCGCCCAGCTAACCTAGGCAGAAGATATTCAAGCTGGGCCAATTCCACCTGAAGCTGGCCTTCGCGGGTTCGCGCGTGAGTGGCAAAAATATCGAGAATCAGCTGCGTGCGGTCAATCACCCGCGCATGTACGACCTTTTCAATATTGCGCTGCTGCGACGCGGTCAAATCGTGATCGAACAGGAGCAGATACGCGGAAACCGACGCCGCCGCGCCAGCCACCTCTTCCAATTTGCCACAGCCAATGAGGGTGGCGGGGTCTGGCCGGTCCCGGTGCTGCAGGAGTTCGCCTGCGATTTCCGCGCCGGCACTGATGGCCAGATCACGAAGCTCGCCCAGGGATTCTTCGGCGCTAAACTGTGGCTCCGACATCGGCTTCTTCTGAACGACTGAAGCATCGCGCGCAGCCTGCACAACACCGGTCAATCCTTTCGCAGCCGGACGCCGTTTGCGGTAGTCGAGGCCAACCAAGAAAGCGCGCTCTTTGCGCATTCCCGGTGAGAGTCTGCGGTCCGCAGAGTGGCGTTCGGAAAGGGTCCGCGATTCAGAACTGCTCAAGCTTGGTCAGCCTCATCCCTCAGTGCCAGAGGCGGCTGGAGGTTCACCAGGATCGCCGGCTGCCGGAGCGGGAACCACACGGGGCTTTTCCAAGTAGCCATGGGCCTTGCCCACTGCGACGGTCGAGATCGCGTGCTTAAAGATTAACTGTTCCTGATTGTTGGTCTCGAGCACGACCATCTCCTTTGAGTTGCGACAACGGTTTCGATAACTGGGGCTGAAAACCGCAATCGGACCGCCTTGGCGAAAATCTGTAGTGACCGCGACGACGTGGCGAAAACCGAGCAGCCGAACGACTTTCTGCCGTACGTTCGTACAATACGGTGTTGTTCCGCAGTTTTCAACCACGACCTGCGTATTTCGCGATTCATCCAACAATCATTTAGCCCTCTGAAGGCCGCGGATGCCTGTGAAACGGACAATCAGTGGGAAAGCAAGATTTCGTGTGGTGCTTAATGATCAAGTAGTACGACTGGGCAGAGATCGCGATTCCGACGATACCTTGTGAATTGTCCGCTGCCGGCCGGAATCGCTATCACCGTCCACAGAGCGCATCCGTAAAGCGCATACCACAACGATTCCTGTGCCGCACTAACCGGCGGGCTGAAGATTACCAGCGCTCCAGTCGAAGTCACGTGCATGAGCTGCGCCAGCAAAACACTGCTGGTATTCACGTAGAGCCACGCGATCAGAATACGCATTGCGCTCATGGCAAACGCGAATGCAAGAAAGAACTGTAGCCGATGTCCGTTGTGAGGTGCTGCGGCACCTAAATAGCCGATCACGGGCAAATGCCAGGCTCCCCACAACATTCCCAGTAAGATGGCCGCTCTGGAGAAGCCATATCGCGACTGCATCTTGGGAAATGCATACCCCGTCCATCCAATTTCCTCGAGCAAACCGGCGGGAATTCCAAACAACATACCGAAATAAAAGTGATTTGGGGCAAATGCTGGAGAAAGGAAGCGACTCACGAGCCAAAGTGTGGTCAACACTAGCAGGGGAGGAATCAGCAACACGGCGTACCAGCCGCCTGCACTCAAGGTGCACATTCGCCGAAAAAGATCTTTCACCCCGCCGTTTGTGTCCACCAGGCGAGTCATTAGTATCCCCGCGAGGCATGGGCCTAAGAGCATTGCCGGGAACATCACGATGCCCGTGATCTTCGAGACTCCATTGCCACGAATTATTCCCGGCAATGCGACCGCAGCCGCACCCATCCAGGAAATGGCATAGGTGAGCAGGAAATACGCGAGGATGGAATGCCGAATGAAGAATGAGTTCGAATCGCGAACCGCCGACGCCATAACTGAGTTGTACGATTGAAGGTCCGTGAAAGTTTCGGAAACTACACTCCTAACTCTTCCTGCATCCACTCGGGTTCGGGCTTGGGTTCCATGGCCAAATCCAGCACCAGCTTTTCGAGAACCAGCCGCTTGCTTGGCGGATTTGACCTGAGTGCCAGATCGGACTTTGCGACAAGGCGAATCGCACGGGTGAGTTCCCGCTTCGATTTGTAGCGCCGGGCCTGGCGGATAATGTCGTCCGCGGCGAACGGAGGCACGCGAAAGCCCTGCCACAATGCAGCCCAAAGCATGCGCTGATCGCGAACATTGCGCTCCAGAATTACCAGCATCTGGCGAAAAGTCTTGGCCAGCATGTAAAGGTGACCGATTGCGGCCTCGTCTCCTTCCCCCGTGGAAAGGATCGCGTCGAGCACCTCCAGTGCGCGAGTTCGATCGCGTGCCGAGATCGCGTCCGTGAGTTCGTATAAGGACCGCTGTTTGGCAGCTAAGACCATGGTCTCAACGTCGCCCAAACTGATGCGCTTCTTCTCGCCGACATACAAAATGAGTTTTTCGAGCTCGTTTGAGATCATCATCATGTCGCCGCCCAACGAATCAACCAGTTCACGCGCTGCATCGGCCTCGATCTTCACCTCGCGAGTGCCGCAATATTCCTGTATCCAGCTGACCGCCTCACTCTCCTCCACGCGCCCAAGTTCCACGATGGCGCAATACTTGCCCATGGTCTCGCGGATTCGTTCGTAGCGCTCTTTGTCTGTGAGATCAATGCGGCGGGCGTCTGCCGGAATGCTAATGTGATCGGCTACAAAGATCAGGACCGCGTCCGGATTTGGGTCTTTGCAGTATTGTTCGATTGCGCCGAGCTTCTCTTCATTCGAGCCGCGGCCAAAAAGTGTCTTCACTCCACGAACGAAAAAGATTTGGAAGGGCGCCATCAGCGATCGGGTTTGAGCGCGGTCCAGAACCTCAACCAAATCAGTTTCCGCAAGATCAAATTCAAATAAGCTGAACTCGCGCATGTCCGCCGGGACGAGGTGCTGCACAATAGCATCGCGACATTGTTTTCGGAAGAACGCCTCGTCGCCCACAAACACGTAGGCGGGCCGTAGTTTCTTTCCTTCAACCTCGGAGACAAATCGCTCGGCTTGCGCAAAGGCGCGCATCAAAATGCCTCCAGGACGTTCGAAACCAGAGTCCGTGCAAACTCCCGCGAAAGCCGTTGGAAAGCGGGCGAGTCCTCTTCAAAGAAGCTGCTCAACTCCTGTGAAACCTGGTATTGCTCGCGAAACACGTACGAAGGATTCTGGTATAGGACCTTCCCCTGACTGTCCTTGAGTGACACGCTCATGCTTACGATGACTAGCACGCTCGCAGCACGACCAGTTTTCGAATCATAAGTCAGCGGAGTCGTAGAGGTAGTGAGCACTGTCCCGCGCAGGACGGCATCGGCTGAATCCGGCTGTGTAACGATGCGGTAGGTCGTGCGCGTGGAAAATTCCTGCACCACCGCCGCCGTGAGCAGCTGTTCGATCTTGTAAGTTTGGGTCTGGTTTACGAATGCCGGCACGGAGATAGTTCGAAGGTCGGAAGGAAGCAGGTTGGCCTTGCCTGCAGTGTGGTAACCGCATCCGGTACTGAGGAGGATCAAAAAGGCCAGCGCGACACTCCTCACTGGATCTGGCCTCGCGGACGGGTAGCAGCCATTTCCTCAGCGCACTCAACTGCGGTGGAAGCCGCAACTTTCAGGTTGTCGGAAGCCGCCCAAAGCCAAACACTGGCCCGATCGGAGGTATCCGGCATTACTGAAACCAGGATGTCGCTCTGCCCAGCCGCGTTCACGTTGTTGGGAGCGTCGTCGTCAGATCCAACGAGCGCGACGTGTTCCCCTGTGAGTGCGGCCGAAACCTGTGCTGGCTCGATTGGACCATCGAATTGCAGATTGATGGCAAAAGCGTGGCTGTGAAAAACCGGCGCTTGCACCATCAACAACGCAGGCGCCGGCGCGCGGCCGCCGACAATCTGCGTGTAATGCTTCAGAACCCGATCATGAAGCGACGCAAGTGACGCCGCAGATTCCTGTCCGTAACGTGCCACCATGTTGAAGGCAATCTGCAAGTCATACACTTTCTTGGGAAGCTGCTGGAAGGAGAGCAAATTGACCGTCTGCTGATGTAGCTCGTCCATGCCACTTTGTCCATGCTCGGAAGCCGGCTGAAAAATCGTGGTGACGGCGCGTTTCAGCGGATGCGCGGCGTGAACCCTAGCCAGTAGAAGGGCAAGCGCTACTGATACCGGATGCGCCACCACTGCCGGACCGGGCTGCAGTTGAGGAATAAACACTTGACCCAGCAGGCGTTCCACCCACGGAGCACGGAGAGCCGCCCCGGGTTCATCTTCCAGGGCATAGGAAAGGTCCACGATCGCGCTGCCGCTTTTCAGAACTTGCCGCCAGTTCCTGCGAGTAGACTCTGCATCTGACGCAAAGAACGTGAAATCCACATGCTCGAACTGCTCGGCTCGGACGCTTTGAATAAAAGTGACTTCATCCTTCAGCGCCTCAAGCTGCCCGAGAGCCTGATCGTCATCGAGGAGCTTGACCTCCGATGAAGGAAAATTGCGCTCATCCAGCACCTCCGCAACTTCCTTTCCCTTCAATGACGCTGCTCCCACAATTGCCACCCGATAAAAACCTCGTGCTGGTTCCGGATGGGCGAGAGTCGCGGTTTTTAGATTGGGATTCATGAAGGTTGTGAGGCCTGCGTATAAGTTGGCGGTGGCGGGTTTCCGCGCCGCCGGAAAATCCACTGCAATCGCCAGAACACTCCTGAGAACATGTAGGTCAGAGCAATGACAAAGAGCACTGGACGCGAGAAGTACCAGATGATCGCGATGGGCAGTCCAAGAATAACGATCAATCGAAAGGGGTGTCGCGAACTGAGATACAGGTCCTTCATGCTGTAAAAACGCCAGGTGCTCACCATCAAGTAGGAAGCTGTCACCAAAATGGCGAGCCAAATGACCACGCTGCCCCACCACACTAGCGGGTCCCCACCCAGGAAATGCACCACCGCAGCCACGACTCCCGCGGCCGCCGGAATGGGCATTCCCACGAAATATTTTTTTCCTGGGCGGCCCGGATTTGAGGGCTGAGGATTCGTGGTGATATTGAAGCGAGCAAGCCGGCTGGCTCCGGCAACTAAAAACAAGAAACTAGCAATTGCGCCAAATTCGCCAGCGCTGAATTGGCCAACCTTGGTCACGATTTGTGATGGTTCGACGAACTGGAAACCCCACCCCCATGCCAGCACGGCAGGCGCAATCCCGAACGTAATCACGTCTGCGAGCGAATCCAGCTCACGCCCGAAATCGCTCGTAGTGCGCGTCATACGGGCAATACGTCCATCCAATCCATCGAAGAGCACAGCGAATCCGATCGCTTTCGCAGCATTGTCGAAATGCCAAGACTCCTGAGCCACGGCATGAGTCGCGTTGGCTACCGCGTATTGAATCGAGCCGTGAATTACCTGCAGGATTGCGTAACAACCGAAGGCGATGTTTGCCGTCGTGAATAGAGAAGGTAAAACGTACATGCCGCGGCGAAATCGGCGTGACGCGCGGTCGTTCGGCTGCCGCGTGAGGCCATCAAGTTCCATCAGCGAACCTCCTGCTTCCGCCCGGTTGAGGCACCAACAAGTTCCCGCTGCTCTCGACCTAGAAATGCCAGAATGCTAGCGCCGCCCTTCACCCGATCGCCAACCTTCACCTGAACATCGGCTGACGGTTCCATCAGTATGTCAGTCCGCGAGCCAAACTTGATCAAGCCCACCCGCTCTCCGCGGCCGACTTTCTCGCCAACATTCTTGGTGAAAACGATCCGCCGCGCGAGCAGACCAGCAATCTGTTTGAAGATGATAGTGTGACCTTCGCCTTCGACAGTTACCGTATTTTGTTCGTTGCAGTCGGCACACTGCGGATCCATCGCGTTCAGGAATTTTCCCGGTTGATACTTTGCGCCACGAATCACTCCCGAAATTGGCGAACGATTCACGTGCACATCGAAGACATTCAGAAAAATGCTAATCCGCTTGAGACTCTTGCCCTCGACAGTGACGGGAGAAACGTCAGTGACCTTACCGTCAGCCGGGGAAACAACCGCTCCCGGTTCGTTTGGAATGGTGCGCTCGGGATCGCGAAAAAACCAAAGAAAGAACGCGGCGAGCGCAAGGGGAACAACCGCCCATCCGGGACTGGTCAGCCAACCAACCAGCAGCGCCGCGGCAATCATCACGGACCCATAATAATAGCCGTCACGAACCATGTGGTAACAAGCCGATTATATGGCAAGGATAATAATGCCATAGGGACGTTTGCCCGACGACTTCAGGCCCGTCGTCCAGATACATCAATCCTGTGCCGCTCGGTGCAGAGGTGTAATGAGAGGATTTTACGCGACTTGGCCGTGTTCTACGGCGTCACGATACTGGCGCTCGATGGATTCCATCTGATCTTTGAGCCGCAGTTTAAGCTTCTTCAGCCTGACTTCTTCTAACTTTTCGTCGTCGGTAAGGTACCGCTTATGGGTAAGGGATGAGAGACGTTGCTCATACTGCGTATGCTCCTGAACCAACTTGCGGAACGCTTCGTGATTGGCCAGGAGATGGTCTCTAGAGGCTAGCATCCGGCAGACCTCCTACTATTCAATTTGTTTGTTCAAACTAGCACAGGATCAAAGTTCGTTCAACACGATTTTTCAACAGAAATTAATCCGTAAGTTACAGAACCTTAATGAGTTTAGGCTGCACAAGTATCAGGGCAGTTACAGCTCTAGAGAGTAAATAACCGCGTCCTCTACGGGATTGCTGTAGTAAGACTTCCGGCGGGCAGCGATCTTGAACATATATTTTTCGTAGAGAGCCCGAGCTCGCGCATTGGATTCGCGAACTTCGAGGACAATGCGCACCGCTCCCTGCCTTTGGGCTGCCCCTCGCAAAGTTTGCAGCAACTCAGATCCGATTCCCTGGCGCTGCACTTTGCTCGAGACGATGATGTTCTCAAGCTCGCAATCTTCGCCGGTCATTCGGGCAACGATGAAGCCTAGAAGTGCCCCGGCCGTATGTTCGCTCACGAGAGCGATCCGCGCCGGAGCACCTTTAACGAAGATCTCGCCATAGGACGCTGCACTCCAGTGGGCAGCCGATGTCGTGGCCTGCTCTATCGCGATGATACGTTCGATATCAGCTGGCGTAGCAGGACGGACGTGCCTGGCCGAAGAACTTGATTTCACTTGCTCCCTTGCACGGGCCTGGACCAGGCTGCGCGACACCGACTTGTCGAATTCGCCGATCAGTCTTTCACTCTCAGTCAGCGAATTGCATTTTTTGTCCAGCGATTTGCATGAGGCAAGATTCCGCTTTTTGAACCGTTGATATGCCTGCCGCGAAGCCCAGAAGTCGAGGGTCAGGTAGCGTCCCTGAGTCTGGTGATCACGAATCAGCTCGGTACCGATGTAGCCTTCACCACGACGAAAAAGCTTAGCCCAGTTACCTTCGGGCCCGTACGCTTTCTCAAAAGCGCGGGTCTTTTCTCTGGCTACGTGAAATTCCCAGATTGCAGTGAAGTGGCAGGTGCTTCTCATCGAGAAATTCTGCGGGATTGCATGATCTCAGCATCGCTGCGGCGAATGTAGGTCGCGTCCAGGGCTTCCGGAGACGTCATGTCGCCCTTTCGAATTTTTTCGAATCCCAGTCTGGCAACAGCGTCGGCGCGCGGCTGGGGAATTAGCGTCACGTTCAAGTCTTCCGCCGCTAGCATGTCGACGAGCTTCTGATCGGGTGTGAATACGGGGCAGGCCGCTGCCTTGGCCCGCAGCTCGGCAATGGTCAGCAGTTCCTCTGTGGCATTGCAAGAATTCTGCTCTCCAAACTCGTAGGTTCCGACATAGATCTCGCCCCTACCCGCGTCCAATACTGCGATTACTTGTCCGCCGATCCCCGCAGCACGTGAAATAACTTCCAAAAGAGAAACCGAAGCGATTGGCTTTTGCAGAATTTCAGCCAGCGCCTTAAAGGCGGCAAGACCTACCCGGAGTCCGGTGAACGAGCCCGGGCCGGAGGCCACGGCAAAGCCATCAATATCGTTTTTGCTCAACCTGTTTTTCGAAAGCGCAGTTGATATTTGCGGCACGAGTTGCGCCGAAAATGTCCCGCCTTCAAGAGATACGACTTCGAGAGTCCGTTCGCTCTCGCCTTCAAATCGAACCAGCGCCAAACTTCCATTCTTTCCAGAGGTATCGACGGCGAGGATCAGCATGATCAGTGGCCGGATTCAACCAGTTCGAGCAAAACTCCGCCGGCACTCGAAGGATGGACAAAGATATAGCGATGACCGCCCGCGCCCACCTTGATTTCGTCCGAAACTAGCCGCACGCCATCTTGCTTGAGGCTCGCGACCGCCACACTCAAGTCGGGAACACGCAGCGAGACGTGATGCAGCCCCTCGCCGCGTTTGCTAATGAACCTCCCGATCACAGAGTCGTCAGAAAGCGGTTCGAGCAGTTCCAGCCGCGTGTCGCCAATCGGCACCATTACCAGGCGCACTTGCTCTGATTCGACTGTCTCTTTGTTAGAGACTGGCATGCCCAATTTCTCATAGATCGCCTTAGCCGCATCGAGCGACTTTACGGCGATTCCGATATGGTCAAGCGAGTACATAAGTCTACTTTGTAATTTGGTTGACCCCGTCCTTCAACGCGTTAAGGTGGAAATTCTCAGCGACCCGAACAATGTAAAGGGCAACGAGTGCCGCAATTGCAATCACGAGATCCGTTCTCACTCGCCGCCATCCACCTTTGCGGTACGCGGTTCTCAGATAAAGCGCGAAACCTGCAAACAGCGCCACCACCAGGAGCAGCACAACGCCGGAAGCAAACCAGTCAAGACGGCTCATGAGGAGTTCCGCCGCAGTTCAGCAATCTTTGTGATGTGCTCAATCACAGAATACGGGTCCTGTTTGTGTTCGGCAATTTCTGCCGCGAATCGCGACAAATCGCCATCGGATACAGCCGTCCGCGCCTTTTCCAGAAATCTGTCTCGCAACATTTCTAACAACCGTATTTCCCAGTTCCGAGTTCGGCGCCGCACAAGCAGATCCTGTTTCTGCATATACGTCTCGTATCCGCGACTTGCCTCTGCGAGTTCCTGGATTCCGGCGCCCTCCGTCGCAACTGTCTTTATGACTGGCGGCGTCCAGTTGTCACTGCGTGTCGCGAGCGATTGCAGTGCCCGGATTTCCTTTTCCACGCGCTCGGCGCCCTCATGATCGCTCTTGTTAATCACGAAAATATCTGCGATCTCCATAATGCCCGCTTTAATGCTTTGCACATCGTCGCCCATGCCGGGCACGAGAATTACAACCGTGATATCGGCGACACGAACGATGTCCACTTCGTCCTGCCCGACGCCCACGGTTTCGATCATGACAATGTCGCGCCCGGATGCATCGAGCACCATTGCGACATCCGCAGTCGTGCTCGCCAACCCGCCAAGCGAGCCGCGCGTAGCCATGCTGCGAATGTAAATGCCCGGATCGGAAAAGTGCTGCTGCATGCGAATGCGGTCGCCCAGAATCGCTCCGCCGCTGTAGGGGCTGGTGGGATCCACAGCAATGATTCCGATTTTCTTAGCTTGTGTCCGGTATAGCTTTGCAAGTTGGTCAACCAGCGTGCTCTTACCGGCTCCAGGTGAACCGGTGAGGCCGATGGTGAGAGCTTTGCCGGTTTGCGGAAAAAGTTCTTTGAGTAGATCGGTCCAGCCTGGTGCGTGGTTCTCGACTGTGGAAATCGCCCGAGCAAGAGCGCGAGAATCGCCCGAGCGAAGGGAGCTCAGATGTTGTCGAGAACTCAAACAGAAAGTGTAAAGAAAATCAGCGCCAGCAGGAATTTTATTTGCCGTTCTTCCAAGACCGAGCCATGAAGCGCGTCGGGCCGCCCGAAAGAGCCCGTAGCGCACTGGCAAGATTGCGGTCACGGGCGTCGGGCGACTTCAGCGCCGCGAAATAGCGGAGCACTTCCTTTTTGCGACTTGGAATCAGTGCGTTCCAGTTCTGTTTTGCAGTGGGATTTTTTTCAAGCGCAGTCCGGAACCATGCTGGCATCGGATGCATCGGTCCGCCGTGGTACTTGGCGTCGAAGCCGACCTCGACTCTAACGCGATCACCAACGCCAGTGTTCGATACCTTGCGAACACCGCCATGCAGGTACAAGCGAAAACTGCCGTCGCCGACGGGCATCATGTTGATCCGCCAAGGCTGCTCTGGTTTACCGTTTATCGTGACGAGCACCGGCATGGGCCTACGCCAGTTCGGGTTGACTTTCGACGCCCGTTCCGCGCTGACCAGTACGTACGGATTGACGCCGTGGATTTTGATCACGGCTGAAAAGCGCAGAGTAGACATTTGCAGGGGATAGAGCGCTTGATGCTCATCCGTTGCGATCCCATTAGCCCTCAGCTGAATCGTTGTCGAGCTTTGTTCGATCGGATGTGGCTTCAAGAAGGCGCTTGATTTTGAAATTGGCTATCTTGCTTTCGCAAGGATTGCCGCTGTTTCTTTCGGCATCCATCCGAGATTGGTCTTGATCAGATAGCCAATACTCACCCTGGTACCAGGTTCCATTGGGGCCAGGACACTCTGCAACTCTTGAGTCGAACCGACAGCTTTGTCGTTTATTTCCCTAATCACGTCTCCCCTACGCAAGCCCGCGAGCTGGGCTGAACCGTTATCAAAAACATCCACGATTTCTACGCCTCTCACTCCCCCTTGCTCCCAGTCCGTGCCAGACATTCCAAAGACTCCGCCGGGTGGAACCGAACTCTGCCCCACACTATTGGCGTCTTTAGGGCCCAAGCCACGGTCGGCTGAGACGGGCGAGAGCTGTGGGGGGTTAAGCCTGGCCGCGGCGACTGGTGTGCTTACAATGGTGGCTGACACGGTACTGCTGTCTTTCCGGTCGCCATTTGACGACACCGTGAAATCGAAGCCATTGTAGCCATTGGCCATTATCTCTGAGAGGATAACGTACTCGCCCTGGGGCAGATCGGATGAAAGTGTCAGTTGATACGACGAGTCCCCGACGGGGGTGATAACGAACGGCCACTTCGCATCGGGCAGACCAATGGACATGTTCCATGTAGTCCCGTGTACGATGTTCGACTCGCGGCGATTCTTCTTTCGATCTAATTTGACGATCTCCAACGCCCTTGGATTGAGCCCGCCAGGCTGAACTGTAGACCTAATCGCCGAAGCGGTGTTCACAAGAACAAAAGTCGGGCGCACATGGGTCTGTATTGGTGATGTATTGCCAGGAATCGTAATCACGACGCGATAACCCGCCATACCGAGAGAGTAGGCGTTGAGAATGGCGCGGCCCATCTTTGGTCGGATCGCCTGAATTGGCGCGGGGAGCATTGGCTGGTAGTTTCCGTTCACAAGTGTGTCTGGTAGTTTCCGTTCACAAGTGTGTAAAGACCGGAAGCGTTGGGCACGGCCGGTGCACTCGATTGAGCTAATAGCGCTAACGGCGATATCGATGTTGCGAGAATCAGAGCAAAACAGGCCCTCATTACTTACCCCCTAGACGCTTCCCGCGATAGAAGCTTTATTTCGCCCGAAACTCTACAGATCACAAGAAAGCCCGTCAAGCAAAACTTTCACTGCGGAATTCCCGATATGCTCTGTGCAGTCTGGACAGATTTGGTTCTGGTCGCTGCAGAAGGGTTTGGCTCGGATCGTAATGCCAAGAGCTAGCGGCTATTCCTTCAGCAACTGCCTGGCAATCACGAGCCTCTGTATCTCACTCGTCCCTTCGCCGATGGTGCACAGCTTCACGTCTCGATAGAACTTTTCGGCAGGATAATCTTTGATAAATCCGTAGCCACCGTGGATCTGCACGCCTTCATTGGCGCACTTGACTGCGACTTCGCTGGCAAATAGCTTGGCCATAGATGACTCAAGCGTCGTTTTCATGCCCGCGTCTTTCATCGCCGCCGCACGTAGAGTTAGAAGTTTGGCTGCTTCAATCTCTGTCGCCATATCGGCCAGCTTCCACTGGATCGCCTGAAAGTCGCTGATAGATTTGCCGAACTGCCTACGTTCTTTCGAATAATTGAGGGCAGCGTCGTACGCGCCTTCCGCCATGCCTAGCGACAACGCTGCGATCGAGATGCGCCCGCCATCAAGTACGCGCATTGCATCAACAAATCCCTGGCCTTCAGTGCCAAGCAGGTTTTCGGCAGGAATTACGCAATCTTCGAAAATTAATTCGGCCGTGTCACTTGCTCGCAGGCCGAGCTTGTCCTCCTTCTTGCCGGGACGAAAACCCTTGGTACCTTTCTCAACGACGAACGCCGAAAGTCCATGCGTATGCGCCGCGCGGTCTGTTACTGCAATTACCACCGCGACGTCCGCGTAGTGGCCGTTGGTGATGAACGTCTTCGTGCCATTCAGCACCCAATTACCGCCCCTCCGGACAGCAGTCATGCGCGCGCTGCCGGCGTCGGAACCAGACGAAGGCTCGGTCAGTCCCCACGCGCCAATGAACTCGCCGCTAGCCAGCTTCGGAATGTATTTCTTCTTTTGCCCATCGTTGCCAGCGAGAAAAATATGGTTTGAGCAGAGCGAGGTATGCGCCGCGACGATAATTCCCACCGAGCCATCAACCCGAGAAAGCTCTTCGATCGCGGTCACGTATTCGACATATCCCATGCCAGCGCCACCTAACTCCGCCGGAAATACGACGCCCATGAGCCCCAGCTTGCCGAGTTCCTTAATGGTTGAGAGTGGAAAGTCGCCGGCCTCGTCCCACTTGCGAACGTTAGGTGCGATCTCGCGCTCCGCAAACTCGCGAACGCTTTTCTTCAGTTGTAGTTGTTCTTCGTTCAGCTGGAAATCCACGGACCTCTCCTGTAGGGAAGGTTCATTACATCATAGACAAGAGGGTTGAACGAGCGCTCGTACCGACCGGTTGGTTAAGCGGATTTCTTCTCCGCTTTTCCGAAGATTCGTTTTGCCATCCACAGGGGCGCGACAAACACATGCGCGGGGTTCGTGAGAAACGCAGGCTTGTTGCCTTCGATCAAATGCCCGAGCCAGGCCAGAGCGAAAGCAGTTGGGATGAGAAGCAACGCGATGATCCAGTGGAACCAGACCACAATCAGGGATGAGAAACCGACTGGGATCGCAATCAGGTGCAGCGCACGGTTCACGGGATGGTTGTGCGCGCCATCGTAATGCGAGTAGAGACCCATATGTCACCTCGCGTTCCGCGCAGGATTATAGCGCGGAATTCACAGAAACAAACCGCTCGAAAACTTCATTCGACAGCAGTCGCCCTCTTGGCGTTAGGCGGATGACATCGGGATCGGGAATGAGCAGATCGGCAGCGACCAGCTCAGAGATGCTTTCGTCATAGCTCGCAACCGCGCTCTTGCCGAAACTGTGTGCCAGTTCACTCAGTGAAACGCCACGATTCATCCTCAGCCCCAGAAAGAACGCCTCCTGCAATGCAAATTCAAGGTCAACAAGAGATCGCATTGGATTCGAGAACCGCACCGCAGAACTGGTATCGGTAACTAGCAGCATGGAGTGTGCATCCACGCCGAAGCCAAGATACGGCTGCCGCGTCCAATATTTCAAGTTATGCTTCGACTCGAAACCCGCCTGAGCAAAATTCGAGATTTCATATTGCTGAACTCCCGCGGCATTGAGGCGATCGCAGGCAAGCTCGTAAAAGTCCGCAATGAGATCTTCGTCCGGGACGAAATGGGCGTGATACTTTTGCCCACCGGCAATAAGTTCACGGCCGAGGCGGGAATCTTCATCCACTTCTAGCATGTAAACGCTCGCATGCGGAACTCCGCAGCCGATCAGTTCATCCAGCGATTGCTGCCAACTCTCTCGCGTTTGATGTGGCAGGCCGGCAATGAGATCAACATTGATATTTGAAATCCCGGCGGAACGAAGCCGTGCACTGTCATCCAGCACAACGTCGCGCTTGTGAAGGCGCCCGACTGATGCGGCTTCGTGATCCACAAATGATTGCACGCCCAGGCTGACGCGACTGACTCCGCATCGCACTAAGGCCGCCATCATGTCTTCAGAAAGCGTGCCGGGCGCGCATTCCACCGTAATCTCGGCCTCCGGCTGCACGTCGAAATTTTGCCGAATAGTGACAAAGACACGTTCCAGCTGTGCTACATCCAACATAGTTGGAGTGCCGCCCCCGAAATAGATGGAGTCAACGGCTCGATCGAAGCGGCCGTCTATTTGTGACGCGGTGTGCTCAGCGCTCGCGATTTCGTCACACAAGCGGGCCACATACTTTTCGAATATCGCTCGCGAGAAGACATCCGACGCGAAGTTGCAGTAGGTGCACTTGGTTCGGCAAAAAGGAACGGAAATGTACAATCCAAGCGGCATCTGTATGATTATCAGCTGTTAGCTCTCGGCTGTCAGCTCTACGCTTGTATCAGCAACCCAAACTACCTATGCTCCCACGCGTCGTTATCACAGGAATGGGCGCCGTCAGCCCGAACGGAATCGGCAAGGAAGCTTTTTGCCGCGCGGTGCTGGCTGGCAAATCCGGCGTGAAACGGATCTCGCGGTTTGATTCCTCACACCTGCTTGTACACATCGGCGGCGAAATCCCGGAGTTCGACGAGCTTGCCTGGGTTGACGCACGCGAGCGCAAACATGTATCACGGGTTGTTCCATTGTGCCTGGCCGCGACCACCGAAGCCGTGACCGACTCCGGTCTCGATCTGGCTTCCATGTCGGTTGACCAGAAGCGCGAGATTGGAATCATCCTCGGCACAGGCGGCGGAGCGCAGGAATTTTCCGAGCAAATGTACCGCCTGTGGCACAGCGGCAAGGAAAAACAGGTCAGCCTGTTTTGTATTCCGAGCGGAACCATGGGAACGATTCCCAGCGAAATCAGTATGCGCTTTGGCTTCCGCGGATACAGCCACGTCGTTACCGCGGGCTGCACCTCTTCAACCGATGCTCTGGGCTACGCTTATCAGCACATTCAGGCCGGTGTGCAGCCGGTTTTCGTGGCGGGGGGCGTTGATTCGCCGATCACGGAAGGGATTGTGAAGGGTTACACCATGATCCGCGCGCTCACGCAATCGTGGAACGACCAGCCCGAAAGGGCCTCGCGACCGTTTTCTGCCGATCGCGACGGTTTCGTTCTCGCCGAGGGCTCATGGATGTTCGTCCTCGAGGAGTACGAACATGCCAAAGCACGAGGAGCAAGGATCTATGCCGAGATCACCGGCTATGCTTCCACGTGCGAGGCATTTCATCGTGTGCGCATGAGTGACTCACCTGACGAACCCGCGCGTGCGATTACGTTGGCACTCGAAGAATCACGAATTGCGCCGCAGGACATTCAATACGTAAGCTTGCACGGCACTTCCACGGAGATGAATGACCGGGTTGAATCCCGCGCGTTGAAGCTCGCTCTTGGTGATCATGCTTACAAGATTCCGATGTCCGGACTCAAGTCGCAGATCGGCCACGCTCAAGGCGCTTGTGGCGCCGCAAGCGTCGCAGCAACTTTGATCGCGATGGAACATGGCAAGGTTCCGCCGACCATAAACCTGGATCAACCGGACCCTGACTGTGACTTGGACTATGTTCCCGACATCGGCCGCCGAGCCAGCATCGAACACGCGCTTTGCAACTGCGTCGGTTTTGGCTCGAAGAACTCGGCGCTGGTACTGAAGAAAGCTGCGTAATTCTTAGTCTGGATGACTTCTAAACCGCTGGCCAGTTCCTCAGGTCTCATGCTTAACTTTGTACTGTGAAGCTGTTGTTATTCATAGTCAGTGTTGCCGTGCTTGGGTTCGCTCAAACTGACTCACATCCCTACCCCTTCTTGCTGCGGATTTCGCACGAGACTTTCGATGATTATTCTTGCGCTTTGCTGCAGACGACTGGTGCATTCCATCTTGAATTCGCGCGGGGAGGCGACATTAAAGTTTTTGAAGGAGTGACCGGTCCCGAGGACGTATCGAAGGTTCAGCGCATTTTGGAAGGGCCACCGCTGGAGGTGCTGTCACAGGAGCAAGTCGAAGAGCCGATCGTCCGCAGCCGAACGGAGAGGCTTCAGCTCACCATTCGTCGGCATGATTATTGGCAGGACCTCTTCTTTCAAAGCATCGAGAGTGAACAACCATTCAAACGTTCCCTCGAAGCACTTATCAGTTGGCTCGACGATCTTCATAAATTACCCCACAAAGAATTCTCCGAAGAAGAAGGCAAACAGAACTGCCTTCCACCCAAGGAGATCGTGCTCAAGAAGCGCGATCCGTTTCCCGCCCCATCGCGGTCGTTTACGCCAAGCGATTGGGCGGCGAAGTCTGTACTGAAAGTTCCTCCGCTCGCACCGATCGCCCCGACGAAACCCGTTCCCGTTAGGCCCTTACTCCGGGCATATTCGTTCGCAGTAAAGAGCAGCGACGCACGGCAATTCTGCACACTCATCGCAGACAGTGGCCGATATCGGTTCGAAGATCGCTATCAGAAAATGGGAAAACCGGTGAACAGCAGGATTACAGTGGGCGTGTTGAATTCTGAGGAGCGCGCGCAACTTCTGACGATCCTGGACAACCCCAGACTGGCTCAGATTCGCCATCACGAGCCACGTGGCAGCGCGGTGGTCCCGGTCCTGGGAGACATGTTGAATCTGACAATCACGCGGCCCTCTGGGGACCAGAACATCATTCTATCGAGCAGCTTCGGCCGCCAATTCGGAAGTTTCTACGGAGGTGATGCCGATACCACGGTCGCCCAAAAGCTGACAAAATTCTTGAAAGACCGCATCGAGAACGGCAAGACCCAAACGTTGGACAAGTCCACGCGCAATGACTGCACCGAACTGCCGTAAGCTCTACATAATCCGTGCAACCAGATCGTAGTCGTGCGTTTCTGTGATCTGGCAGCGATAGAACTCTCCTGGAACTGGATCCAGGCCATCGCGAACGTCGGAAACGTAGAGTTTGCCGTCGATTTCAGGTGCGTGCATGGCGGTGCGGCCTTCGAGCAGCATGTCCGTCTCTTCGGACGGGCCTTCGAGCAGGACGTCGAATTCTTTTCCTCGGAGCGCCTTTTTCTTGCGGCGGCTGATGGCCTGCTGAATCTGCATCAGGTGCTTGCGCCGCCGCTCGATTTCGCGCGGCGAGAGTTTTTCATCTAGCGCAAAAGCCGTGGCGCCTTCCTGGTCTGAGTAGGCGAAGCTGCCTATCCAGTCAAACTCGGTGGCCTTCACAAACTCGCACAGCTCATTGAATTCCTTCTCCGATTCGCCGGGGAAGCCGACAATGAAAGACGTTCGCAGGGTTACATCGGGAATCGTGCGGCGCATCTTCTCAATCGTCCGCAAGAAAATATCGGCATTCCCACCACGCTTCATGCGCTTGAGGGTCCCCGCAGAGGCATGCTGCAACGGAACATCCACGTAGGAACAAATCCTGTCGTGTTTGGCGATTGTCTCCAGCAGACGCGTCGTGATCTTGTTCGGGTAGGCGTATAGGAACCGCACCCACCGCAGATCTTCAATCGCTGCTAGCTTTTCGAGCAGCAACGCCAAACCGTCTTGCAAACCGAAATCTTCGCCGTAGCAGGTCGTGTCCTGGCCGATCAGCGTGATCTCACGAACGCCTGAGCGCGCCAAGCGTTCTGCCTCAGCAACAACCGACTCAAAGCGTCGAGACCTGAACTTCCCTCGAAGCTGCGGAATGATGCAGAAACTGCAGGGATGATCGCATCCTTCTGCGACTTTGATATAAGCAGTCGAGCGCGGCGTAGCTAGTATCCGCGGCGTAGCCTCGTCGTAGAGATAATTCGGCAGATCGGCGATGGCTCCATCCCAACTTTCGCGCGAGAAGCGGCCGTTCGCAGCGCGAGCGTCGCCCTCAGCACGCGACGTCAATATCCGGAATGGCGAATCGGTCGGAGCAGCTGATTCGATTCCCACCGCACCCAGAATCTTCTCGAGTTCGCCGGTGCCGACGACCGCATCGACTTCCGGAATGTTCCTGCGAATTTCGTCTCGGTAGCGCTCGACCAGGCACCCGGCGACAACCAACTTCTTTGTCCGCCCAAGCTTGTGCCGGGCCATCTCGAGGATGGCATTTACCGATTCCTGCTGGGCACTCTCGATGAACGAGCAGGTATTTACCACAATGACATCAGCATCTTCCGCGCGCGGCACAAGTTCGGCCCCGGCTTGGGAGAGCATGCCCATCATGACCTCGCTGTCCACCAAGTTTTTGGGGCAGCCCAGGCTCACGAATCCAACTTTGGGAGAAGCGGTTTTAGGAGGCTCGACGACCGCTACAGATGAAGATTTCGACTGCATGCAATCTTTCCATTTTATCACTTGACCAGCTGCACTGCCTTCTCTGCTATCCCGGCGAACTCTCCGCGACCTCTGCGGATAAAGCTTTTGACTCTCGGCCTTGATCCATAAAAGCAGCCGCTAGTCTCGTGGCCAGACGGCCATTCACCTCCGGCACTTTTAGGCTGGCCCGGGGTCAAGTAGAGTTTTTCCATGAGCTCCGCCGCAACCGGGAAAAAGTACGTCTGCACGCAGTGCGAGATGACGGAAGAGAAGTGCCACTGCGAAAAGTTTTGCTGCTTTTGCCAGAGCCAGTTAGATGTGCGGCTCTGCCAGGATGGCCTTTTCTATTGTCCACCCTGCCGTGAAGCCTGCGATTACAAAATAGCAGGCGAATAACGAATGCTAACTATTGCGGCAAATGTTTTAACTGCAGAGGGCGCAGAGAATCTCTAAATCACTACTGCCTCTTGATACTCTCCGAACACGCCTCTCATTGCGTCAGAAATCTCACCGACCGTGGCACAGGCCTCGACAGCAGCCAGTATTCTCGGCATTACATTTTCGCCTGAGTTCGCAGCGCTGCGAACCGCGTCAATGGCCTGCTTCCATTTCGCAGCGTCACGTTTTGCACGCAATGTCCGCAAGCGTTCGATCTGCCTTCGCTCAAGAGATTCGTCAATCCGCTGGATGGGGACCTGCCTTTCACTCTCCTGAGCGAAACGATTCACGCCGACAACTGTGGCATCGCCCGTCTCAACTGCCTTCTGATATTCGTAGGCAGCATTCTGGATCTCCTGCTGTACAAATCCGCGCTCGATGGCTTTTAGCATCCCGCCAAGGCCTTCAATTTTCTCCAAATATTCCGCCGCCCGCTTCTCTATCTCATCCGTGAGCGACTCGATGAAGTACGAACCCGCAAATGGATCAATCGTGTTGGGAGCGCCTGACTCAAAAGCGACGATTTGCTGCGTCCTCAGAGCGATCCTGGCCGCCTGCTCAGTCGGCAATGACAGCGCCTCGTCAAAGGAATTCGTATGCAGTGACTGCGTGCCACCCAACACGGCAGCCATCGCCTGAATCGCTGTGCGCACGATGTTGTTCTCCGGCTGTTGAGCCGTGAGTGTGGAGCCGGCCGTCTGAGTGTGAAAGCGGAGCATCCAAGAACGCGGGTTCTTGGCTCCAAATTGCTCCCGCATAATGCGTGCCCATATACGCCGTGCCGCACGAAACTTCGCAACCTCCTCGAGAAAATTGCTGTGCGCATTGAAGAAAAACGAAATGCGCGGAGCGAATACGTCCACATCAAGACCGGCATCAATCGCCGCCTGCACGTATGCAATGCCGTTCCCGAGCGTGAAGGCGACTTCCTGGACCGCGGTCGAACCCGCCTCGCGCATGTGATATCCAGAGACCGAGATCGTGTTCCACTCGGGCACGTTTTCATTCGCCCACGCGAACAAGTCGGTCACCAGGCGCATGGCGCGGTCCACGGGATAAATGGTCATGGATGTTGAGATCTTTGTAAGGTCAATGCCATCGAACAGGCGCTCCATATCTTCGATGGAGTCAATTGCTACGCCTGCTTTTCCGACCTCGGCAGCAGACAAAGCATGATCGGAATCGAGGCCAATTTGGGTTGGCAAGTCGAAAGCCACGGAGAGTCCCGTTATCCCATGGGCCAGCAAGTACTTGTATCGCTTATTGGATTCCTCAGCGTCGCCCATTCCGGCATACTGGCGCATAGTCCAGAGCCGGCCACGATACATGGTGGGCTGAACGCCGCGGGTGTACAGGGGATCGCCGGGGTAGCCCGCTTGCTGGTCGTAATCCCAATCCGCAAGATTAGAATCGGTATAGAGCTCCTGAACAGGAATGTGAGAAGAAGTTTGTGGATCGGCTGAGGAGCCGCGGTCTTTGGCCCGATTTGGCATGTGAAAGCTATCTGTTGCTTTTGCGGCGCGCTCTCCAAAACGAACTCACGCCGAACCAGGCAAATACCAAGCTGAACCCCGCCGCAGCAGCCACTCGGCCGTTCGTTCCTTTGCCCGCATGGTAGGCGGTGTACTCGCGGAACAGGGCCACCCCACCAATGCTCGCAAACACCAGAAAAACAAAGCCGGTTACTTCCAGCCAGAGCTGATGCAGCACCGCACCGAAGTGTCCCAGGGTCGCCCTGGCGCCGCTCAGCAGAGCTCCGTAAGCCCGGCTACGTTTTACTTGCTGGCCGGCAATCCTGGCCGCGACGCCAACTTTCTGGGCCGTTGAAGTATTTCCCATTGCTCTCGATTTTACCAACCTTCGGGTTTAGAATACGGCCTAGAAGGTGATGCCATTACCACGGTTCGGCATCTAAGGATTGAGACCGGGGGATTCGTGGACCAACAACTCAAGCAGCTGATGAAAGAATTAGGCGAGGCAATCAACGAGTCTTTAGCTGACTCGGAGCAGATTGCCGATGTTGTTACCCGGATCAAAGACGGCGGTTATGACATTTTTCTTGTTCTTGAAGCCACTATTGGAGTCAGCCGACCCGGCGAAAAATCGACCGACAAAACTTCCATGGTTACCACGCTCGCCAGCAACCCCGACCTCAAAGTAAGCGAACAAGACCTGAAGTTCCTGAAGTCGTTACGTATCAAGATCGAAGACGACGCCGCGTAAACCGTCTCCACCCGCAACCTCGCGCAACGAATAACGACTTCTAGAGTTTTGCTCTGATCACGCCGCCTGAGGGTCAGCGGGCAATATGAATACCGGGCGGCGGTCGGCAAGCTCAAGCAGATAGCGCGCGGCAGCCAGATGCTCGGCAAGCGGTGTGGCCTGAGCGTATCCTTCGGCGCGTACTGTCAGTACAGGAGTTGAAGACTCCACATCTATTCGTCGAATCTTCGCGTCCTGCTGCGTGTCGCATGCGCAGGCAAATCGCAAAATGCCGCCCAGGAATTGCACGGTCCACCGCTTTGATTGTGGAAGATCTGAGAAGGTCTTTTGGGTTTCGCTCGGCAGAGCGCCGCGATGGTAGCGCGCGACCAAAGATACAGTACGAATCTCATCCGCCGTCCAACCCAAGGGCGCACTCAGCTTGCGGATCATGCGAGCCGATGCCTTGTGATGCCCGCGGTTGGTTTTTGCGTAGCCGACATCATGCATCGCCGCTGCAGCCCGCA
>WNGE01004417.1_pt1 | contig 24890 bp, 24 predicted proteins | sample 5400651 | NCBI WGS metagenome assembly WNGE01 (sample SAMN13153370, study PRJNA577476) | soil metagenome | isolation source: 60 cm soil or saprolite under grassland replicate 2 | place: USA:California | collected 2016-06-15
AACTGGTGACGCACCATCAGGTCGACGGGTATCTCGTTGAATAGGCCGTAATCCACGGGTGAGTCATGGTCGGTAGGAAGCAGTTCTACAAACTTCAGGCGATAACGTCGCGCGAGATCCTTCGCCGCCCGCACCTCGGGTGGCTGTTGTTCGGCGCCAGCCGAAAGCTCTTCTTCCCCTGCCGCGGCGGCACCCGCTTTTGGCGTAGAGAGGATGACCGTGTCTTCTTCGGTAAACTGCTTCATCTTTGGTTCTCAAAGCAGGTCAGTTCCCGCTCACAATCAGCGATGGCCGGTAACTCCCGCACCGCTGGAGATGGATTGGATTATGGGCAAGTAGATGGCCAGGAGAATCGTCACAACGACCCCACCCATGACCACAAGGATCGCAGGCTCAAGCGTAGTCGTCAACTGTTCGAGGCGGACCTCCGATTCGGCGTCATAGAAGACAGCTACCTCGTCAAGCATTTCTCGTAAGCTGCCGGAGCGCTCGCCAATCCCGATCATGTCGATAGCGAGCATTGGCAGCCACTCGGCGAACTCCAGGCTCTCGGTGAATGAGCGGCCTTCGCGAATCATCGGCAAAATGGCCGAACTGCGACGCCGCAGCTCCCGGTTTGTAATCGACTCAGCGGCAATCTCCCAGGATTCAACCAGGGTAATGCCACCGGCGAGCAGTGTGGCAAGTGAGCGAGTGGCCTGGGCCACTGACAACTGAACGGCGAGGTTGCCGGCGAGCGGGATTTTGAGGATCAAGGAATCTAACTTGAGCCTGCCTCGTGACGTACGCGACCAAAGGAAGAGCGCGACAGCGCCGCCGATTGCCAGCGGGCCAAACCAGATGACGTTTGTGGAAAGCCAGCTCGACAGGCCGACTACAATCTGCGTAACGGTTGGGAGTTCATTTCCGAAGCCCGAAAACAACTCTGACATCCTCGGTACAACATAGATCGTTAAAAATGTGACCATACAAGCGGAGGCAAAAAGCAGGAACAAGGGATAGGCCAGCGCCCCCCGAATCTTGCGTCGCAGCGCAACATTTCGTCGCATGTAGGTTACATAGCGCCCGAGCACCTCATCGAGAGCGCCTGACCGCTCGCCAGCCAGAATCGACGCGGTGTAGATCCGCGGGAAAAGATTCCCCTGCGCCGCAAACGCCTGAGATAAAGCCGCGCCCCCGCGAATTTGTTCTTCGACATCGCCTAGAACAGTCCGCAAACGCGCTGATGCTGCTCGTTTCCGCAGCATTGAAATGGCCTGCAGAATCGGAATGCCAGCACGAACAAGCGCCGCCAGTTGCTGGTTGAAAAGAAGAAAGTCGTTTGCTTTTACCCGGGGGTGTGCGCCACGCCCACCCAGGCGTGTGAGGGCGGTTACACCGCTTGCCTTCGGCGGAGTGACGTTGAAAACTCTGAAGCCTTCCCGCTCCAATCGGGCGCGCGCCTCATTCACGCCAGGCGCGTCGACAGTTCGCGTCACAACCTCGCCCGCAGGCGTTCCCAAACGACAAATGAACTCAGCCATAGCGTTAAATCCAACTGGACGGAGGAGTATAGCACGCGACCTTCTCCTGTCTGTTTGGCCGTGGGCGCTCCCAGATACACGCCTTGGAGATGGAGAAGTTTCAGGAGTATTCATAAATGTACCGGCGGCTGGGCACTGGTTCAGTTTCACCATAAGCCGTTTTGCATCGCATACCGCGAAAATGAATTGGTCCGGTGGCTGTTTGTTCTTGCGCGGCCTAGTACCCTGTCCTACAATGACCGGGAGCCAACTCAGATTTGGACTGGAAGCTGCGCAGCGGTCTCCCACGCAACCCATTTCCTTGTTCAGCTTAATAAATTGAGATCTCAGGCATCATTGCCCAACTCTCCAGCATCTGTGTTGACAGCCTTCTCGAGTTTTTCCAAACGTGTCCAGGGTGCTCTAGGTGAAAAGCGGGGATCACATGCACTTGCCGGCTAACTGCTCTGTCAGGATCGCACTCATATTATCGTTCATCTTAGTAACCACTATCCTCATCACGACCTTTCCCAGTAAAGCACAGGAAAAGTCGCCGCAAAAACCAACAACAACTTCACCCCCTGCGCAAACTGGCGAACCAGTTAAACCTGCGCCCCAGCAAAAGCTTGGTAATGAGCTTGACGGGCCCGTCATTGTTAACACCGATCTGATCACGCTAACGGTAACAGTAACGGATACCTACGGTCGCTACGTTTCAGGCTTGGCACAGAAGGCTTTCACCGTCCTTGAGGACAAACAACCACAGGAGATCACCTTTTTTAGCGATGACGATTCGCCGGTATCTGTGGGCGTGATCTTCGACGTATCGGGCTCGATGAGCGGCGACAAGATCAAACAGGCACGAGAAGCGCTGTCTAAGTTTATTCAGACCAGTCACAACTCTGATGAGTATTTTCTCATTGCCTTCAACTCCCGGGCACAATTGCTCCTTGATAAAACTCGCGATGGCAATGCGGTGCTGGACAAGCTCACTTTTGTGCAGACCCGCAACAACACGGCCCTCTACGATGCATGTTATCTTGGTGTCGAGAAGGTCCAGCGCGGCATCCATCCCAAGCGCGCTCTGCTTCTGATCAGCGATGGGCAGGACAATAATTCGCGTTACTCATTCAGTGAGCTGAGACGGCTCTTGAAAGAGTCGGATGTGGTCTTGTACGGAGTGGGGATTCTCGGTGGTGGCGATGCCGGCAGTCCCCTGGGCATGGAAGGTCAGGGAATTCTGGATGAATTGGCAAATGTCTCGGGCGGTAAAGCGTTTTTTCCCAGATCGCCCGTGGAAATGGACGATATCTTTGAACAGATCGCCCTCGAGCTCCGCCACCAGTATTCAATCGGTTACAAGCCGACAAACTTCGCAAACGACGGCAAGTGGCATAAGATTAAGGTTAAGGTGACTCCCCCACGTGGCCTCCCGCGGCTGTTTGTCAGGTCAAAGGAAGGCTATTACGCAATTCCCGGGGCGCGTTGATTCAAATTGATCCGCACTCGGCAACGCAGAAACTCCCGCGAAGCATCTTTCTAATGTGTGCGCAGTGGACGCAGTTGTTCGCGACGCTGTTTGCCCCAGCCCTAGCGACATAAGCGAGGCCAGCTTTGGCGCTCCGCCCCCTTATTAGGGGGTTGCGGAGCGTTTCGCGCGATTGGGTGGAAAAGATTAGACTAGGAAGGTCGCACGGTCTAGCCTTGTAGGCAGCAAGTAGTAGGGCACCTTCTAACTGAGGATTAAGTTTGGTGATAAATCGTAAGAATTATATATCTGGTTTTATACGCTCTCTTATTTATCTGGCAGGCTTTGCATTGATCGTCGCAATCCTGACGGGATCCGATTTCACATCAGCGGCGACGCAAGAAGCAAGGCCGCGCCGCACCAGGCTTGCTCAGGCCCAAACTGCAACACCTACTCCCACACCAAGAACCAGCACGCAAAACCCAACGGGAGCGACAGCTACACCTGCAACGAAACCGTCGACTCCAACTTCAGGCAACACAACCACGCAGACGCCTCAGAGACCGACGTCTACTGACAGAATCACGCCGCAGCTTGGCGAGCCGCCGCCGCCGCCGGTGCTTAAGCCCAAACCGACCCCCACACCACCTGAAGAATTTGGCGAGGGTGAAATAGTTAGGGTGGATACAGAGCTAGTTACGCTGAACGTACGCGTAATCGACCGGAACAACCGCCCAATCGATAATGTGCGACAGAACGAACTCCATGTTTATGAAGACGGGGTAGAACAGCCGCTTGCGTTCTTCACGCGAGAAGAAGTGCCGATTAGTTACGGGCTGGCCGTTGATACCTCCGGATCTCTTCGTTCGCAGCTGCAAAGCGTTATCGACGCCGGAAAGACCATCGTCAACAGCAACAGGCCGGGGGACGAAACTTTCCTTGTTCGCTTTATCAGCAGCGACAAAATAGAAACAGTCCAGGACTTCACGGCAAGCAAAGATCTGCTGCTTGACGGTCTTGAAAGCTTATATGTCGAGGGGGGTCAAACGGCGGTAATTGATGCCGTCTACCTCTCCGCCGAGCGACTCGCTGAATACAAAAAGGGAGATGATAATGACCGGCGCCGTCGCGCGTTGATTGTCGTTACTGATGGCGAAGACCGAGTGAGTTTTTATAAACAGGAGCAGTTGTTTGCCCGCCTGCGCGAGGCTGATGTGCAGATCTATGTGATCGGCTTCGTCAACGAGCTCGACAAAGAGGGCGGGTTTATCCGCAAGAGTCCGCGCGAACGGGCGGTGAGTTTGATCAACAAGCTGGCGACCGAAACCGGAGGGCGCGCATTCTTTCCGCAGTCGATCGCAGAACTGCCTCAAATTGCCAGCGAGATCGTGCGCGACTTGCGCACGCAGTATGTTCTCGCATACAGCCCGACCAACAAGGCGCGGGACGGTTCTTATCGGGCCATCAAGGTTGCGGTTTCTGATGTGCCGGCCCGCGACAAACGGATTGCACTCACCCGTAGCGGCCGTATTGCGCCTCGGGGAGGAGCCCCGGCCCCGAGGAAGCCTGCAAGTCACACAACTACTGCAAGCCCCAAATCAGCTACGACGACCAAAACACCCTAACGTCGCCTGCGTCGCCCCGTCAGATCGGCCAAAAGCTCTACCGATCCCCGAACTGCTGAAGCCCGCTTGCTGAAGATTGCGGACCTTCGGCATGGAGGTACGATGTCGTCGAACATGAGCAAGTTGTCGTTAGCAATAGTCTTCTCTGCACTGATTTGTTTCGCCGGTGCCGTTGGACAACAGGCGAAGCCAAACATCCGCTCCTTGCCGGCACTCGCCTCACGAGCGCAGTTTGACTCGCTTTCCCGAGTTTACTCCGATCAACCTTACCCACTGCCGCACGTGCTCTTCGTCATCGATCGCAGGAACGACAACAAGATCTATTACGTCAATTCAAAGCTCTATGCCTTCCATAAAGACTTCGTCAACGGCACCTATCTGTCTCTTGAGCGAGGTCAGGAGTTTTTTGAAAACAATTACCTGAAACCCAATCGTCGCTTCATCCTGGGCACAATCGCCTATCAGAGCCCTTTGCAACGATGGACATTCGAGTTCTGGGAAGGCGATTTAATTCCGGCAGATCAGATTGGAACGGCCTCGACTGTGATCAGCAAGACTTTCTTCGAACCGGTTGCCTTCAAGCCAAACTCGTCGCGCCAGGATGAGGCATCACTGAGCGTGCCAGGTTTGCAGCGCATCCTGCAGAGCGAGATTGCAAAAGAACAGGAATATGAACCCCTCAACCTGGCACGCGGTCTGGGACGAATTCACATCATTGAAAAACTGGACGAGCACGTTGAGATCGGCTTCAACGAAATTCTGGTACTAAATGAAGTGCCAATCCAACTCCCGCCCGTCGCCGGCGTCATTGTCACTAAACCGTCTACGCCGCTGTCGCATATCAATCTCCTGCTAAAAGGCTGGGGCGTACCCAACGCTTACATCAAAGACGCCGGGGCACTGCTGAAACAGTATGATGGCCGATGGGTTTCGTTTGAGACGAAGCGAGACACTTATACGATTAAACTCGCCGACAATGACCAGTTGCGGGAATATCAGAAGCGCATGTCCGCTCGGCTGGACATAGTTAAACCGCGCGCAGATTTATCAATAAGACGGATTAGCTCTCTGCGCCGGCAAAAGGCCAAAGACATCGTTGCTTACGGTGGCAAGTCGGCCAATCTCGGCGAGCTGATTCAGGCACGACTGCCGGGAATCATCGTTCCCGACGGCTTCACAGTTCCCTTCTTCTATTACCACCAGTTCATCGAGGAGAATGAACTCGACGAGCCCATCATCGAGATGATGAGTGACCAGAAGTTTGTTCACGATCCTGCGTACCGGCGCGTTCGGCTCGCAGAATTACGCGAGCGGATTCAGAAAGGACGGATCAACGAGCAATTGCGAGATGCAGTGTTGCGGGTGGTCCACGCCCAATACCGCGGCAAAGGATTATTCGCGCGCAGTTCGTCAAACTCGGAAGACTTGCCCAATTTCAGCGGGGCCGGGCTTTATTCAAGCGTGCCAAATATTAAAGGTGACCGGGAGCTCACGGAGGCAATCAAGACCGTGTGGGCTTCCCTCTGGAACTTCGAGGCTTATGAAGCGCGGGAACGTGCCGGCATTGATCATGCAAAAGTCTACATGGCAGTGTTGATCCAGGAAGGCGTAAATGCTGACAGTGCAGGAGTCATGATTACAGCCGATCCTTACGACCGGGAAAACACAGGGGCGATTTATATAAGCGCGAAACGCGGATTGGGTATCAAGGTTGTTGAAGGGAAAAAGATTGCCGAGCAGATCATATTTCGCCGCCAAACAAACACTATTCAGGTACTGACCAGATCTGCGGAAGATAGTTTGCTGACGTTTGACGAGAAAGGAGGCGTTAAGGAAGTTCCCATTACCGGTGAGCGTGCCGTGTTAACTGACGCCATGGTGCGCAAATTGGTGAAGGCTGCGCAAAGTATTAAGCGCGTCTTTGACGGTAAGGATCAGGACATTGAGTGGATCTACGTGGGCGGACAAATCTACATTGTGCAATCGCGCCGTTTCATCGCTTAGCACTCAGTGCCGAAGCTGTGAAAACTCGATCCACTTCCGAGATACTACTTAACATTGGGGAATTCGCAGGTTGGAAGGGGGCAAGGCTTTGCGCGCCCCCGCTCAGATGCAAACCACTGAAACTCACCCAGAGCGGGGGCGCGCAAAGCCTTGCCCCCTTCCAACCTGCGATTTTCTGTCTCTTGAGTGGTATCCGCGATCGATTTCAATGTTTTCACAGCTTCTGCCGTTGGTGGGATTCTTAAATTCGAAGTCCATTTCTTTGTAGGCTGGATTCGAACCATCCATTCTCACTTACCACCCAAAAGCTGAATGCCGAGCAGCTCCAGCAATTGACTTCCGAGCATCACGACTACAGCACTTGTAATCAAAACCAAGGTCCCCATCCCAAGCAGATTGTTGCGCCGTGTGTTCCTAAGATCACCGGTGAGACGTTTGTCATTAATCAGCAGCAGAAGAAAGACCAGGATGATCGGAAGGAGCACTCCGTTGAGCACTTGCACGCCAACCAGTAACTGAATTACCGGCAAGCCGGGGATTAATGCGAGTAACACGCCGACGACAATCATTGACGTAAAGAGACTGAAGAACACCTTGCCACGACGAAAATCAAGATTGACGCCTTTGGGAGCTCCGAACGCTTCGCTAACCGCGTAGGAAGTAGCCAGCGGCAGCACGGCTCCGGCAAGGAGCGTCGCACCGAGGAGTCCAACAGCAAAAAGCGCTGTAGCTGCGTTGCCCATTACCGGTTCAAGTGCGCGTGCCGCGTCCGCTGCCGTTCCAATGTCGTGCTGCCCGGCCACATGCAGTGTTGCAGCCACAGCGACGATCATCGAGATCGACATCAAATTGGAGAAGATCGCGCCAACATAAGCGTCGATCTTCTCTGGCCCATAGTGCCGCCGCGCGACACCCGTTTCCACAAGAGAGCTCTGTTGAAATACTTGTATGTATGGGGAGATGGTTGTGCCGAGTAAGCCCACCATGAGGAGAATGTAAGCGGGGTCGCTTTTGAAGGTGGGGATGAAAGCCCCCCGCGCCACCTGACCCCAATCAGGACGAGCAAGAATTGCCGCCACCGGGTAAGCGATGAAGACCAGTGTCATAAGTAGAAAGATCTTCTCGACCTTCGGGTACGAGCCGAAAATCACGAGACACCAGATCATGATGGCGCCCACAGGAACCGCAATATACTTGCTGACTCCAAGAAGCTCCATCGCCGCTCCAATGCCTACGAATTCGCTTACCGTAATTCCACCGTTCGCGACAAGGATAATTCCTACTGCGAAAATTGCCCACGCAATCCCAAAACGTTCGCGAATCAAGTCAAGTAACCCGCGTCCGGTAGCCGCGCCGAGACGAGCGCACATCTCCTGCACCACGGCGAACGAGAAGGTCAGGATTACCATTACCCAGATCAGCTCATAACCAAATTTCGCGCCGGCTTGGCTGTAAGTAGCGATCCCGCCCGCGTCATTGCCCGCCGAAGTTGCGATTAAACCCGGCCCCAGAATCGCCAGCCACCGTAAGAGCCCTGTCGGATGACGACGCATGCCACGCAGATTGACGCTGCGCCCACGAATGTTAAAGCGCAGTCCACTCCGGATGCTACGAGGTTGCAGAGGCAGCACCTTTGGCTCAAGCACATCCACGGGTTCAAGACCTTCAGCCGTCGGTCTCTTGCTCATGAGAAGATCCTCGGCGCCTGATTTCGCCAATCGGGCGGAGCCACCTGGGTGATGGCAGCGTCAACTGTGACGAGGCCTAGCAACTGTCCCTCGTCGCCGACCACAGGGAGCGCGGCGAGATGACTGTCGATTACCTTGTATGAGCCTGCTTCCGCTGAACTCAAAGGATTCAGTGTCATCAGGTACGGATCCATGATCTCTTCGAGCCGCTGCCCGTCGTCTGCGGTTAGCAGTTCTCGCAGAGAAATCCAGCCGCGCAGTTTGCGCGACTCGTTATCGGCGACAATGCAGATCAGGAAAACGAAGTCGGGCTCTTTAAGCCGCGCATGCAAGACTTCTCGGGCTCTGGCAACTGTTAGATCCGCTGCTGCATACACCACATCATTCGTCATTATTCCGCCCACTGTATCTTCGGGGTAACGCAAGAGTTCAATAATTCGTTCGCTCTGTTTTTCGGGCAGTAGCTCGAGGTAGCGACGCATCGTTTGAGTTTGCAGGCGTCCGGTCAAGTCGGCGGCAATGTCTGGCGCCATAAGAGCAAGTAGCGCGACCGCCTGTTTCTCCTCCAATTCTTCGAACACCTGGAGCTGGCGTTCCGGCGAAAGCGCCTCCAGCGTATCCACCGCCTTGGAGTCGGGGAGCAGCGTGATCAACTCGGAAGCATGCAAATACGGAAGCATGTCCGTCATGCGTGCGATCTCACCCGGGGGCAAACGTGAGACGCGTAAATGGTAGCCTTCGCCATTCCTAACGGCTGCCGGGTCTCCTCGTAAAAACTCGACATACTTCCAGTCGTAAAGTTTGCTCTTTCGCACAAGGCCAAGGCGCGCTCCAGAAAGGCGCCGGAGGATGCCGTTTATACTGGCATCGGCGGCCCGCAGCAGGAGCTGCTCGTTCTCTTCCTCAAGCCACAAATCATTCGCCCGGGTTGTTCGCCGGTTCTGCAGATCAAGAACCAGCGCGTCCAGGATGTCGTCGCCGAGTAGTACTTCCTTCACAACTGTGCCGGTAACCTTCTGCTGACTCGCCTGAAGATCCTTCACTTTGATCAGGCGAGCGTTGAGGTCGAGGCTGTGCACCTGTTCCCATCGCAACGACTGTCTTTCTTTATTGGCGTTGAGGAAAAAAAGACGTGTGACGTGAGGATAGTCGGCATCGAGCAGGGCAACGCTCAAATCGAGTAGTCTCGCTTGCCGTCCCTGGTCATCCGTGAGATCGCAGCGACGTAGCTGCGAAAACATCACCATGACATTTCAACCCCCTTGATTGCCCGTGCCCGGAAAAATTGCCAGAAACCAATATGGGAGAATAAGTGCCGGGGCTGAGTTGGGCAAAGCGCTTGAGTGGCTGAAGGTTGATTGTAGGGGCGTCCCTCCCGTGGGCGCCCTGCCACCGCCACTCGGGCGGCCACGGAGGGACGCCCCTACACATCATTTCCGTTACTTTTCTTGCAACTGCCCAACAAGAGCAATCAAGTGGCTAATCTGCGCCTCCCGACCCTGGCTCTTACGCATCAACTCTTCCAACATCAGCTCGCTTTTCAAATTCACTTTGAAATCCTGCTCTGCCGCAAGGCGATCTTTTTCGGCCGCGCGATTTTGCGACATCATGATGATCGGCGCTTGCAAAGCCGCCGTCATCGAAAGCATAAGGTTCAGAAGGATGTAAGGATAAGGATCAAACTGAGCGCCATTTTCGCCCCGACCGTAGTTAACGAGAACGAACGTATTAAGTGCCATCCAGCACACAAGGAAGCCCACGTAAATCATGATAAATGTCCATGATCCGCCGAATGACGCTACTCTGTCCGCAATGCGCTGCCCGATCGTTGACCGTTCCTCCATTTCGAGGTTGATGTTTCGCGTTGCTCGCTGCGAGACCAGCAGGTTAGTCTGCCTCATACGAGCGCCGATCTCGCAGATTACATCGATCGCGACATCCGGATGTTTGAGCAGGAACTTTTGAAAGTCGTCACTGCTCAATCGGTGCAGCTCCGAGCTCTCTATTGCCGTGGCATTGGTTGAGCGGGCGCCACGATCGAGCACGGCAAGCTCCCCAAAGAACTCACCCGGCTTAAGTTCAGCAAGCGTCACCGGCCGCACGTCTTCATCCAGGACCCAAATGCGCACTGAACCGGAATCGACGACGTAAAGCGCATCGCCCTTGTCATTCTCATTAAATACCGTATCGCCAGCTTCGAAAGTAACTTGATCAACTTCCTTCGACAGCTCTTCAAGTTCGCCCGGCGTCAGCCGTCTGAACAGCGGCACGCGGGAAAGACTTTCAGCTTCATCACTAAGTGGGCTCTCTGTGGACATATATTTTGTATCCTTCTTGTCTCGCAGTTGCAGCGAATAACGATCATTCAGCTAACCAGCCGACCCAGGATTTCTTCGGTCAATGCAAATGGATCACTCGGAGTCTCGCTCTTGCTGGCCTCTTCCACGGCGGCCACAAGGGTCATCACTCTTTCCCCCAGTTCATCATCAGTTGAATTGATCTCAATACAAGCAGGCGAGTCAAACGGCGTGATGAAGAGGTAACGGGGTATGTTTGTTTCGGCAATTGGGTCAGCCGGCCCGAGAATGAGCAAGTTGTTCTTCAACCTTGCATATCGGTGGGCCGAGCCGACCTCGCGGCCCCAATGCAGCTCGCCACCCTCGGTCAGTGAGATGAGCTGGGAAACTAGTTTTCCAAGCCGATCAGTCGTAGCGGGATCGCGGGGCATTCGTGGCTCCTTCATAGCGAGAATGACCTCCTTCATAGGAGGAGTGACGGAGGGGAGATTACCATCTTCTAAAATCTGTGAAAACTACAATCATGACCGTAAGGTTGGCCCACCCACGAATAAGACCTCCTGGCGGTGAAAAGCTACGTCTGAGACTTCTGGCGCTTACCGTGCTTGAGCGCATGCCGCGCCTCTGCCTCTTCAATCGAGTGAGTCGCTGTAAGTTGACTTTCTTTTTTCGCCATCTTGACTAGTTCCTGATAGTGACTGTGGAGTGTGTGGATCTCATCTTCGGTGAGGTCTTCGGCATCAATCAGCCTGTTGCTTGCGCCCTCAATCGCAGCCACGATTTCATTGAGCTTCAAATGAATCGCTTGCGCATCCTTGTTTTGTGTTCTCTGAATAAGAAAGACCATGAGGAAGGTTACAATTGTAGTACCGGTATTGATGACAAGCTGCCATGTGTCTGAAAAGTGAAAGAGCGGCCCGGTCATCGCCCAGACTAAAATAACAACCAAGGCCATAATGAAAGCCCATGACGTTCCGGTGGCCCTTGTCGCTTCGAGCGAGAAATGCTCCAGCACCTGACTCAGCTTATTTTTCCTCTTTCGCGCCATATTGCGTCCCAAAACTGCCATTGGCCTACTCTCCTGTCTTCAATGATTCGCTACTGATTCGCTTCGTAAAACTACTTTCGCATTGGCTTGGTTTCAAAAGTCGAGCGAGATTCCCAACTGAACACCTACTCGGGGACTTGCCGGATATTTCCCTGCAATGATGCCGAAGTCGAAGGAAGATCTATTTTTAAATTGATAATTTCCGCCAAACAGAGTTTGCAGTTGTCCCTTGCCAAGTTGAAAGTCCTTTGTTGCCGCGCCTGTAAGCTCAACGCCCAGTTGTAGCTTGGGAGTAAACTGCTTTACCAGGGATCCCCCTGCCGTAAACACAGTCCCACGGCTTTTGATTCCAATCACGCCAGTCGTCTCATTGCCCGAAAAAAGAATTCCGCCGTTCAGTCTTAATTTCGTCTGCTCGCTGACAGACTTCTGCAGGATGCCGTTGATGTAAAAATCTGCTAATCCGGAACCAAGCTGTCGCCTGGTGTCGCCGGTTGGCAGCTCGAGGTTCAAAGCAATCGTCATTGCCGGCAAACGAGAGTTTTCACGCTCTTGGTAAAAATTGTATTTAGCTGAAAGATTGGAATCTCCAATTCCCGTAGCGGTCTTCGGGTTTGTTCCGGCCGCATTGAAAATCGAAAGTAGGGGCGACTCAACGCCAATTTCCAGGCCTTTGAATAAGCCATAGTCAAGCTCGATGTCGGCTGTGTTTTGTTTGAGGCTGGGGAAGGAAGATCGCTGGAGCCAATCGAGTTCGTTACTAAACTCGAGATGAAGATGCCCTTTTGGGGTTACGTCTGAGTCATCAGTTATGAAGGGTTGTTGAGCTTTTGCAGTCGCAAAAACGAAACAGACAAAAGTTAATGTAATCACCAGGCAATGGGATGTGCGAAATATTTGTGCCCGTAGATGCATTCGCCCTGGTTAAATTCTACCAATGAATCTCACTTATCCTGAAGGTAGAACGACAAATCCAAAGCACCTGTTTTTCATTCTATCAGGTGCCCGGCAGAGTTTTTAGATGGTCACTCAGATGAGAACGATCGGCTAATGTGTGAAGCAGTGGACCCTGCGATGAGAATTCGACAACACTGAGCGAGCCCACGGGACACCCGAGGCGGTAACGAAAGAGCCCGACATCGATTCCTAGTAAACTGCACAGGACAATTCTTATTGTGGCTTTATGAGAGACAACCAAAACATTCCCATCCGTAAATTCCTGCTTGATCGCTTCGATAGCGCTTAAGCCCCGGCAAGCAACCCTAACTGCCAGTTCCCCACCAGTAGGAGAATGCCAGACCGGATCAGCCAGCCAACTACGGTAATCATCATGGTATACGCGGTCGACTTCTTCTTTAGTTAATCCTTCCCACCTGCCATAGGCGATTTCGTTCAGGTCAGTACGCACCTGCATCTTCATTCCCAGGGCGTCGCAAAGAGGTTGAGCCGTAGCGATGCCCCGGCGCAAACTGCTGGAATGGATCGCATTCCAGGATTTTGCGCGATAGGCGGCAGTGAAAGCGTGAGCCATCTCCAGTCCTTGCTGCGTCAGTTCAGGGTCCGAACCAGAACCACAGAAACCGTCTTCGCGGCTCAGTGCTGTCTGTCCGTGACGAAGGAAGTATAGAGACAGACTCATTTTGTGTTTCTCAGTTTACTTACCATGCTTTAGAACCCGGTGAGTACGAGGCTGTGAAGTGGATATGGGAAAGGATCGGCTGCATCGGCGACGCCGTGGATTGGGTGAGCAGAATCAAAACCGCCAAAGGCATTTTGCTATCTAGGACGAACCGAGCCGCTAATCTTCTTCCGCGTTGTCTCGCCAGTACGAAGCACGGGAATGCCCTGGTCCACATTCACATGGGGACGGGCGATGACATGAGTAGCCACAACCTCCCCCACTCGCCTGGCGGCGGCCGCCCCCGCCTCGACCGCGCTCTTGACCGCGCCTACCTCACCGCGAACGATCGCGGTAACTAGGCCGGCGTCGATTTTTTCGTAACCAACCAGTTCGACGTTCGCAGACTTGACCATCGAATCAGCCGCCTCGATCATCGCCACGAGGCCTCTGCATTCCACCATACCGAGCGCTTCTTCCATTTCAGTTCCTCAATGAGTGAATTGGCGCGGGTATACGACCGCCGCGCTGGATAAACCGGGCTGAGGAGAAAGAGTTAACGGGCATAATTGGCGCACTGCCCAGGAGACCGCCAAACTCGATAATCTCACCAAGCTCGCGCCCGGGCACGGGAATAATCCGGACTGCGGTCGTTTTATTATTCATTACCCCTACAGCCATCTCGTCGGCAATGATCGCCGCGATAGTTTCAGCGGTTGTAGAGCCCGGCACCGCAACCATGTCAATACCAACTGAGCAGACGCTGGTCCATGCCTCGAGTTTATCGAGCGACAGCGCACCAACGCGCACGGCTTCAATCATTCCCGCGTCCTCTGAAACAGGAATAAAGGCGCCGCTCATGCCCCCTACTGAGCTGCTGGCCATCGCCCCACCCTTCTTCACCGCATCGGTCAGCAGGGCGAGCGCGGCTGTCGTGCCGTGAGTACCGGCACGCTCGAATCCCATTGCTTCGATAATATTCGCCACTGAATCGCCCGGCACGGGCGTAGGCGCGAGCGAAAGATCAATAATCCCGAATGGAATACCCAGTCTGCGCGCTGCCTCTCGTCCCACCAACTCGCCACCTCGGGAGAGCTTGAACGAAAGTTTTTTGATCATTTCGGCCAACTCCTGAAGTGGCAGGTCGGAAGGAGCATGTCTGATAGCATGGTTAACTACGCCTGGACCCGAAACCCCTACATTGATGACCGCTTCCGGCTCACCGACGCCATGAAAAGCCCCGGCCATGAAAGGATTGTCTTCTACGGAATTGGCAAAACAAACAAACTTTGCGCAGGCGATTCCCGCATGCTCACGCGTCCGTTCGGCCGCGTCTTTGATGATTTGGCCCACCTGCCGCACCGCATCCATGTTGATTCCGGCACGCGTGGTCGCCACGTTAACCGACGAGCACAAGCGCTCAGTACTCGCCAGGGCTTCAGGAATAGAATTTAGAAAATCGTTTTCCGACCGCGTCGCTCCCTTATGCACAAGCGCCGAATAGCCACCGATGAAATCCACGCCTGTGACTTCTGCCGCGTCGTCAATCGCGCGTGCTAGTTGCGTAACATCCCCGCGCGCGCCTTCTGTGATCATCGAGACAGGCGTAACTGCGATCCTCTTATTGGCGATACGTATTCCAATCTCGTCCCCAATCTCGTCAACTATGGCTACGAGTCGCTCGGCTACACGTCGGATTTTCTCGCTTGCTCGCTCCGCTGTCCGGGCAATCGATTCGCTGGCACAATCTCGCAGACTCAAACCGAGCGTGACGGTGCGCACATCGAGGTGCTCCATCTCGGTCATCGCCACTGTCTGCAGGATTTCCGCCTGGCTATATTCCATCTTTTACTTGATCATCTCGCTGATCACCAGTATCACAATAAACAGGACGAATAGGACCGCGGCAACAAGCACGAAGCGCAAACTCGGATCATAAGCAGCTTCGTCCAGCACAACGCTGGATATGTGACGCAACTTTCCCACCCCCTCGAACAGATCATCTTCAATCACATCACGTGCTGCCACCCTGGCGCGGTTAACCCTGTCCCTGGCGCCTTGCAAGCCCTGGTTGCGGGCCAATGCCGCGGCAGGCTTGGCTGAATTTTTCTCGACCGGTACTTCCTTGCTTGGGGAAACTTCCGATCCGCCAGTAGTCAACCTTGGCTTTCGGCCCTTCTTATCTGAGACCTTGTTTGACGAGCCCTCAGCAGTTTTCGGTTGAAATTCAGGCAGCGTCTTGCCGCAATGCGGGCAAAAGAGGGCGCGCACTCGAATGGACGCGCCGCATGATGGACAACGATGGGCAATCTGTGGTTCAGACATAGCAAGAATTTCAAATTTCGGATTTCGGATTTTACAAATTCCCTTATTGCTTTTGTTGGAATTTCCAATTCCGAAATCCGAAATTCTCAGATCCGGTGCATCGCATTGAAGAGGTCTTCGCGTTGCGCATAGATGCGTACGCCCAGCTTTTCGCCTTCCCTTCTCAACCGCTCCTTCAATTCAGCCGCGCTCTCCCTTGCGCGGGTCATGTCCGCTATGATCACCATGGCAAATTTTCCCTGCACCACGGTTTGGTTTATGTCGACGATGCTGCACTCCGCCGCTGCAAGTATTTGTGCAACTCCGGCCACAATGCCAGGGTGGTCTACGCCGAAGACAGAAATAATCATTCGGTTCGAAGCGCCTTCTTTTGATTCAGCATTAATGCTGCCACTGGTGGGAAAAGACTGTGGGGACTGGTAAGCCGTGCCGTTGCTCCGCAGAAAGGGTTCTACTTCCCGATAGATCTCTGTGACCAGTTGCTCGACCGTCTGCTCTTCCGCCCCCACCCCTAAACGGTCATACACCGCCCGGGTAATACGAAAGATCAGGTCGAGCAACTGGTCACAGAGATCTATCGGGAAGTAGAACCCTTTCTGCGGCTCTCCAGAAATGCCGCGCTGATGTTCCCACAATCGCTCTATTTAACTAAACTGAAGGAAAGTTAACTTAACTAAGGAAAGTTTCTTGCCTTTTTCAAATCCGCGTGCATCCGCGTAAATCTGCGGCTAAATACGCTTATCCCGAATCAAAAATCGGAAATCTAAAATCAAAAATCTCCTCAGGGTCTGCCATTGTCGTGTGCTAATTCTCGAGCAGCGTCGCGCATCTCATCAGAAACTGGCTCGTGAAGATCCACTCGATCAACTATGCCAACGACGGCCGCTTCAATGGCCATATCCTGATTTCCAATCGCCGAGCGGGCGGCTTTGCCATAGGCACACATCACCATCTCACCTGTTCCTGCGCCTAACCTATCCGCTACGACCACGATGTTGCGCGTAGGCTCTTTGTCGAGATCGTAAGGATGTACAACAAGGAAACGGACGCCTTCGAGATCCGGCGATTTCTTAGTGGACCAAACTGTGCCGACAACTTTGGCTAAAAACATAATGGTCAGTAGTCAGTTGTCCGTTGTTCGTTATCAGTTGCTACTGACCACTGACCACTGACAACTGACGATTTTTCAAACTTTCGCAAAAACTTCAGCAGGATCGCCCATGTCGCGGGCGGCCGGCGTGATGATTGTTTTGGCGTTGATATAAATCTTCTCGCCCTTCTGAATTGCCCGGCGCACATCATCTTCACTGACAAAATCCACGGTCTTGCCGCCGTTAGTTGTTGACGCCGGAGCAGGGCTGGAGCTCGACGCCTGTGGCGTTGACGACCTCTGGCTACCTCCCGATGGGCGCTCGGCTGTGTGCGTGCTGGGCGCGGAATACATGCTTCCGGCCTCGGCCTCCGGGGAAGTTTGCGAAGTGGCCGGCGACGACTCTGCTGGGTCAGATGGAAGCCGGCCCGCCAGGAATCTGTCGACAATTGCAGCGATTTCTTCGCGGTTAACCTTGCCTCCGCTTGAAACGACCGCCGCTTGCGGTCTGCCTGGAGCACCAGCGGCGGAAGGTTGCGGGGCAGTGCTCACGAGTTGGGCCGATGCAACGGGCCGAGCGCTTCTTACTGGTCTGGTTTCAAATGCGACGCGCTTAATATCCATCAGGTGAAGTGGCGACACATTATCTGAAGTTACGTTGCCACCCCAGGAGCCGCATCCCAGCGTCATTGATGGTGGCAGCGCGGTTGAGAATCCGATCGCACCGTGAGTGGTGGGTGTGTTCACAGTTATGCGGGAAGCCGGTAGCTCGGCCCCAACTCGTACGGCGGCTTCGCGAGAACGAGTATGCACACCGGCGGTATGGCCCATTCCGCCATAGCTTAAAACTTCGCGACTACGCTCTGCTCCGCGCTCGATTCCATCGGCAACGTAGAAGGCGAGAATCGGTGAAAGTTTCTCCATGGACAGTGGAAAGTCGCGCCCCACGCCGCCAACATCAGCGATCATGCAACGAGTGCAGGGTGGAACGTTTATTCCAGCCAGTTTGGCAATTATGTCGACTGACCGGCCCACAATGCCCGGATTTAAGGAACGCTGCGGAGTGGCAACGACACGCCCAAGTTGATCAGCTTCTGATGAGGAAAGGAAATAAGCGCCCTGAGACTTAAACTGTTCGCGCACTGCGTTCTCGATGGGCGCATCACAGACCACTGCCTGCTCCGAGGCACAGATGGTTCCATTGTCAAAACATTTTCCTGTCAGGATATCCTGTACCGCCTTTGGGACATCAGCGGTACGCTCAATAAACGACGGAACATTCCCGGGACCGACGCCGAAAGCTGGTTTGCCGGAAGAATAAGCCGCACGCACCAACCCGATACCGCCGGTAGCGAGAATCACAGCGGTTTGCTTGTGCTTCATTAAGGTCTCAGTGCCTTCAATCGTCGCGGTAGTCATGCAGGCGATCGCTTCACCAGGCAGCCCTTCCTTAATGGCAGCTTCTCGCATCACGCGCACTGTTTCGTTAATACAACGCGCGGCAGAAGGATGCGGTGAAAGCACTATGGCATTTCTCGATTTGATCGCGATCAGAGTTTTGAATATTGCTGTGGATGTTGGATTTGTCGAGGGAATGATTCCGGCAACCACACCACGCGGGCTGGCAATCTCCACAACGTCCTTCGATTCGGATACAACACCGACAGTGCGCAGAGAGCGGAAATAGTTCCAAACGTCTTCGGCTGCGAAACGGTTTTTCTCCTGCTTATCAATGGCCACTCCGTAGCCGGTTTCCTCGACGGCCATGGCACCTAACCGGGCCGACTCACGAAGTGCGGCTTTCGCCATCGCCTCACAGATACGATCGATCTTGGTTTGATCGAAGCGAGCCACTGCACTCTGTGCCTTAAACGCCGCTTCGACGAGATCTCGTGCCTGCTGCACCGAGACGAGATCTTTGTCTGCCGACATAACCAACCTCCCGCTACTGATTTTTGATTTGTGATTTTTGATTTTCGATTGCCATTCCAGGTTCGGCCATTAATCGAAAATCTGAAATCTGAAATCTAAAAATCAGCTTTACCGTGCTCTCTCCTTGCTTGCTTCGCGGGCGCCGGCCTGAAGTGACCGCCCCTCGCCCTGGCCAAGCTGGCCGCGCGCGCCACCTTGAAGGGGACGCTCATCAGGGCTCAAACCCGTCCGGCCGTCAATCGGCAGCACGCGTTCCACCTCTGCGTGGGGACGCGGGATTACGTGCACGCTGATTAACTCGCCCACTCGCCGGGCTGCTGCCGCGCCGGCATCCGTTGCTGCCTTTACTGCGCCAACGTCTCCGCGAACGAAGATCGTAACGTAGCCGGCGCCGATATACTCTTTTCCCAGGAGTTGAACATTGGCCGCCTTGACCATTGCGTCCGCAGCTTCTACAGCACCAACGAAACCTTTGGTTTCGACCATTCCAAGTGCTTCTAAGGGCATGTCCAGTAACCTCACTTTTTCTATTGTAGAAATTAAAGCCGATTGATTGTTCCGCTTGCGTCAACCTATCACCGCGGCCAAGAAGAATCAAGAGACGCCGTATTTTGGTAGTGCTCCATTAGTGTGTTGCGGGGTTCGGATTTGGCTGCTTGCGTGTCATGAGGTCAGTACCACCACGCTGTAGCGGGTGGGTCCTTACTCGCAATCACACATGAGACGGCGCAGCTTGAGTGATAGTAACAGACCCACCCGCTACCCGCGTGGTGGTACTGACTTCATGACACAGCAGCTTTACTTTTCGCACACCCTAGGTAGCGGGTGGGTCGCGTTTCGATAGCTCACGCGCCGGGAACGTGGACCCACCCGCTACCGCGTGGTGGTACTGACCTCATGACACACGAGCGACGCACCCGCAACCCGCAACACACTAATAGAGCACTACCCGTATTTTAAGGGACGAGAGTTTGACAGCGTTTAGCAACGCAAGCTATATTGCGGCCAAGGATTAGTTTAGGTACCAGCCATGGCTCAAGCGCCCCTCCGACCTCGGCAAGGTAAGCAGTCATCTATTGCCAAGTGCCAATCCGCCATGGCAAAGGTTTACAACCAACCAAAAGCACACCGGGTGACCCGGATTCCTAATGGCAGATAATATCGGTGAACAGTTGAAACTAGCCCGCGAGCAGCGGGGCATTCCTCTACGAGAAGTCTCTAACGAAACTCTCATCTCCATTCGTTATCTCGAAGCCATCGAATCAAACGATTACAAGCACCTGCCAGGAGGCATTTTCAACCGTAGTTTCGTCAAAGCCTATGCGCGCTCCGTTGGCTTTGACGAAAAAGAGGCAGTTGAGGCTTACACTCGTTACATGCGCGAGCAGAGCGAAGCCGGCGATGATGTTGCGACGACACCGTATCATGCGAAGGTTTATACAGATGCCCCCGCGACACGTTCCCCAATTTTGACGGTCATCCTCGCTATCGTCATTCTCGCTATTCTGACGTTCGGCGCATTAGCCGCGCTCCACTGGTTTCAGCGGCGTTCGGCGGCATCAAATCGTCCACCGCAACGGTTGGTGGCAGGCGTTCTGCTCCAGACAGGTTTGCCGGGTAGCTCCAGGACCGGCGCGGCAGACTTGGTTTTTTGGAAAACTGATTACGAAGAAGTCTTGCCATAGTAGCTGCATTGGACCTTGGTTGTGCCGCGAGGCGCTGCGCAGAACTTGTGCGTGGCGTGTCAGGAAGGTAAGTTGACTGCCCGCTCCAGAGTAGCGGGCAGTGTTGTTTTTATCGGTCCCGTCTTCAAGCCACGACTTTTAACGAGACTATCAAGGAGTAGTTCATCATTATGATTTCATCTCACATTCCCGAGGGCCTAACATTCGACGACGTGCTACTTGTTCCCGCCCGTTCTGACGTACTTCCGTCTGAAACCGATACGTCGACTCAACTCACACGCAATATCAGACTGCAGATTCCGCTCTGCTCCGCTGCAATGGATACCGTAACTGAAGCGGCGCTAGCGATCGCCCTCGCGCAGCAAGGCGGTATCGGGGTAATTCATAAGAACATGAGTATCGAGCGGCAGGCTGAAGAGGTCGATAAGGTGAAACGATCCGAATCCGGCATGATCGTAGATCCAGTCACTATTCGGCCCGACCGCCCGGTGCGCGAGGCGCTGCAGGTGATGGAGACCTACCACATCAGCGGCGTGCCCGTAGTCGATGAAGCCGGGCACCTTGTCGGCATCATTACGAACCGCGACTTGCGGTTTGAGACCAGGTTCGACATTCCCGTTTCGGAAGTGATGACCAAACAACCGCTCGTCACTGTGCCCGTAGGTACAACTCTCGAGCAAGCTAAGGCAGTTTTGCAGAAGCATCGCATTGAAAAGCTGCTCGTCATTGATAACGATAAGCGCATCAAGGGATTGATCACTGTCAAAGACATTCAAAAGGCGATTAAGTATCCGAGCGCGGCCAAGGACCAGCTTGGCCGTTTGCGAGTCGCGGCAGCGATTGGTGCTACTGGCGATTTCCGCGAACGCGCGGACGAGCTGGTCAAAGCACGTGTCGACTGCCTGGTGATCGATACCGCCCACGGGCATTCTACGCGCGTAGTCGAAGCGGTTCGCGAGATTAAGAAGCGTCACTCCGAGACTGACTTGATCGCCGGTAATGTTGGTACCACTGAAGGAGCGCGGGAATTGATTGACGCTGGAGTTGATGCAATCAAAGTCGGCATTGGGCCAGGTTCCATCTGCACCACTCGTGTGGTTACGGGTGCCGGCGTACCCCAGATCACTGCAATTCAGTCGTGTGTAAAAGCCACGCAAAACAGTGGGATTCCCTTGATCTCGGATGGCGGCGTAAAGTTTTCGGGCGACGTGGCCAAGGCGATAGCCGCCGGGGCCGACATTGTGATGATCGGATCTCTTTTTGCGGGAACTGAGGAACAGATACGCGCAGGAAATGGCTGAGAATGAATCCAAGCTTGTGCCCGAAGGAATCGAGGGCCGCGTACCTTACAAAGGAACGATGGCCGATATGGTTACTCAACTGGTCGGCGGGCTTCGTTCCGGAATGGGCTACACGGGATGCCAAACTATTCCTGAGTTTCAAGAAAAGAGCCAGTTTATCCGCATCACTTCAGCCGGGTTGCGTGAATCGCATGTTCACGATGTGATCATCACCAAAGAAGCGCCGAATTACCGGCTGGAGTGAACAAACCAATAGCTACCTAGATGGCACAATGCCGAACATTCCGAGCTTCGAACAATTGCACACTTTCGACGAATACTTATCCTGGCCTCAGCACACTGGAAAGGAGACTAACCATGGTGATAAAGAAAAAGAGCTCGAGCGGGACGGCAGAGAAAAAAAGGAGAGCCAAAGTCGGCAAGTTAAAGCTCAACAAGGAGACGGTCAAGAATTTGAGCTCCAAAGAACAAAAACAGCTAAAGGGTGGTGTGGCGGCACTGACGGCGAAATGCGGGGACTATCCAAGAACCGTGGACACCGTGTGTAATTGTGCTTAGCCAGTTATTGTGAGGTGTGGAGTAGCGACGAGCGGATAATGCTACAAGTGTGGCGTACTGACTTTGCTCAGCAAGTCAGAGATGGCAAATCTGTCGGCTGCCAATTATGTTGACCACGATGGTTGGCGCGCACGTACTTGTCCATGCCTTGCCACACTCTTGAGCATGACACACATCAAGAAAACGCTATCGCACGCTAAGGCAATACCGCGTGCAAATTCCTGTACAAGACAAACCAGAATGAGTGGTGAAAAAGCTCCCAGCCAATACCGACACTCTGCTTGAACCCCTACTGTTGGCGGCCGGTGACGAACAGACTGACGCATCCCTCTCGCAACTTATCGCCACCCATGTCGAGCCGGTGATTAAAAGCGTAATCCGTTACAAACTCCACTTCAACTCTCAGCACGCTGTGGAACAAGCCGAAGCCGCTGACATTTGTCAGGAAGTCATTGTGCATTTACTGGCAGAGTTGCAGCGTTTCACTCGGCAACCCCTAACGCACTCGATCGGTGACGTGCGCGGGTTGGCAGCCGTGATTGCGCATCGCGCTTGTTCACGCTGGATGCGGCGCCAGTTTCCCGAAAGGCACGCCCTCAAAAATCGTCTTTATTACCTGCTTACGCGCCAGAGTGGTTTTGCGCTCTGGCAGGATGAAAACCAGAAACGTATGGCCGGCTTTGCGGTGTGGCGGGGACAAAAGGGAACGGAAAACAAAGGTCGACTCAAATCACTAGCAGATGATGAAAGACTGCTGGCCAAAATCAGGTTGCTCCAGACCGGCAGACAGCAGGCAGAGTCAAGTGACATCCTGGCTGCAATTTTCAATCACCTCGGGGGCCCGATTGAATTCGATGAACTGATTAGTGCGCTGGCTGCGTTGCTGTCCATACGAGATCAGCCAGTTGAGTCAACTGATCAGGACGAAAATGCCATCGCGTTGGCAGCCGCGGGTGGAGAAAGTGATACAGCGTGGCAGGTCGAGAAACGGATCTTTTTGCAAAGGCTGTGGGAAGAAGTACGCCAGCTTCCGCAGAATCAGCGCGCAGCGTTGCTGCTGAATCTGAAAGACTCCGAAGGGCGCGGTTGCATCGCTCTCTTTCCAGCCGCTGGAATCGCGACTGTTCGCGAACTGGCTGAAATGCTCGGCGTGAGTGCGGAAGAATTTACTGAGTTGTGGAACGAGTTGCCACTGGAAGACGAAAGGATTGCAGAACGGTTCCGGCTAACGCGGCAACAGGTCATCAACGCCCGCAAATCAGCGCGTGAACGATTGAAGCGGCGCTTAAAGGGATTTATCTGAAACGCCGGTAATAAACGGCGCTTTTCAGCAACTTATGAGCCTGAGAGCGCCATTGGTCAGGCCGTGAGGTCCAAGAAACTTTGTTGGAGCATCTTACCCAAAATCAGATTGAAGACTACGGCCGCCAAAAGCTCTCCGCCGCAGAATTGCTATCTGTCTCCGATCATCTAGGCGCGTGTGAAGCGTGCCGTGCGCAGGTTGAAGGGGCGCTGAGCGGCGACGCAGCATTTTTCGCGCTGCGCTCCGAAATGTTTGATGAGGCGTCAGACGATCTTTCCGCGACGCTATTGTGGACGCATCCGACTGTTGAGCAGATTGCCGACTATGTTGATGGAATGCCGACAGGTGAGGAACGAGAAGTATTTCAGGACCACTTAAACAGTTGCGAGCAGTGTGCCCTGGCCGTGAACGACCTGCGCGCTTTCAGAAATCAGGTCGCAGGGAAACTCAACCATGAATATCATCCGGGACCAGTTCTCTCTAAGTCCGAAAGCCGGGACCAACGGTTGCTGGCGTTTCTGCCCGTCACTTTGCGGAGATCTCCACTGGCTTTCAGCTCAGCGCTAGCTCTGCTTTTGCTCATGGTGACAGGCTGGTTGGTTTGGCAAGCCCAACTGAAAAAAAAGACGAAGTCGGAAGTCGCGATCGCCACCCCATTACCAACCTTTTCCCCTCCCGCCACATCGCCCGTGCTTCCCTCGCCTACTCCTGCGCCTGAGGTTGCGGCCGCACCCGTGATTGCTCAGCTCAATGATGGCGGAGGTCGCGTAACGCTGGACCAGGATGGCAAGCTTTCAGGTATTGACCAATTGCCCCCCGCTTATCAACAAATGGTGAAGGAATCGCTTACTAATCAGCGGCTCGCCAAATCGTCTCTGTTGGCTGGACTGAATCGGCAGGCGAGCTCGTTGATGGGTGGCGACGAACAGGGTAATAAATTTTCCGTGACTGCGCCGGTGGGGAAAGTGTTGTTGTCTGATCGTCCGACTTTCCGCTGGTCGCAGCTGGAGGGTGCGTCAGGCTACGTCGTTGAAGTTTACGACGAAAAGTTTAACCTGGTGGCCACCAGCCCACAGCTAATCAATAATTCGTGGACGGCGCCGCAGACGCTGAAACGCGGAGGAATTTATTCCTGGCAAGTGAAGGCCATCAAAGACGGGCAGGAATTCGGATCTCCGCGTCCGCCGGCGCCGCAGGCGAAATTCCGCATTCTTGATCAGGCGAAAGTGAATGAGCTTGCGCAAGCGCGGCAAGCCTACGTCTCATCGCACCTGACGCTTGGACTGTTGTATGCGCAAGCTGGGCTGCTGAATGAAGCCGAACAGGAATTTCGCGCGCTGCAAAAAGCCAACCCGGATTCGGAGCTTGTGCGGAAGCTACTGAGTCAGGTTCAGAGATTACGACGCTGATGTCCCACGAACTTTGTCGAGGTCTCGGCGAACAGCG
>WNGE01002075.1_pt1 | contig 24888 bp, 26 predicted proteins | sample 5400651 | NCBI WGS metagenome assembly WNGE01 (sample SAMN13153370, study PRJNA577476) | soil metagenome | isolation source: 60 cm soil or saprolite under grassland replicate 2 | place: USA:California | collected 2016-06-15
ATCGGCAGCCTGCGCGTCGTCGGGCCGCTCGTCCTTGCGCCGGCGTCGCTGCTCGTCCTCGCGTTCGGCATCTGGATGGTCGTCGACGATGCCGCGTGGGACTTCGGGCAGACGTGGGTCTGGCTCGCGCTCGCCCTCGGGGGCACGTTCACCTACGACTCGGTGCGAACAAGGGCATCACGGGCAAGGTCGACATCGATCCGAAGACGGGCAACCGCAAAGTGGTGCCCGTCGTGATCCTCAAAGTCGGCGAGCTCGGAGGCTACTTCGTCGATGAGCGCTGGGCGAAGTTCGCAGGCTTCTCTTGTGATCAGCCGTGCACGCCGCCCCCACGTGGGAAGCTACCCGATGAGCCGGTTGGGGAGCCGCCCCCGTAGGGTCGCAGCTCTCGAAGACGAGCAACCACAACGACATCACAGGCAACGCGGGCCTTTCGTCCGCACGACTCCGCGTCCGCGTTGGAATGAGAACATCGTGGCGAGGATCACGCACGGTCCCGTTTCCGTCTCGACGAACGTGTGCGCGGTCATCGGCGGGCAATGCACGAAGTCCACGCCCGTAGATGGCGTTCCTGGTCTTCGATGATCATCACGCACTCACCCATCAAGATGACGAAGTCCTCTTGCACCGACTCCGCGTGGTACAGACCCGCCGATTGACTCTCCAGCGAGTGCGCGTCTGTCGGATTCCCGACCGAGGAAGTGCGGTCGACCGCGAGTGGTCTGTGGGGTTAGGCCCCTCCCCGCGGCGCTCGCTGCTGAGCACGATGGTCTGAGCCAACGCCAATCCTCCTTGGAAGGCACGACCCGAAAGGAACGCCATGATGACGCCGCACGAAAGAACCGACGAGCCTTGCGAAGGCGCTTGCTCCCGCAGGGCCGCGGGCCTGGTCCCGAGTGATATGCCCTATCGCACGACGTATCGCTGCGTGCGCATGGGCTGCGCGATGACCGTTCGTCTTCTCAACCCGATTGAGCGCTGCCCCCGTTGTAGCGCCCTGATGGCCGTGATCGAACGTCCGCAACTCGACCTCGAAGAGTTCGTGGTTGCGGCGACCGCGGAGGTCGTTGCCGGCTTCACGGCGCTGCTTCAGGCCGCCGTGGACGATCGGAACGACCGACGGCTATGAACTACCCCGAGAAACATCGTCGAGTAGGTGCGCCGCTCTCTCAGCGGAGCTTCCGCGCCGCCCAGATCTCCTCGGCGGGCCATTTACGCGCCCACTCGGGGGTGACGAAGGAGTAGTACTCGTGCGGCTGGGCGCCGTCCGGCGCGTACAGCTCGACGAGATCCTCGACGTCGAACCCGGTTCTGCACAGGAGCCCGAACAGCTCGCTGTGCGGGAGCCAGAACTGGTCGCTCTCTCCCGGCTGTTCGATGCGATTCAAGCCGCGCAGCGGTCGCTGGAGCTGCTCCGTTATCCCGTCCTCGTGCGCGCAGAGGATGACCAGCGGCCCGCCGCGGATGAAGACGAGGCGCCCGCCCGGACGAAGGAGGCGGTGGGCTTCCGGTATCCAGCGGTACGGGTCGGCGAACAGCGACGCTCCGTACTCCGAGTGAGCGAGGTCGAATGACGCGTCGGGCAGCGGCACGTCCTCTGCGAAGGCCTGAACGAGCGGAAAGTCCAGGCCGAACTCGGCCTGCATGCGTCGTGCGGTGTCGAGCTGAGCCGGGGTCGGGTCGACGCCGACGACCCTTGCTCCGGCTCGCGCGAGGCGCGCAGAATCGTACGCGGTGCCGCACCCGAGCTCGACCGCGTCGAGCCCGGAGACGTCGCCCAAGATCCCGAGCTCGGCGTCTGGTCGCGCCCACATGCCCCACGAGAACTCATGCTCGGCCCACGCTCGCCGTGCCTCGGCGTCAGTGAAGTCCGCGTTGGCCTTCGTCCAGTGCTCGACGTTCTTCTCAGACAAGAGGATAGGGCGGTTGTCGTCGGTCGATCTCCCGACGTTCGCGGCGGCGCTACCGTCGTCCACGTCTGAGTCCAGCTACGACTCGCCGTCCCAGTACTCAGCGGGCTCGCCGTACCGCGTCTGGAAGATCAGTTCGCCCTTCGCGCTCAGGGTGTAGAACTTGCTGCTGTCCGGATACTCGACGATCTCAGGAACGACCAGCGTCGAGAGCATGAGGATGCGCACGGGCTTCTCGGTCGCGTTCCGCACGAGGTGCGCGCCGGTGGCGCCACGCGGGAAGCAGGCGACGTCACCTTCGACAAGCTCGCGCTCCGCATCGGGCGTCCGCAACGTCGGGCGACCGCGAAGCACGACGAGCCATTCCTCGTTCGCATGATGGAGGTGGTAAGGCCAGAGCTTCTTTCCGGGATCGATCTCGTACACGCTCGCGCCAATCAGGTCGGCGCCGAGTTGCGGACCGATTTGCGTCTCGCGAATCCGAAAACCCTCGTGCTCCATACCCAACTCGCACTCGACGGTCAAGACGTTCGCAATCTCCATTCCCGCAAGACTAGAGGCGGGAGCCCTGCAAGCCCGTCCGGAGCGTTCGGGTGACTGGCGAGTGCGTCAGCGCGGCCCGTACGGGGCGTAGCGGTGGTGGAGGAGGATGGCGTTGCCGTCGGGGTCGCGGAACCCGGCTCCATGGCAGACGCCGGAGTCCCACATCTCGTTCACCTGCACGCCGGCCGCCTCCAGCTTCGCCTTCGCCTCGGCGACGTCGGCGACACGCAAGGCAATCGTTCCAGGCGGCAACGGCGTGAACTCGTAGTCGTGGGTGTGCGGCGTCATCACCGCGAGCGTCACGTTGCCGGTCTCGTACTCGACCCAGTCCTCCGCCGGCGAGCTCGGGTTCCTCTCGAGGCCCAGCACCTCGCCGTAGAACTGGTTCGCCTTCTCCATGTCCGTCACCGGGACGCGGATGAAGTCGACTCGCTGCACGTCAATCACCGGCGCGTACCTCCTGCGTCAGAAAGAACACGAACTCGACGCACCCTAGCCGCACAGCCACGGAGCGCATGGCAGGCAACCGCTTCCGCCTCCAGCAGCTTGCGAGAATCCGAGAGTGCGCGTGACCACGGACGAGACAGAGCGTTTCTAGCGCGTTGCCGCGCCCCTCGACCTCACGCGCGGCGATCTTCGTTCTCGTCGCCGGACCGCCGGGCTCCGGGAAGACGACCCTCGCGAAACCGCTGGCCTCCAAGCTCGGGTTGCCGCTGCTCGCGAAAGACGCGATCAAGGAAGCGCTCATGGACGCGCTCGGCACGCCGGTGACCGTGGAGCAGAGCCGAGACCTCGGCCGCGCGGCGGTCCGGGCGATACTCGCCGTTGCGCGCACGTGCCCTGGAGCAGTCCTCGACAGCCCCTTCTATCCGGAGAGCGCTCCCGACCTGAAGGCTCTGCCCGGCCGAATCGTGGAGATCCGCTGCCGCTGCCCGCGAGAGCTCGCCCTCACGCGTTACCGCGCGCGCAGCGCCACGCGGCATCCCGGCCATCTCGACGCGCACCGCACCGATGAGGAACTGTGGAGCGATCAGCTTCTCCAGACGCTCGGTGCCGGACCGCTGATCGACGTCGACACGAGCGGCGAGATCGACATCGACTCGCTCTCGCGCCAGGTCGAGGCCGCTGCAGCCGACAGCTCCCGCAGCAACGCTGTCGAGTGAGGCTCGCGCATCGCATGGACCGGGCCGCAGCCGAAGACTGGATCCGCGCGCACGTCCAGCCGACCGGCGCGATCGAGACGGAGCACGAGCGACCGTGGGCGACGGTGCTGCGCATTCCCGTCGCCGACGGCGTCGCCTGGTTCAAAGCGTGCGCACCGGTGCAGGCATTCGAGCCGCGCCTCTCGGCGCAGCTCTTCGCGCGGTGGCCCGACCGCGTGGGCGAGGTGCTCGGCCACGACGAGGAGCGGGCATGGCTTCTCCTCGCCGACGCGGGCAAACCGATCGGCGTCTTCGGCAACCCGCCGGAGGCATGGCTCGTTGCGTTGCCGCTGTACGCCGAGCTCCAGCGCGACGAGGCCGCATACGTGCACGAGCACCTGGCACACAACGTCCCGGACCTGCGGGTCGCGACGTTACCGGCGCGCTACGAGGACCTGCTGCAACGCGATCTGCCGCTCGACGGCGACGAGCCCGATCGCCTGCGGAGGTTTGCGGGTCGGTTCACGGAGTTATGCGAAGAGCTCGCCGCGCACGATGTTCCGGAGACTGTTCAGCACGACGACCTCCATATGGCGAACGTCTACGCACAGGGCCACAGGCTGCGCCTGCTCGACTGGGGCGACGCGTCGATCTCGCACCCGTTCGCCTCGCTTGTCGTCACGTTTCGTTTCCTCGAGCAGATCACGAAGCTGCAGCCGGCAGACCCCTGGTTCGAGCGGCTGCGCGACGCGTACCTCGAGCCGTGGGGTCGCGATTTCGCCGGCGCGTTCACGCTCGCGATTCGCGTGGGCGCGTTCGCGCACGCGTTCGCGTTGGTGCGCCAGCGAGGCGCGCTGCCGGAGGAGGCGCGCCGCGACTTCGACAGAGACTTTGCGACCGTGCTGCGGCACGCGGTCGCGCAGACGTCGTGACGACGAGAAGGAGACAGCGCAATGCAACCTGTTGACGAGCAGACGATCCTGATCACAGGAGCCACGGATGGTCTCGGTCGTGCGCTCGCTGCGGAGCTTGCCGCTGCCGGCGCAACGCTTCTCGTCCACGGCCGCGACGACACCCGCGGCCGCGAGACGATCGACGAGATCCGCACCCGCACCGGCAACGAGAAGCTCCACTGGCTGCGCGCCGACCTCGCGTCACTCGACGAGGTGCGCGCCCTCGCGCAGCAGGTGACCGCTGAGCACGCCCGCCTCGACGCGCTCGTCAACAACGCGGGAATCGGAACGACGCTCCCGGGCGGCAGCGACAGGATGGAGAGCCGCGACGGCCACGAGCTTCGCTTCGCCGTCAACTATCTCGCGGGCTACCTCCTCACGCGCCTCCTGATACCGCTCCTCGAGCAATCGGCGCCGGCGCGCATCGTCAATGTCAGCTCGGCAGGGCAGGCGCCGATCGACTTCGACAACGTCATGCTCGAGCGCCGCTACAGCGGCGTGCAGGCGTACTGCCAGAGCAAGCTCGCCCAGATCATGTTCACGTTCGACCTGGCCGACGAGCTGCGCGACCGCCGCGTGACGGCGAACTGTCTCCACCCCGCGACGTACATGCCGACGAAGATGGTCCTCGCGAACGACATCAATCCGACCAGCTCGCTCGAGGACGGCGTTCGCGCGACTCTGCCGCTCGTGACCGACCCCGATCTGGACGGCGTCACGGGGCGCTACTTCAACGGACGTCGGCCGGCGGAACCGCATGCGCAAGCAAACGACGCCGAGGCACGCCGCCGGCTTCGTGAACTGAGCGACCGGCTCTGTGCGTTGGGAAGCTAGCGCGGGGCGATGCGGTCGATCGCCGCGAGCTCGTCGTCTGCGAGCTCGAGCTGCTCGAGCGCGGCGACGTTCTGCTCCAACTGCTGGACGCTGCTCGCGCCGATCAGCGCCGACGTCACGCGCGGGTCGCGCAGCACCCATGCCAGCGCCATCTGCGCAAGGGTCTGTCCACGGCGCTGAGCGATGTCGTTCAGCGCGCGGATCTTCGCGAGCGTCTCTTCGTCGAGCCGGTCCGCGGAGAGCGTCTCGCCACGGGTCGCGCGCGACCCTTCCGGCACGCCGTTCAGGTAGCGGTCCGTCAACAGGCCCTGCGCAAGCGGCGAGAAGGCGATGCAGCCGATGCCGGCCCGCTCGCACGCGTCGAGAACGCCCTCCTCGATCCAGCGGTAGAAGATGTTGTACGCGGGCTGGTGAATGACAAGCGGCGTGCGCAGATCGCGCGCGATCTCGGCCGCGTCGTCCGTGCTCTCCGGCCCGTACGACGAGATGCCGACGTACAGGGCCTTGCCCTGCCGCACCGCCGTGTCGAGGGCACCCATCGTCTCCTCGAGCGGCGTGTCGTGATCGCGCCGATGCGAATAGAAGATATCGACGTAGTCGAGGCCCAGCCGGCGCAGGCTCTGGTCGAGGCTCGCGAGCAGGTACTTGCGCGACCCCAGGTCGCCGTACGGACCCGGCCACATGTCGTAGCCGGCCTTCGTCGAGATCACGAGCTCGTCGCGGTAGGGAGCGAGGTCGCCGCGCAGCAGGCGGCCGAACGTCTCCTCGGCGGCCCCGTACGGCGGTCCGTAGTTGTTCGCGAGGTCGAAGTGCGTGATGCCGAGGTCGAACGCGCGGCGGACGATCGCGCGCGCCGTCCCCAGCGGCCGGTCGTGGCCGAAGTTCTGCCAGAGGCCCAGTGAGATCGCGGGCAACTGCAAGCCGCTCCGTCCCGAGTGGCGGTACGACATGCGTTCGTACCGGCTCTCGGCGGGGACGTACGTCACGGCCGAGAGCCTAGACCTAGGTCGTTGGGTACAAGGACGCGGTGGGTGTGGAGCCGGAGCGGATCGAGGAGGCGCCCTCTCAGCTCAGCGGCCCACGCGAGGCCTGGCGCGTCGCAAGGCAGCGAAACTTCGGACCGTACTTCCTCGGGAATGCGCTCTCGGCGAGCGGAACGTGGTTCCAGAACCTCGCGGCGGCGCTTCTCGTCTTCCGGCTGACGCACTCGCCGTTCCTCCTGGGCGTTCTCAGCTTCTCGCAGTTCATCCCGGTCCTGGTGCTCGCGCCGTGGGCCGGCGCGGCGGCTGACCGGTATGACCGCAAGCAGCTGCTGCTCGTGACGCAGGCGTCGGCGGTGGGGATGAGCGCGACCCTCGGGGTGCTCGCGTTCGCCGGTCTTGCGCCGGCCTGGGTCGTGATCGTGTTCGCGCTCGCGCTCGGCGTCGTCAGCGCCTACTCCGCCCCGGCGCAACAGGCGTTCGTCAGCGCACTCGTCGCTCCGCGCGATCTCGCCGCCGCGATCGCGTTGAACTCGATGACCTTCAACATCGCCCGCGCGGCCGGCCCGGCGCTCGCGGCGGCGACGGTCGCGGCGTTCGGTATCCCGGTCGCGTTCCTCGTCAACTCGGGCTCCTACCTGGTCTTCGTTGCCGCACTGCTCTTCGTCCACCCGCGTCCGCAGCAGCGTCAACGGCACGCGCGTCTGCGCGAGAGCCTCGCGCTCTTGCGCCGGCAGCCGCGGCTCCTGTGGCTCCTCCTTGTTGTCCTCGCCGCGGGGTTCGGCTCCGACCCGGTCAACACGGAGGCCCCGGCGTTCGCGCACGCATTCGGCCACCACGACACGTTCGCCGGCCTGATCATCGGCGCTTTCGGCGGGGGCGCAGTCGCGGCAGCGCTGCTCACGGCGGGCCGCGAGGGATCACCGCGCCGCACCGTTGTGACCCTGACGCTTCTCGCGGCGGGCATCACGGCCTTCTCGCTGTCGCCGACGCTCGCGGTCGGCTTTCCGTTCTTGCTCGTCGCGGGCTTCGGCTACCTCGCGTCGAATACGCGCGCGACGACCCAGCTCCAGCTCGAGGTCGACGAGTCGCAGCGCGGGCGGATCATGGCGCTCTGGTCGGTCGCGTTTCTCGGCCTGCGCCCGCTCGCCAGCCTCGCCGACGGCGCGCTGGCCGGCGCCTTCGGCGTGCGCGTCGCGGGCGTCGCGCTCGCGGTTCCCGCCTTCGTCACCGCCGCACTCATCTTCAGACGGCTTCGGCGGCGCTAGAACTACGCGTCGGCCTCGCGATCCGCTTCGAAGCTCTCCCTGACTCGTCGGCGAGACTTCGCGACGTCGTAAAGAAACCGGCCGGCGATGCCGGAAAGCATGAGAATCTCGAGCAACACGACAGCGGTGACTGCCGCCTCGTGTCGCGCGTACGCGCGATACGCGCCGAGCGCGATCGACCCGTACGCCAACAGGGTGAACATCGCGATCGCGCCAAAGTCATGCCATTCGTAGCTGGCCTTCCACCAATTTCCTCGGCGAGTGGCCGCTGCGAGCGTCTTCTCCCAGACGAGGACCTGCGGCGGCGCTGCAGGGTACGCAGTGCGAAGCGCATCCTCGAGGTGCTCGAGATAGAGGCCGACGCGGATCAGCCCGGCTGCGTACCCGACCCACTGGACGAGAACGAACACGCAAAGAAGCGGAACCGCACCGAGGAACGCAGCTGACGCGAGCAGCCTGTTGCTCCAAACGTTGAACGCCCCAGCGACGACGAGGCCGACAGCCGTCGCGCCGAACGCGAGCGTTTGCTGTTGCGTACCGGCCGCCGCGACCACCTCTGCACGATGCGCCCCGTACTCTGCCAGCACTGCGTTGACCCAATCGGTGCCAGGCTGATCATCGCTCACAGCGGCGACGTTAACGCGCCCGGCGGCAAAAACAAAAGGCCCGCTGGCGCGGGCCTCTCAATAGCGGGGGCGGGATATGGACACATTTCCCCGACCGCGTCACGTACCGCTTTACCGAGGTTCTGCCGGCTGGAACCGACGTGAACCTTTGGCCTCCGGCTCCTCGCCGCGCACTCCGCACGCGCAGACGTGCGCCAATAATTCGGACCAGCCGTACGCTCTGACTGTGACCGAGCTACGCGAGCTTCAGAGCGTCAGTCCGATGCCACCGAACTGATATGGAGATGAGTTTGTCAAGCGTTGCGGGTCGGGTTTCGGTGTTGTGGGTGCTCGGCTGAGGGGGCGGCAGGCCTGGCGGGTGCGCGACGCGCGGTCAGACTGATATGCGCGGGTTGGGTACCGCAGGACCGGGTTTCGTCGTGAGAGCCCGCTCTCTAACATCGAGCGTGGCCGCCGTGGCGGCTGCTCATAGTTCGACCGCGGGTGCTCTCGCGCGTGGGGGCCGGGCGTGTTCTGCCGCCTTCTCAGCCGAGCAGTGGTGTGGGTGTGGTCGGTCAAGTCTCCGTAGTGGTGGTGGTGATCGCCCAGCAGAAGCCGGCGAGGTGGCGGGCGACGGCGACCGCGACGATCGTCTTGCGCTTGCCGCGCTCGCCGTCGAGGCGGCGCCAGAGCTGGTGTAGGCGTTGCTGGGCCTTCCACGAGATCGCGACCGCCTGGGCGGGCTGGCCTTCGTGGCGGCGCTGGAGCGTCGTGCCTGTGCGGGGCGGGCGGCGGTAGTGCCAGGCTGCCTCGACGAGCAGTCGGCGCGCGTGGCGGGAGCCCGACTTGGTGATCGCGCCTTGGCGGCGTGTCTGGCCTGAGCTGCGCTCGGAGGGAACGAGCCCGAGGTAGCTCATCAGCTGGCCGGGGCGCTCGAAGCGGGCGAAGTCGCCGATCTCGGCGCACAGCCCGACCGCCGAGAGCGTGTCGATGCCGCGCAGGCAGCGCAGCCTGGCGACCGGTTCGGCCCAGGGCGAGCAGGGGACGAGCTCGGCGATCATCCGCTCGATCGTGTCCCGCCGCACGACGAGGGCGTCGATCGCGCCCAGGTAGTCGAGCAGCGTCGCCTGGGCGGCGAGCTCGCCGAGATCGACCCGCGACAGCCAGGTCCGGTGAGCCGTCGTCCAGGCGCTGGCGGTGTCGTCGTAGCGGACGTCGTGGCGCAGCAGCAGCTTGCTCAGCCGGTGACGCGAGCGCATCAGGTCGCCTCGGATGTCCTCGCGCGCACGGACGAGGTCGCGCAGCGCTTCCTCCTCGCCGGTCGGGACTCGCACCGGGTGCAGCCCGCCGATCATCAGCAGCCGCACGAGCCGCTCGGCGTCCCGCCGGTCGGTCTTGACGCGGTCCTGGGCCGGACGCTCGATCTTCCCCGGCGCCGCGACCACGCACGCCACCCCGGCCGCGTCCAGCGCGCGCGCCAACTCGAACCCGGTCGGGCCCGCCTCGTAGGCGGCGCGGACCGGCGCGGGCAGTTGGGCGCAGAACGCCGTCAATTCGCTCGTTCTCCCCGCCAGCCGGTGCACGCTCAGCTCGCCCGACGGCGCGTCGACCACGCACGCCACCGTCGCCGCGGCGTGCACATCCAGACCGGCCCAGGTGCGAACCTTGGTCATGGTCGGTTCCTCCTGCTCGGTTGTGGGCGCCGCGCGAGGTCAAGTCGCGCGGCAACAACTTCCCCGATCGCGTCGGGGGACCGACCATGCTTACCAGCCGCGCCGGATGTCACGCTCCATAGGGTCTAACGCCGAGACGTGTCGGGCACGCGCCGGCTGGTCAGGTAGACGAGCAGGATCCCGACGAACGCAACGAGTGTCGCGGAGCCCACCATGACCAGACCGACGAAGCGACGACCGCCGTCGTCGCCCTCGAGCGTCGTGAGAAGCCACAGCCCGTACGCTCCCGCGAGCACGGCCGCACTGATCGCACACCCGGCAAGCGCCATCCCCACTCCTCGCACGGGTTTATCGTTCCCCGGCCGCCGCGACTGAATCCCCCACGGCGTACGCTTCGAGCGTGGCGCTCGACAAAGAGACAGAGGAGCGGATCGACCAGCCGATCTCGGAGGAGGCGCGGCGTGAGACGCGGCTGACGCCCGCCGAAGCCGTCGAGCAGATGCGCATCAACGTGCCGGTGCGCGGCAACCGCAAACTGCGCACCTTGATCGAGCGCGTCAACGACGACAAGCAGCTGAAGGCGTGGTGGCACGCCGCGAACATCAACGCCGTCGTCCGCATGGAGATCAACGACCACTCGTGGGTGCACATCCAGATCGTCACCAACATCGCGCTCAAGCTCCTGCGTCAGCTGACGAAGCACGGCGTCGAGCCGTCGCTCGTGCGCGATTACGGCATGACCCGCGACGATTCCGAGCTCGTCGTCGTCCTCGGCGCGCTCCTCCATTGCGTCGGGATGGCCGTGCACCGCGAGGGGCACGAGGACTTCTCCCTCTTCCTCGCCGAGCCGAAGATGCGCGAGCTGCTCGAGGGGATCTACGAGGAGCCCGAGCTGACGGTGATCACGGTCGAGGTGCTGCAGGCAATCACGAGCCACCGCGACTACGGCAAGCCGCTCACGATCGAGGCCGGCATCGTGCGCGTCGCGGACGCGCTCGACATGGCGAAAGGCCGCTCCAGGATCCCGTTCGAGCGCGGCTCGGTCTCGATCCACTCGCTCTCGGCGGCGGCGATCGACGACGTCGAGATCAAGGACGGCGAGCAGCGGCCGATCCTGATCGAGATCCTGATGAACAACTCGTCGGGGATCTACCAGGTCGACGGACTGCTGAGGGCGAAGCTCCGCGGCTCGGGCCTCGAGCCGTACGTCGAGGTCGTCGCGCACATCGACACGGAAGCCGAGAAGCGACTCGTGCCGATGTTCAGGCTCGAGATCTGAGCCAAGTGACAAAGTGTCACAAGGCAGGAGCGCGGCTACAATGAGCGCCCGCCTTGCGGGGTCGTCTAATGGTAGGACGCTCGGCTCTGGACCGAGTAGTCAAGGTTCGAATCCTTGCCCCGCAGCTTTCCCAAAACCCCGCCGTGCGTGGAGTGATCGAGCAGGGACGGCGCGTCTACCTTCGCGCCCCGCGGGCCTCCGATCGCGACGAGTTCGTCCGCCTCGCGCGCGCAAGCCGCCCGCTGCACCGGCCGTGGGTGTACGCACCGGAGAACGCGCGGGAGTTCGATGCGTACATCGCGCGCTCCGGAAGCGCCTCCGAACGCTGTTTCCTGGTCTGCCGCCGCAGTGACGACGCTCTCGCCGGCGTCTACAACGTGAGCCAGATCTCGCGCGGCTTCTTCGAGAGCGCGTACCTCGGCTACTACGCGTTCGCGCCGACGGCCGGCCAGGGGCTGATGGCCGAAGGGCTCCAGCTCGTCCTGCGGCACTGCTTCCGCCGGCTGAAGCTCCACCGGCTCGAGGCGAACATCCAGCCCGACAACGAGCGCTCGAAGCGCCTCGTCGAGCGTGCGGGGTTCGGCTACGAGGGGTACTCGCCGCGCTACCTGAAGATCGGCGGCCGCTGGCGCGACCACGAGCGCTGGGCGATCACGCGCGAGGACTGGACTGGGCGGGCCGTTAGTGCCCGGTTCAGGCACCGACAGTAGCCCGATTTTTCAAGCGATGTCGACCGGCTTTTCAGTCGGTAACGAGCCCGTCGCAGAGGATGCCGACGACGGCCCGCTCGGCCTCCCTGATGTCGTCGTCCTCGCCGGGCAGCCGTCCCAGGACCCACCCGGTGAGAATCTCCTCGAGCGCCCCGTAGACGATCCAAGCGGCGAGGCGCGGTGACAGGTCGTCGCGAAAGACCTTCTGCTCCTGCCCGCGCTCGATGATGCGCTGAAGGGCCTCGAACGCGTGCGCGATCTCCTCGACCTCCCGCTGAAGCTGCTCGCCGCTACGCGCCACCTCGCGCACGAGCACGCGCACGACGTCGGGGTAGTCGCGCCACGTGCGCAACACGATCGCGCAGCTTTTGCGCAGCTGCTCCCGCGGCGACTCCTCGATCTCCTCGACCGCGTTGATCGCGCCGACCATCATCCCCCACATCTCGCGGAAGATGGATTCGAGGACGGCGTCCTTCGACTCGAAGTAGTGGTACACGAGCCCGTACGCAACGCCCGCCTCCTCGGCGATGTCGCTCACGCGGCACGCGTGATACCCCTTCTTGGCGAACGCGCGTACGGCGGCGTCGAGAATCTGCCGGCGCCTCTCCTCCTGAGCAGCGGAGCGCGTAGCCACGAGAACGGGGAATATTTAGCGCAGAACGCCGCGCTCTGCGGCGACGGCGACGCTGTCGCCCGAGCGTTTCGCCAGATACATCGCCTCGTCGGCCCGCCGGAAGAGGTCGTCGGAGCTCCCCTGCTGGTCGAAGACGGCGACGCCGAAGCTCGCGTGGAGGACCGGATTTCCATCGCCGACCGACTCGCCGACGCGTTCGATCACGACCCGCGCCTCCTCGGCGGCCGCTTCGGTGAGGATCATCGCGAACTCGTCGCCGCCGATCCGGTACGCGAAGTCCGAGCGCCGGATCGAGGCCGTCAGCCTTGCCGCGAAGCGTTCGAGCTCGTCGTCTCCGACGAGATGCCCCGCGCGGTCGTTCAGCTCCTTGAACTCGTCGAGGTCGCACAGCACGAGCGTGAACGGGTGCCCGTAACGGATTGAGCGCGCGGTCTCTGCTTCGAGCTGGCGTACGAAGGCGCGCCGGTTCGCGAGCCTCGTGAGCGGATCGTGGTCGGCGAGGAACTGCAGCTCGTCGAGGCGCGCCGCGGACTCGAGCGCGGTCGCGGCCTGGTTGGCGAACAGCCGCAACGCCTGCATCTTCTCGCGCGTAGGCAGGAGGCGGTCGCCAGGGTCGTCCGCCCAGATGAATCCGAGCATCGTCCCGTCGTGGTCGAGAAGGGGCACCACGAGCCAGTGCCGGTTCCAGGCGCGGGGCCCCGTGCCGTTCAGCGTCGACGCGTAGCGCGTGTGCGGCACACGCGGGCTCGCGACGGCGAACGGGAGCAGGTAGCAGCCCTCGACCTCGTAGTCGGGATCCAGCAGCGGCGCGATCGTCTTCGGCGTCAGCCCGCTCGGGGGCGGACCCGCCGAGCCCCAGCCCGTGGATGACCGGGGAACGAATTCGTCGCCGTTCGGATCCGTCAGCTCGATCGAGACCCGCTCGAAGTCGAGCGCGCGGCGGATCCCATCGGCGACCGACTGGAGCATCGCGTCGATGCTTCGGGTCTCGCCGAGCCGCAGCGACACTTGCAAGAGGTGCGTGAGCGAGGCGCCGTGTCGAGCGACCGTCTCGTCCGACTGCGCATACTCGATCGTGAGCGCGACGTGCTCGGCTACGGAGACCAGGACGTCGAGCTGGTCGTCGTCTGGACGACGCAGGGAGGCCGGCTCGTCGACCGACATGACACCCAGCAGCGAGCCGTCGGACGTCTTCAACGGGACGAGCAGGACGTCTTCGGGATGCCACGCACCTGGATCGTCAGGGTCCGGCTCGCCCGGCGGCGAGTAGATCGTTCCCGACCGACTCCAGTCGTGAGCGCCGGCCGGGATCACGTACGCGCCCCGGCGGAGGAAGCGTTCGTCGAGCAGCGGACGATAGTCCTCTCGCGTGCGCGTGCAACCGATGAGGGTCGTGCGCGCCTGCTCGCGCCCGCTGACCGCCGTCACGCGGAAGTCGTCCCACGCCGGCCGGTAGAGGGTGATCGCAACGGTCTCGTAGCCGAGCGACGCGCCGATCGACCGGGCGAGCTCGTTCAGCCGCTCGGGCAGGCTGCCGCCGCTCCGGGCCAAACGGGTGACCTCGATCAGGCCGCGCAGGGTGCGTGTGGTCGTGCGCTCAGGCACAGTTACGCCAACTTCCAGTTCACTGACGAGTCATATCGGCGTAAGCGGCCCGGCCCATGAGCGGTGCCGTTGCTGTTCTTTGGACAATCCCACCGAAGCCAACCGTTCACGCTTTCGGCTCCGTTCGCCGGGCGGGCTGCTGCTGCTCGGCATCGCCCTCTTCGTTCTGCTCGCGCTCGTCGCGGCCGTAAGCCGGGCCCATCACACTCCGGGCGGTCACGCCGGGATCCACTCCCCGCCGGCCGGCGTCGGGAACTACCTCTTCACCATCTTCGCAATCGTTCTCGCCGCTGGTTTTCTCTTCCTGGTCTACGAGTGGTTCAGCGAACGCGACCTGCTCGCGCAGGCCCATCGCAGCCGCCAAAGGAAAGGCACGTACCGGGCGCTCGTCCTCATCTTTCTCTTTCTGGCCCTCGTCCCAATGCTGAGGAATCGACTTCATCTCTTCCAAAACGCGAACTCGACGAAGCCGGCCCACGTCAACAAGGGTCCGCATTCGAAACAAAAGACGAAATCCGCACACCCCGCGATCGCGAGGCCGCCCAAGTTCGAGGTGTTGCCCATAGCGCTCGCCACCGCGGGCGGCTTGCTCCTGCTGGGCTATATCGGGCTGCGCACGATGCGACGCGCCCGTACCCACCTGGTCGCGCGGTACGTGCTCGAGCGGGAATTCGAGTCCCTGCTCGACGAAACCCTCGACGATCTCTACGCGAACCAGGACCCGCGGGCGGCGATCATCGCCGCATACGCGCGCATGGAGAAGCTCTTTGCGGCCCGCGGCTTCGCCCGCGATCCGGCCGAGACGTCGATGGAGTATCTCGCGCGTTGCGTCGGCGAGCTGCGCGCTTCGGGCGCCGCGCTCGGACGCCTCACGGGTCTCTTCCAACGGGCGAAGTTCAGCACCCATGCGATCGACCAGCCGATGCGCGACGAAGCGATCCAGGCGTTGACGCAGGTACGGGACGAGTTACGCGCTCAGCGGCAGGAGGATGAGCTGCGACGGGCAGAGGCCCAGCGAATGGCCGAGACACGAGGCGAACCGCAAGAGGCGGCCGACTCCGACCGGACCTTCGGAGAAGACCCGTTCAAGGCGGCCGCCGAGAAGATGCGTGGCAGTGTGTACTCGGGCGGTCGCGGCACATGAGACGCCTGCCCTGGGGTTGGATTGTCCTCGTCATCCTCGGCATCGTTGCGCTCGGCGTCGTCTCGTTCACGTTTCCCGGCCGGCGTCACATCGCGCTCGACGCCTTCATCCTCTTCCTCGGCGCGCTCGGCCTCGCGGCCGGCGTTCGCGTGACGCGTAGGGCAACTCCTGATGTGCACGGGCCTTCGCTCGTGGACGAGCTCGCCGACCCGCTCGACGTGCTGCCGGAACGCCCCGTGGAGCTGGAGCGGCTCGAGCGGGAGGTCCATCTTTCGCTCGGCAACTCGTTCTACCTCTACCATCGCCTGCGTCCCGTGCTCCGCGAGGTCGCGGCGCACCGCCTGTTGCTACGGCACGGTTGCGATCTCGACATGCGGCCCGAGGAAGCGCACACCCTGCTCGGCGACGCAGCCTGGTCGTGGCTGCGTCCAGATCGAGTCGAGCCGACGGACCGCTGGGCGCCGGGCCCGCCGCTCGCCGAGCTGACGGCCGTGGTCGACGCGCTTGAGAGGATCTAGCGGTGGCCGCAGCGACGCTCTCGATCGAGGAGGTGGGCGAGCTCTCGACGCGCGTCCTCGACGAGGTCGAGCGCGCGATCGTCGGCAAGCGCGACGCGCTCGAGCTGATCCTGCTCGGGATCCTCGGCGACGGGCACGTCCTGCTCGAGGACTATCCCGGTCTGGCGAAGACGCTAATCGCGCGCTCGTTCGCGCAGGCGACGACGCTCGCGTTCTCGCGGATTCAGTTCACGCCCGACCTGATGCCGTCGGACGTCACGGGCTCGTCGATCTTCAACCAGCAGACGACCGAGTTCGAGTTCCGCCCAGGCCCGATCTTCGCGAACATCCTCCTCGCCGACGAGATCAACCGGGCGCCGCCGAAGACGCAAGCTGCGCTGCTCGAAGCGATGCAGGAGCGGCAGGTGACCATCGAAGGGGTCACCCATCCGCTGGAGCGTCCGTTCCTCGTGCTGGCGACGCAGAACCCGATCGAGTACGAAGGCACCTACCCGCTGCCCGAGGCGCAGCTGGACCGGTTCCTCATCCGGCTCGGCGTCGGCTATCCCGAGCGAGCGGACGAGTGGCAGGTGCTCGTGCGCCGGATGGAGCGCGAAGTCGACGAGATCGAGCTGACGCCTGTCGTCGACGGCGAGACCCTCTTGCAGATGCAGAGTGCTCTCGAGCAGGTCCACGTCTCGGAGCAGGTCGGCTTCTACATGGTCGACCTGGTCGCCGCGACGCGTGCGTCGTCACGCGTGCAGGTGGGGGCGTCGCCGCGCGGAACGCTGGCGCTGATGCGGCTGTCGCGCGGTTGTGCCGCGCTCCAGGGACGCGACTTCGTCATTCCTGACGACGTGAAGGCGGTCGCCGTGCCGGCGCTCGCGCATCGCCTGACCCTGCGCCCTGAGCTCTGGGTGCAGCGCGTTAGCGGCGACGACCTCGTGCGCGAAGCACTCGACTCGGTGCCGACGCCGCCGGCCGAGTGACTCCCGGGACCAGGTCCCGGGACAGGGCCCGGAGAAGACACGGCCAGGGACCTGGTCCCGAGTGAAGCGCACGGCCTCGCCCAAGCTGGGCGCCTACGCAGGCCTCGCGGCGCTCGGACTGCTCGCCGCGCTCACGCTCGGCCGACCCGAGCTCGCCATCCTCGCGTCGCCGTTCGCCCTCGTCCTCTTCGCCGGCTTGGCCGCCGCGCGCGAGCCCGAGCTGCTCGTCTCGCTCGAGCTCGACCGCGATCGCGCGGTCGAAGGCGACGTCGTCACGATCAGCATCGACCTCAGGGCGCGCACGCCGGTCGAGCGCCTCGAGTTGCACGTGCCGCTGCCCAACACCTTGGTGCTCGTGGAAGGGGCGAATCCGCTCACGCTGCGCCTCGCGTGGGACGAGGAGCGGACGATCGAGCTGAAGGCGCGGTGCACGCGCTGGGGCGCGTACATCGTCGGCGAGGTCTTCCTGCGCGCCCACGACCGTCTGGATCTCTTCGGGTACGAGGGCACGCTCGACCGGCGGACGCCGCTCAAGGTGTATCCCCGCGCCGAGGAGCTCCGCGCGCTTGTGGCGCCGCTCGAGACGCAGGTGTTCACCGGGAATCAAGTCGCGCGCACCAAAGGCGAGGGGATCGAGTTCGCGGACCTGCGCCGCTACGAGTACGGCGACGCGCTGCGGCGGATCAACTGGCGGGCGAGCGCCAGGCGCAACGAGTTGTGGGTCAACGATCTGCACCCCGAGCGAAACACCGACGTGATCGTCTTTCTCGACACGTTCGTCGAGGCGCGCGAGGAGAAGGAATCGACGCTCGACGTCGCCGTCCGCGCGGCCGCGACGCTTGCCCACCGCTACCTCGAGCGTAAGGACCGCGTTGGTTTGATCAGTTTCGGCGGCTACCTCAACTGGCTGCTGCCGGGCTCGGGGCTCGTTCAGCTCTACCGGATCGTGGACTCGCTGCTCGACACGGAGATCATCCTCAGCTACGCGTGGAAAGGCGTCGACGTCATTCCGGCGCGGACGTTGCCGCCGAAGGCGCTCGTGCTCGCGGTCTCCCCGCTCCTCGACGAACGCGCTGTCACCACCCTGCTCGATCTGCGCGCGCGCGGATTCGACCTCGCGGTGCTCGAGGTCTCGCCGGTCGCGTTCGCATCCGCCGCTGAGGGAGAACGCGAGGAGCTCGCGTACCGGCTGTGGCAGTTGAAGCGCGAGGCATTGCGTGCGCGCTACCAGCGTGTCGGCGTGCCCGTCGTGGAATGGCGTGAGGGGCAGCCGCTCGAAGGAGTACTGGCGGAGGTGGGAGCATTCAGGCGTCAAGCCAGGTATTCGCGCGCGTAGGCGCGGCGCTCGCGTCCGTGCTCGGCGCGGCCGGCATCGGTGCAGCGCTCACGTTGACGGCGGATTCGTACCGGCCGGTGGTCGGCGCAGTCGTGCTCGTGGCGGTCCTGCTGCTCGTCCTCGGCGTCGCATGGCCGTTCCCGTCCCTGATCCCGTGGCCGCTGGTCGTGCTCGCCGGCGTGTACGCGTGGACGCTCGGCGGCGGCAGCATCGACGAGTGGGCGCCGGTCTACGCCGGAGGCCTGCTTGCCGTCGCGGAGCTCGCGTACTGGTCGGTCGAGGTCCGCGGGCGTGCACAGGATGCGGAGCGCTTGACGGAGCGGCGCGTCTCGCTGATCGCCACGCTCGCGCTCGTCGCCGTTGCCGCAGGCGGACTCGTGCAGGCGGCGACGTCGCTGCGCATCGGCAGCGGCGTGGCGACGGATCTCCTCGGCGTCGCAGCGGCAGTCGCGGCAGTCGCGGTCGTCGCCGCGCTCGCGCGGCCGCGCGCCTAGCGGCAAGGCCCGCAAGGATTGACTTGCGTTGCAGCGCAGGCGAGGATCGCGTTGCTCGGCCCGGTCGGCGGCCGTCGCCGGCCGCTCCAGAAGGGGGTCACCTTGCGCCGCATCGTCACTTACCGGCCGTCGCCGGCCACAATCATGTCCGCGGTTGCCCTGCTCGTCGCGTCGAGCGGAACGTCGTACGCCGCGGTGGCGAAGCTCTTGCCGAGGAACAGCGTCGGTTCAACCTGATCGTGCCGTAGGCGAACGGCGAATATGACGCCTAGGCCGGCGAGAGGTCCAGCGAATCGGACTCGTGCGACGCGACCGTTTCGATGCGGTTTCTGCCGTTCGCCTTCGCGAGGTAGAGCGCCCGGTCGGCCGCGCGAATCAGCAGCGTCGGCTCGACGGCGTCCTCGGGGACCGCGGCGACGCCGAAGCTCGCGGTGATCGGTCGGGACACACCGGTGACCTCGATCAGCGCGATCGCCTCGCGAAGCTTGTCGGCGACCTCGACCGCACCGGCGCGATCCGTGTCCGGGAGCAGCAGGATGAACTCCTCGCCGCCGAACCGTCCGGCGAAATCGCTCGCGCGCAGCGTGCTGGTGATCACGACGCCGACGGCGGCGAGCACCTCGTCGCCCTTCTCATGCCCGCAGAGGTCGTTGATCTGCTTGAAGTGGTCGAGGTCGAACAGCACGGTTCCGAGCGAGGTCGAGGTGCGGTCGGCGTGCGCGGCCATCCGCTTGAGCGTGTCGTCGATCGACCTCCTGTTCGGCAGCCCCGTGAGGCCGTCGGTGAGGGCGCGCGCTTGCGAGAGCGCGAGGTTGCGCAGATTCGCGAGCACCGGCGACGCCTGGGTCATCGACTCGGCCACCCGCCTCCGGTCTACACCGTCCAACGGCGTGGGATGCTGAACGAGAACGGAGCCGATCACCTCTCCTCCCACCAGTGAAGGCACACAGGTGGAGTTCCCGTTCGCGACACCGCACAGCTCGCACGTGAGCAGCGGCTCCTGGCCCTCGCTCCGCTCGTGCGTCTTTGCGAGCCGTACGGCGAGGCATGAGTCCGGCTCCGCGGCCTGAAGCGGGGCGGCGAGTGGCGAATCGTCGGCGAGCTCCGTCATCGGCTCGAGCCGATCGTGGCTGTTGTTCCTGTTGAGGACGAGCACGTCGCTGCCCGGGAGCGACCGCTGGAGGTGACGCTTGAGCAGCCTGTACGCCTCGTCTTCGTCGCGCGTGATCTGCATGATCTCCGTGAACTCGCGCTGGGTCTCGTGGTAGTCGCGCTCCGCCGCGGTCCGTGCTGCCTCGGCGGCGCGCGACCGCCCCGCCTCCTCGGCCGCGCCTCGAGAGCTGCGGAACGCGATGCCGCCGAGGACGAGCAGCGCAAGAGCCGCGGCTGCCATGCCCAGGGACGCCCAGCCCGCGTCGCCGAGTAGCGTTCCCGGCGAGCGCCGCTCGACCGAGACCACGAACCAGTCGTTCGCGTTGTAAGGCGTTCGCTGCATGCGGCGGAAGGCTCCGCGATGTCCGCCGATCGTCGTCGTGCCTTCGGCCTGACCCTTTGCGGCGAGGGACACGAAGCGCCGGTCACGCGGCTTGCCGAGCGTTGCGCCGAGACGCTGCTCGAAACGGCTGTCGACGATGACCTTTCCAGTCGCGGCGTCCACGATGGCAACCTCGTCCTGCTTGGCGACGTCCGCGGCGGTGCGCTGGAACGAGGCGAGCGTGATCTCGAAATGCACCATCGCCGCGGCCGGATAACCGGTGCCCGGAACCGGCGTGGAGTTCGAGATCACCCATTCGTGCGTGTCCGGCGACACGTACGGCTTCGCCTGAAACACCTGACCGGCTCGAAGGGCGAACGTCGGCTTGAAGAACGGGTTCCCGCTCTCGTCCGGCGAGAGGTCCTTGAACGTCGCGCGCACGCCGCGGACGTAGCGCGCGTTCTCCGGGCCGCTGCGATCGATGAAGCAGGCCTCACCGATGCTCATCGGATAGAGCTGCTCCAGGTACGCGAGCGCGTCCTCGGAGCTGCTGATGGCGGGACCACCAGCCCGCACCTTGTCCACGCGCCGCCCGGGAGCTGCGTAGAAATCTCGAAACGCGGGGTTGTGCGCCGTGATCAGGTTGATCGAGCGGGCACGCGCGAAGTAGTCCTCGAGCTGCCCCGCCTCGTCGCCCGCCTTGTTGAGCAACGCCTGCTCGACCGATCTGCGCTTCTCGGTCTGGTCGCGAACGCCGAGCGCGACGCTGCCGACGAGAAGCACGACACCGACGATCAATGCGATAAATGTGGCCGCGCGCACAGACAACTCTTCGACAGAAAACCGGGTAACACGCGCCCACAAAAGGGGTATAGACGGTGATAAGGGGCTCGGCGGTCAGGCGCTGCGGCGTGCGGAGAAGCGATCGAGCGCGGCCCAAGACGGCAAAGCGTCGTCGTATTCGATTCTGCCGCCGGAGCGTGGGAGACTTCGGTGATGCGACGTGCGCTTGGCGTTTCGGTCGTTGGAGGATGCCTGGCTGCGTGTGTCCTGAGTGTTGCCGGCGTCGCCGCTGCACGACCGGGCGCTTGGCCCTCGGGATCTGCCGAGGCGCCCGTCGCAGCTGCTCATTCCGGCGCGGCGGTGGTCGGCGACCCCGCGCTGGCGATGATTCATGCTGAAGAGGCGTGGCAGGTCGCCCGCGGCGATCCCTCCACGCGGGTCGCGATCATCGATACGGGGATCGACTACACCCACCCGCATCTCCAGGGGCGGATGGTCGGAGGCGTTGATCTCGGTGACGGCGACGGCGACCTGATGGACGACATAGGTCATGGAACAGCCGTCGCGGGGATCGTCGCGACCGTCTGTCCGCGCTGCTCTCTGTTGGGCATCAAGATCTTCAGTCAGCAGGGACTTGCCACGCCGTACGCATTGCTGCGGCGGCGTTCCGGAGCCGCGATTCGCTGGGCCGTCAACAACGGTGCTCGCGTGATCAACGTGAGCAACGCGTTGCCCAGATCAAGCGCCCTGCTCGCTGCGATTGATTACGCGCAAGCACACGATGCCGTCGTGGTTGCGGCAGCGGGCAACGGCGACGACTGGCAGGGTGTCTATCCGGCTGCGTACGGGCCGGTCGTCTCGGTCGGCGCTGCCGACCCCACGACAGCAGCCCGGTATCCGTATTCGGCCTTTGGCCCGTTCCTGGACATCACTGCGCCAGGGTTGATGGACACGGACGCACTGGGTGGGCTGTACACCAGTTTCGGCGGCACGTCCGCGGCTGCGCCTGTGGTCAGCGGCGCGCTCGGTCTGTTGTTTTCCCTCCACCCCGAGCTCTCCGCCTCGGAGGCCGTGTCTCTGTTGGAAGCCACGTCGCGGGACGCCGGCATTCCCGGCGCCGACGACGACTACGGCGCCGGCGTGGTGGACGCAAACGCGCTCGTCAGGAGCGTCGAGAACGTTCGTCCCCGCGCCGGCTGTGCCGTGCCTCCGCCGACGCACGGGGCTGGGTTCCTGCGGCCGATCGTGTTCGTGTCGTCGTGCGAAGGTAGCTTCGACGTCTATTCGATGCTCCAGGACGGGAGCGATGTCCGGCGGCTGACGACAGGCGCGGCTGTCGACAGGCACCCGGCGCTTTCCTCTCAGGGTCGGCGGATCGCATTCTTGCGCGGGGACTTCGCGCAAGACGATCTCTATGTCATGCGTCGCGACGGCACCGACGTCCGCAGGCTCACCCACTTCCAGGGCGGTGTCGAGGCGCCGGCCTGGTCGCCGGACAGCAGCGTCGTTGCGTTCTCCGCCTACGATCGCGAGGGCTCCGAGAGCAAAGGCTCCGATCTCTACACCATCAGACCCGACGGAACCCAACTGCACCGCGTCACACGACTCGGCTTCGCGACCAACCCGTCGTGGTCACCGGACGGGAAGAGAATCGTCTTCTCGACCGGCCCGTACGGCGATCTCTGGGTGATGAAGATCAAGGGTGGCTCGTCCCGACACCTGACCCACGCACCGACCGGCGTCCGCGACGTGAGCCCGTCCTGGTCGCCCGACGGAAAGCGGATCGCGTTCGCGCGGCGGGATGGTTCGTCCGGCGACATCTTCGTCGTCGATGCGAACGGGTCGCACCTGCGGCAGCTCACGACGAGCGATGGCGACTGCCGATCGCCGACATGGACGTCGAGCGGCAAGAGAATCCTGTTTTCCGGCCGCTACGGCGAGAGCCCGGACATCTTCTCGATCGCTGCAAACGGCAGCGACCTTCGGCCGCTGCTCCAGACGTCCGCGAGCGAGGTCGAAGTCGGAACGTCAAGCGCAGTTTCGCCGGCGGCCGACGTCGGCTAGGTTTCGCGGCGATGGCGACCCGAGATGCCGCCTGTCACTGCGGGCAACTTCGTCTGGAAGTCGCGGGCGATCCGTTTGCGGTATCCATCTGTCACTGCCTTGCCTGCCAACGTCGGACCGGAAGCGCCTTCGGAATGCAGGCCGAATTCAAGGCGGATCAAGTGCAGGTCGTCGGTCGCTTGAACGACTACTCGCGAATCTCGGACGAGGCGGACAGAAAGGAGCACGTCTTCCACTTCTGCCCCGACTGCGGCTCGCAGGTCTTCTACACCGAGCCATCCGAGCCGGACCTCGTCGTCGTCTCGGTCGGCTCGTTCGCCGACCCGTCGTTCCCGCCGCCGACGGAGTCGGGCTACGACTCTCGCCGTCACCACTGGGTGGTGCTGCCCGACTCGATCCAGCGCTATGCCCCAGAGCTGTGGGACCCGGTGCGACCTCTCTACGAAGCCGGCAGGTACGCGGAGGCGGCGGACAGGGGCCGCGAGCTCACCGAGGCCCATCCCAACCTGGCATACCTCCACTACCAGGTCGCGTGCTGCGAGAGCCTTGCGGGCCGGACAGCCGACGCCGTCGAGCACATCCGCCAGGCGATCGACAGGTGGGAGGGTTGTCGTGAGATGGCAAAAGCGGACTCCGACTTCGACCCGATCCGGGACGAGCCCGCTTTCCAGGAGCTGATCGGCCGCTAGGCACGAGCTCGCCGTGCGCGCCTACTCAACGTCCTCCAGGAATGCGAGGACTCGTTTCTTGAGCAGCGTCGCCGCGCTCTCGTCGTAGTCCGGCAGGCTGTTGTCCGCAAACAGGTGCCGATCGCCGCGGTAGAGGAACAACTCCGCGCCGTCGGTCGTCTCGACGAGCTCGCGCGCGGCCGGAAGGTCTTCCATGGCCCACTCGTCGTCCTCCATCATGTGGATCTGGAGGGGGACGCCCTGAGGCCACGACTCGCCGAACTCCGAGGCTGGGAAAGCAGCGCTCAATAGCAGCGCTCCCTTGGCACCTGGGCGTGTCTGGGCCAGCATCTGAGCCGGCATCACTCCGAGCGAAAACCCACCGTAGACGAGCTCGTTCGGCAAGCCTTCGGCAGCCAGTCGACCGCGCTCGCCGATCGTCCCGAAGCCAACCTCCTTCGCGTAGCCGACGCCCTCGTTGAGGTCGGTGAAGGTCTTGCCGTCGTAGAGGTCGGGCGCGTGAACAACGTGTCCGGCAGCCTGCAGCTCGTCGGCGAACGCGAGGAATCCTCGAGTCTGGCCCTGTGCGTGATGGAACAGCAGTATCTCGGTCATGACGCACTTCCTATCACGCTCGGAGCTCTCGAAACGCCACGGCCGCACTCACCGTTGACCCGCTCAGCCAAAGCCAGAACGGCTGCGCTGTGCGACGTCGAAAGGCGCATACGGGATTCGAACCTCCCTGCAAATCGGCCACTTTTTCCGCTGAGGTATGCACCGGGGTCTGCACCGTACGCGACTCGGCCGAGCCGATTCGACGCGAAAATGGCCGCTACGCTCCGCTCATCGACAGCTTCCCGAATGACCCATTGGTGCGTTTTCTCGAGGCTGCGCCCATCGACGACGAACCGGTGACCGCGGAGGAAGAGGCCGCGGTCGCGGAGGTCGAGGCCGACCGTGCTGCCGGCGTGCCGACAGTTCCGTTCGAGGACGTCAGGCGCGCATACACGTGAGCGTCAGCGACGGCTCTGGCGCTGTACGGAAGATGTGTGTACACTGGAGTCCATGGCGCCAGTCAAGGAGCGTTGGGACTTCCGCGTAGAGCCTGAGACGGACCGTCTCGTCCGGCAAGCGGCTGCGACGTCGCAGCGCACGCTGACCGACTTTGTCATCGACGCCGCCGTCGTCGAGGCGGAGCGCTTACTCGCCGACCGCACGACGTTCGCGCTCGAGCCTGAGCAGTGGGAGCGGTTCGTTGAGCTCCTCGACCGCTCGCCGCGCGACAACCCCGGGCTCGAGAAGC
>WNGE01002076.1_pt1 | contig 24887 bp, 11 predicted proteins | sample 5400651 | NCBI WGS metagenome assembly WNGE01 (sample SAMN13153370, study PRJNA577476) | soil metagenome | isolation source: 60 cm soil or saprolite under grassland replicate 2 | place: USA:California | collected 2016-06-15
TCGTGCCGCTGGCGTCGGGTGTCGGCAGGGCTGCACCGGCCGCACCTCCGGAACCTTCCTGAATCAGGAAATAGTGTCCGGGCAAAAGTACTCCAGAAGTGACGTCAGTCTTGTTAATTGAGAAGTTGCTGGTTGCGGCCGCGTACTGCAGCGAATAAGGCGTGACCGAGAAATCAACGGTAGTTGTGCCACGATTGAAGATTTCAATGAAGTCGTTGGTGTAGGTCGCGCTGCTATTGCCGCCGCCGCCGTAAACCTGGCTGATTACAAGCAGCGGCGTGTCGTCGTTCTGAATAATTCCCTGTGCCTGGGCATCCAACACGCTGGCATTGGAAACATTCGTGAGGTTGACGAAAAACGTCTCGAAGGGTTCGACAAGGATGTCGCCATTCACTGTAACATCGAACGTGTAAACCGTGTCGCCGGCGGTAATCATTTGCCCAGTCAGCGACTTACCCACGAAGTCGTTACCCTCGCTCGGTGGCATATCGTCCTGGGCAGTGTCGTCAGCCGTGGCTATATCGAAGATGATACCGCCGGCTGGAGCCGGAAGTGATGAAGTAACAGTGAAGGTGAACGTCGTTGTGCCGCTGTTACCTTCGATTTGTGAGATGTCGTTGACGGTAAGGCTCGGACTGTCGTCGTTTTGTATTGTCCCAACTCCCTGGCTATCAACGACGGTTGCCCCGGACACATTAGTGACGTCAACAAAGAATGTTTCGTTCGCTTCGATAGACAGGTCGCCGATGACCGTAACGTCAAACGTGTAGGTCGAACTTCCAGCTGGAATGGTCTCAGACGTGAGGGCTCGTGCCAAATAGTCGTTGCCAGCGACGGTGGCTGTGTTGTCCTGAGTTGCAATGTCGAAGCTCACGCCGCCGGTGAGCGCTGCTGTTGAGAGATTCACCGTGAAATTAAAAGTCGTAGTCCCGCTGTGGCCTTCGTTCTGGGAAAGATTGTTGATTGAAAGAGAGGGAAGGTCGTCGTTTTCAATAGTCCCAAGACCCTGGCCATCTGTAACCGTAGCGCCTGTAACATTCGTGACGTTAACGAAGAACGTCTCATCATTCTCGACCGCTGTATCGCCGTTGACATTAACAGTGAACGTATATGTTTGTTGCCCCGCTGGAATTAACCGATTCGCCAGCAGCTTCGGAGCATAATCGCTATTGGCGGCTGTTGCGGTCTTGTCCTGCGTTGCAATGTCGAAAGTGATGTCAGTCGAAGGCGCCGGGGCTGTCAAGCTCACCGTAAACGTCGCGGCGGTTGTGCCACTGTTGCCCTCGGCGAGCGTGACGTCGCTGATCGTCAGATTGGTCAGCGCGCCTGCAAGACAGTTGTTGGCTGGCGAACTGTTGTTGCGGGGGAGGGGAACTGAGACAAGGAAATCCGCGATGTTTTCGTTCGTATCCGTGCAGCCGCCCGCCTTGCGGAGATCAGCGGTTGTGTTGCTGGGTGCAGGCGCGCGACCTGAGCCTTCGAAGCAATTGGCTGTCGTTCCGTAGCCGACGAAGTCAGCGATACTAGTTGCTAAGGGACACCCACTGCCGGTCAGCGCAGTGGTACCGGCAACTAACGCGACCTTGCCCGCGGTGGCCGCCAGCGAGATGCTGCCGGTTGAATCGGGAGTCGGCAGCGGTGCGCCGTTTGCGCCACCGCTCGAGAGCTGAATGAGGAAATACTGGCCCGGCGGCATCGTGCCTGAAATCAGATCCACCTTGCTTGACGCGAAGCTCGCTACGGCGCCGGCATACTGAATGGAATAGGGCGTCGTGGCGAAGTTGATCGTGCTCATGCCGCGATTAAAAATCTCCACGAAGTCGTTCGTGTATTGCGCACCACTGTTGCCACCTCCAGCGTACAGTTGGCTGATAACCAGATTTGCCATGTCATCGTTCTGAATCGTTGCCTGGCCCCGACCATCCGCTGCCGCGCCCGAGAGATTTGTTACATTCACCAGGAAGGTTTCGCTCGATTCGACGAGCGTATCGCCATTGACCGCAACATCAAATGTGTAGGTCCGCTCTCCAGGAGGAATTGTTTGGCTGGCTAGACTCTTCGAGACGTAATCACCGGTGGCGGCCGTGGCTGTGTTGTCGTCTGTGGCAATATCAAACGTCACCCCTGCAGCAGACGCCGGGGCAGACAGGTTGACTGTGAAACTAAAAGTAGTGGTCCCACTGTCGCCCTCGTTCGCGGCAACGGCATTTATCGAAAGTGCCGGCAGAGGCGCTCGTACGAAAGTGGTCGCAGTCGCAGAGTTGTTTCCCGTATTGGCATCCGGTGTTGCTGAACTGACTCGTGCCGTGTTGGTGATGGTCGTTCCAGCGGGTCCGTTAGCTGTGATTACCAGGGTGATCGTAGCTGATAAACCACTGGCAAGCGATGCGAACGTCACCGTGGGATCGTTGCCGGAGCCCGCGCACACGCCGTCGCCCGTAGAACCGCAGGAGACGAAGGTGACTGCGGACGGCAAGTTATCAGTCACCGTTACGTTCTGAGCCTCAGCCACCCCATTATTAGTTAAGGTCAACGTGTAGGTGAGATTCGCACCGGTGGTCACGGGGTCAGGTGAATCTGCCTCCGTGATCGACAGGTCAGCTGAACTCGTATCGAGACATCCCGAAGATGAGTTCTGGGGATTGACGGGGGCAGTCAGCACAAAATCGATGGCGTTGTTGTTCGTGTCGACTCCGTTGCCGAAAGCGCCGCCGGGTCTTCTTTCATAACTCCGGTCCAAATTTCCCGCCATAGGAGCAAGCATTCCGCCTTCCTTATAAGCAGAGCCGCTGCTCATGCCGACAGCGTCAATAATCCTGGTGCCGTTGGAACCTGTAATCGCGATGCCGCCATCGTCTGTGATTCCTGTTCCGTAGGTCTGATTCGCCGGAACTGAGCCGCTAAAGCCTCCAGAGGAACTATTCGCCAGGAGATAATGGCAACCCGGCCCAAGTGTTTTTCCGGCTGTTATAGTTATTCGATCGCTGATTGTGCCGCTCCCGTTAGAGGCACGAATCTTTAGCCCGCCGATGTTCAAAGTGGACGTCGTTGGATTGTAGACTTCTACAAATTCATCGGCGGCGCCGCTGGGTCCGCGAGTGCGAAATTCGCTGACCAGCAACTGGCCGGCGCCAGGCTCTGCAGTGAGAGTCGCCGGTGAGCTGATCACGGTGATAGTGCCGTTAGTTGAAGACGCCTGAATTCGCGCCGATCCATTTGCGTGACCGGTCACCGTCGCAGTCGCTGAGCCTACGCTCGACTTAGGGCTTACGGAATCAATTGTGGCCACCGTCGTGTCGTCGGAGCCGAAGGTGATCGTGACACCGCCAATGTCGTCGCCGAACTGATCCTTTGCCTGCGCAGTGAACTGCTGTGCTTCACCGGCGCCGATAATCGCCTTGGGAGGTGAAATCGTAACGCTCGTCAATACCGGCGGCGGATGCTTCACCATCAAGTTAGCAGGCGGTGACTGAACTCCACGTCCAGTGGCGCGAATTTCTGTCAAACCCGCGGAAATGGACGCCGCCAGTCCGCTCTGATCAATTGTCGCAACATTGGTCTCGCTCGATTGCCAGGCGAAGATCACCCCTGGTACTTCATTGTTGCCGGCATCAAACGCGCGAGCGCTGAACTGTTGTTGCGCGCCGATTGCGATTGTTGCCGAGGATGGCGAGACTTCAACGCGAGCGATCACTTGCGTGCAAGAATTAAATGCTGCCCCACTTAGTTGACTGCCCGGGCTGAAGAAACGTCCGCCACTTCCGCTGGCCGACTGGTGCAACGCGAACGCGCTGCTGAGATCGGGCGACCTGGTTAGCGATTGGCCGGCGTTGCCATTCAGGCCGCTCGCACCTCCGTAGCTGACCAGGTTAACAATCGCGCCGGGCTGATCCCGCAACGTTATTACGCCGCCGGTGTTACCTAAAGAAAGACTTCCGGAAACAGGTTTAAATACTTGCGCGCCGCCGAAAACGGGATTATGCGGATCGAAGGTGCCGCCACCGAATACGACAATCGCGGTACAAGCCGGCATGATCGTGTCCGGAGCGAAGGTGAATCGCACAACATCGGTCGTACTACCGGAGGCTCGCGTAAGAATTTGATAACCACTGACGTCGATGTCGCGCGCCGTCGTGTTTACCAATTCGATAAACTCATCCTGGGTGGAACTGCGCACGCCATCGTGATTGGCATCGCCGATGGTTGGGTCCGTTGCGGAATCGGGTGGATCGGCCAGGAACTCATTGATCAAAATATCTCTGTGCGCGTCCCCGATAAAATCGACCGTTACCGGATTACTATCACGCCCCTCTGAGCGCAAGACCAAATCGATTGTTGCGGCGCCGCGCAAGTCTGCAGGCACCAGGACGTGAACCTCATCAAGGCCGGGCAGGTTTTTAGAGCTGACGATCGATTCGAGAGTAAACGCCCGTCCGCCTGCGGAGGCGGAAACCGTTGCGCCATTGCGCACGCCGGTCGAGAAAATTATCAGTCGGAGATTGCTACTGCCTGGATCGAAAGGTGCGACTTCTAACGTGTCGGCGTTGAGAATCATTCCTTCACCGAGGCCCTCACAACTCTTGGTGAACACACCTGGTGCGGAGCGCAGTGTCGTTACAGCGGCCCGACTTTGGAAACCTTCGGAGTTGGTTACAACCACTTCGGCGCTGCCGAGGATAGTCGCGGCCGGCACGTGGAAGTGGACCTCAGTTGGAGAAACAAAAAGAACCTGCGCCGGCTGGCCGTTCACCGTGACAGTTGTTCCACCAATCTTAGTAGGAAACGTGCCATCGGCCTGTCGTCCGGATTGTTGAGTTGTGAATGCCAGGGTGCTCCCGAGAGCAATTGCGATACTGTCCGGTGCTACTGCTTTCACCGTAGACGGCTCATGGCCCAACGAGGCCCGGTTAAGAATTGTCAGATTTCCGAAGGCCGGACGACTAGGAGTCGCGGCGAGGTAAATCTCTGAGTCGTTCGCAAAAATCTCCTGAGACACCGGCCCGGAAAGCACACGCGGAAAGTTGAAGGCGACTACGGAGCCATCATCGTTCAGAGAAGACACCACATCGGCGGTTGCGTTTGACGGCCCACTGGTAATGCGCGCAAAGGTTCCGGTGGGAATATCGAAAGTGTAAAGGTTGACACCACCGTTAGTATTGCCCAGGAAACTGCGGCGCGTGGCAAAGGCCATGCGTGAACCGTCGCCGCTGATCGTGGGTTGAAGGGCAACGTCTGCTGCGCGGGTGCCAAGCGTGGTTATCTGACGCGTAAGGTTGTTTCGTCCATCGTAGAGAAAAACCTGAGTCGAGTTAGTTGCGGTCTGCACTGACCAGACAACGCGCGCGCCGTCGTCGCTAATCGCTCGACCGTATGTCATCGCCAGCAAGGGCACGTTCGCAGCGAGCACATGGATTAATTGCGGGTCGTCTCGATCCTGAACCAGGAGATCGCGGTTAGCGCTGAGCGTTGCTGCGGTATCGCGAATGAAAGCGACGCTTCCGCCGTTGCCGCTGATCTTCGCATCGCCGCAGCCCACCATTCCTGATGAGTTTGTAAGCTGAGTGAAGGTAAGATCTATGGAGTCGTAAACAAAAACTTCCAGGTTGCCATCGGCATTTTTGTTAGCAAGGTCGCGGTTTGATGAAAAAGCGATAAATCGGCCGTCGTCAGAAATTGAGGGTTGGAAGTTTCCATTAACGACGCGGTTGGCAGGCTCGCCCGGCGAGGTGTTTGTAATTTGAACTAGCCTGATCCCATCGTAAAGAAATATTTCGGAATTGCCATCGGTGTTGGTTCCGAGCGGGTTCTCTCTCGCAGCGAAAACGATGCGCGATCCGTCCTGCGAAATTCCGGAAGCTGGTGCGCGCAAAGCTCCCATTTGCAGAAAGGTAGTAGGATCTGCCGAGACGTTGGCGCGAATTGCCCGAAAACTCTCGCTGTTGCCGCCGGCGCCGGCGACGTCTTCTGTCGACTCAAAGGCAACGGTGCGGCCATCGCCGCTGAGTGACGGGTTAAGGTTGATGCCTTCCGGAGTTGTGTTCGTGATGTGGCGAAGCGTGGATTGCGTTCGTGCACTCTGCCAAACGATTACGCAGAGTGAAGCGGCAGTGAGGAGAACGAAAAGAAATCGTCTTTGGTGGGGCACCAGGTTAGTCCATCTCTTTAAGTGAGGTCATCGTCAAACGATAGTGTTCTGGTATGAACTGATCTCTGTGCGTTCTCTGTGTTTTCTGTGCCTCGGTGGTGAATGTTTATAGCGATCGCTCACCACAGAGACGCAGAGAACACAAAGGTTGCACAGAGAAAACTGAAATTCGGACACTAGCCAATCAAGCAACGCTAAGGAATAATCCGTGAAGGTTCTGCTAAGATGAAAAGACGGAAATGAATCGCATTGTTGAATGATCGGAAACGGGCGGATCCTAACGTTTTCTTTGGGGAAGACAAGCTTAAGGCTCTGAACCTCAACTAATGGTTCTTACCAGAGTATTTGCAAGAGCTTTCAACGAAGAGTAGGAACAATCGATGAAGATTTTGATTGGTGGATCGCATGGCCTCGTGGGAACGGCCTTGATCAAATCACTGGAGCCGGAAGGCCACGAGATTTCTCGCCTGGTCCGGCATTACCCGGAATCGCGTTCGGAGATTGAGTGGAGCCCGGATCGCTACAGCATCGCGCTCGCGCGCCTTGAAGCGTTTGATGCGGTGGTTAATCTGGCAGGCGAACCAATAGCTGAAGGGCGTTGGACCGAGGAGAAGAAACTGCGCATACGTGACAGCCGTGTGAAGGGAACGAAGCTGCTGGGCGATGCGCTCGCAAATTTGACGAATCCGCCGAAGACTTTCATTTGTGCTTCGGCAGTCGGTTACTACGGGAATCGTGGTGATGAAATTCTGACGGAGACGAGCGCACCGGGGGATGATTTTCTGGCGCAGGTTTGCGTTGAATGGGAAAAGGCAACGGCGTTGGCAGCGGAGAAGGGGATTCGCGTTGTGAACACGCGCTTCGGAGTAATTCTCGACGCGAAGGGCGGCGCGCTCGCGAAGATGTTGCCGCCGTTTCGCATGGGCATTGGCGGGAGAATTGGCGACGGGAAACAGTGGATGAGTTGGATTGCGCTCGACGACGTGATCGCGGCACTGAAGTTTGCTTTGCTCAATGAAACGCTGCGAGGTCCGGTGAATTTCGTCGCGCCGAACCCGGTAAGGAATGCGGAGTTTACAAAGACACTGGGCAAGGTGCTTTCGCGCCCGACGATATTCCCCATACCCGCATACGGTGTTCGTCTCGTTTTCGGTGAGATGGCCGATGCGTTGTTGCTGTCGAGCCAACGTGTGGCACCGAAGCAGTTAACGGCTGCAAGCTACGAGTTTCAGTATCCGGATTTAAGAGAAGCATTTCAGGGTGTTCTCGGCTAGCGGGTGAAAATCACCTGTGAAGTTGTCCTTGTCCTTGGAAGACAGCCCCCTGGTCCACCGACCAAAGCCGCGTAGCGGCGGAATGTTTATAGCAACCGTCCACTCGGTTTGAATTCTTATCGCTCCAGAGGAGCGAAATGTCCTGCCGCCTATAAATGGGCTAAGGCTGTGGGGCGAGTCGGAAGCTATAAACAGTTTTGTCCCTACGGGACTGCAAACGGATGTGCAAACCGGACATTGCCGAATCAATCACAAGGCGCGTCAGCTAGCCATCTTGCTGTCCGCGCTGGCTGTGCCAAAATCTTCCAAGGCATCAAACACCTCCAGCGCGTACTTCACATTGCCAAACGGTGCGGACACTTGCACGCCGTGGATCACATCGCGTACTTCTAACAACGACTCCCGCGCGATCTTCAATCCTTCCTCGCGTCCTGCCTCTTTGCTTTTTGCTGATGCGGCGCGCATACGTTCCATGATCGATGGCGTAACGCGGACGCCGGGAACCTCGTTGTGCAGAAACTCCGCATTGCGATACGAGACCAGCGGCCAGATACCGGCGATAATCGGAATCTTCACGTGCTCGATGGCTTTGATGAAATCTCGGAGCTGGTCGGTATCAAATACGGGTTGTGTAATCGCATACTGCGCACCCGCCTCGACCTTGTATTCAAAGCGCCGAATCTCTTCGTCGGGATTGATCGCGCCAGGGTTCACACCAACGCCGATACAAAAAGCGGTTGGCGACCCGATCGGATTGTTACCGATGTCGAGTCCATGATTGAGTTTGTTTACCATGTTTGTGAGCCCGATGGCGTCGATGTCGAAAACCGCGGTCGCGTCCGGATAAGGACCCATCTTCGGCGGATCGCCTGTAATCAGCAGCAGGTTGCGCAGGCCCAAGGCCGCAGCGCCCAACAAGTCAGACATCATTCCCAACAAATTCCGATCGCGACAACAATAATGAAGCACAGACTCGATTCCGATCTGTTGTTCGACCAGTACAGCCGTGGCCATTGCGCTCATGCGCGACTGCGCGCGCGCACCATCAGGAATGTTTACGCCATCAACGCCCGCGTCTTTTAAAAGTCTAATTGAGTCCAGCGTCTTCTGCGCGTCAACGCCTTTTGGCGGCAGCACCTCGACGGAAGTAACAAACTCCCCGAGCGCGATCTTTCTAGACCACTTCGAACCCTCTTCAGGCGGGACGACCTTAATGTCCGCCGGCGTTACTTCGTCGACGTGTGCCAATGGTCTCGACGAGAGGACAACTTTTTGGGCGCGCGGCGAAGCAGCGCGAACTGCATCGGAAATCAACTTGATATGAGCAGGAGTCGTACCGCAACAACCACCGATGAATTTCGCGCCTGCCTGGATAAACCGCTTCGCAAACTTCGACATGTACTCAGGCGAGCACATGTAAAACTGCCGACCCTGGACATCGCGAGGCAGGCCTGCATTTGGTTGCGCTGCCAATTTCTTTTTTGTGACGCCACGCATCTTCTCCAGCGCGCTCAAAATGATCGCCGGGCCGACGCCGCAGTTAAGACCAATGACGTCCGCACCCCACTCATCAAGCCTGGTAGTGAAGAGTTCGGGCGTGGTGCCGTAAGAAGTATTGCCATCGGTAAGGATCGTCATCTGCGCAATGATTGGGAGATCGCAAAGCTCACGGATGGCGCGCATTGCCTGCCGGATCGCTGAGATGTCGGAGAATGTTTCGAGTACGAAGAGATCGACGCCGCCTTCGAGCAAAGCCGACGCCTGGGCCTTGAACATGTCCTTCGCTTCATCGAACGAGGTGGGCCCATAGGGCTCGATGCGCAAGCCGAGTGGTCCGATTGCCCCCGCAACATAAGCGCGTTCGCCGGCCGCCTCACGCGCCAGGCGCGCGGCCGCAATGTTGATGTCGCGCAGGCTTTCTCCGAGTCCGTACTGATCCAGATTATGCTCGGTAGCGCCGAATGTGTTTGTTTCGACAATGTCGGCTCCAGCACGAATGTATTCGGAATGAATCTCGCGCACGAGATCCGGGTTACTCAGATTCAGCTCGTCGTAACAGCGATTGATATAGATGCCCTTGGCATAAAGCATCGTCCCCATCGCGCCATCGAAGACGTGAATGCGATCCGATTCAAGGATGTCTCTGAATAGTTCCATGGCACCTAGCAAACAGTAAACAGTAAACGGCAAACAGCCGAACTCTTATGAATCTTTAAATTGACGACGTTTCTGCCGGTGGATAGTCTGCTATCCTCCCGGCTGTTTGCTGTCTGCTGTTTGCTGTCTACTCAAAACAAAAACGTCCCGCGCTAAACAACGCGGGACTTCATGAAAAACTGAAGTTTCGGGATTGGTCCTTTCGGGCTTGCCCCGAGCTGTTTAGCGGGTTTTTTTACGTGGCCGCAAGTCGCCTTAACTCACCACGTTTCAGTTGTGCTTATACGCCCCCCTAAACAAGACTGTCAAGGACGCACGTTCGGCTCTGCCGATTGATGTGCGGAAGGTCTCCGACCTTCCGCCGACATCAACTTTTCTTGGGGCTGGGCTCCCATTCTTCGTGTTGCGGGGCGAAGCCCCCCGTTGGTTTCAACGCCCACGGAAGGTCAGAGACCTTCCGCACAGCAGAGGGCATAGCCGCCACACGTTAGATATTCGCAAATCCAGAGTAGAGACCTCGATTGCCGGTTCCGAAAAAGTGGGCTCCGAGTGCAACCTTGACAGCGAGTTCTTATTTTGGCTGAATGCTCGCGTTCTTGCGATTTCTGCTGCGTTTCTGATTCTCGAACGCAAGCTTCTCCCACTATAAAGGTGGCTGGGCCAATCATTATCGATTGCGCACGCCTAACATCATCGGAATAGGACATAGCCATGAGCACACCAGTTGATGCCACCGGAGCAAGCAACACCTCCGTCACGGATCGAGGATTCTTTGGACATCCACGCGGACTGTCTACGCTGTTCTTCACCGAGATGTGGGAGCGCTTCAGCTTTTATGGCCTGCGCGCGATCCTATTTCTTTACATGACGACGGAATTGGCTAAGGGTGGCCTCGCGTTTGAGACACATTACGCCGGGTTGATCATGGGCACGTACACGTCGGGCGTTTATTGGACGCCGTTGCTTGGTGGGTGGATTGCGGACAAGTGGTTGGGCGCGCGCCGTGCTGTATTAGTAGGCGGAATCATTATCGCTTGCGGCCATTTTTCAATGGCCATCAAGTCAATGCCCAACTTCTATTTGGGATTGGCGCTGATTGCGATCGGGACCGGCTTCCTAAAACCAAATGTCAGCACAATGGTGGGTGACCTTTACGACGAAGGCGATGCGCGACGCGATGCGGGCTTTTCGATCTTTTACATGGGGATCAATCTGGGTGCCTTGCTGGCACCGATCATAGTGGGCTATCTGGGCCAACGCGTGGAATGGCACTATGGCTTCGGCGCTGCCGGAGTATTCATGGTCATGGGCTTGATTCAATACGTCCTGGGTCGCGACAGGCTGCGTGGAGCCGGCGAGAAGAAAGTAAAAAAGGATCTACGCGACATAGCTGTGGTTAAAGAGGCTGGCGAAGAGGCGGCTGAAGGCTTCGACATGGTTACGGGAGTTCTTGCTGTGGTCGGCTGCGCAATAGGCGTCTGGGCAGGGCTGCGTTGGAGTGGCGCCGGCTGGATTGGGGGCTTGTTTCCGGGCGTTGTAGGTGCCTTTGTCGGCTACATCCTGGGTATAGTTCGGCAGTTGAATCGGGCTGAGGCGCTACGTGTTGGCGTCATTTTTATTCTCTTTCTGTTCGCCATAATCTTTTGGATGTCGTTTGAACAAGCGTCGACCAGCCTCACACTATTTGCGGACAGGTTAACTCACCTGTATTTCTTCGGTTACCCCTTTCCGTCAAGTTGGTATCAATCCGTAGAGCCTGTCTTCGTCGTTTTGCTCGCGCCAGTCTTTGCCGCAGTGTGGGTTAAACTCGGACGGCGCAACCCTTCAAGTCCGGCAAAGTTTGCGCTGGGTCTTGTTTTCGCGGCCCTGGCTTTTGCCATCGTTGCGTTTGTCTCGACCCTGGTTCCGGCAACTGCAGGCGTGGAACTCAACGAGGCGCACAAAGTCGGCCCGTTGTGGCTGGTCGCGGTTTATTTCTTTCAATCGCTGGGAGAACTTAGCCTAAGTCCTGTTGGTCTGAGCACGGTGACAAAAGTTTCGCCTGGTCGCATGGTGGGACTGATGATGGGCGTTTGGTTTCTCGCGCTGTCAATTGGAAACTTTCTCGCAGGAATCATGGGTGGCAATTTCAATGAAAAGGAAGAGGGGGCGTTGGTCAGCATGTTCGGCACCGTAGCTCTCATTACCTTAGTCGCGGCCATATTGCTCTTCGCGTTAACGCCGCTCATTAAGAAGATGACACCACAGTCGGCGTAATGAATGGTCGACAACCTAACGAAACAAACTCAGGAGTGATCAATTTGAAATACCGATGCAGAGTTCTGTCCGCAGTGCTCTTTTCGCTATGTCTTTCGCTTACGATAGCTGCGCAGCAAAAGCTGCTCACCATTGACGATATCTTTGACCCCGCCAAGCGCGTTAATTTCAGCGGCACAGTTCCGAATATCCGTTGGCTCAAGGACGGCAAGCACTATCTTTTGGCGAACGATGCGATGAAGAAAGACGTCCCGAGGCTGCAAAAGGTCGATGCCGTAAGGGGCGAAGCCGTTCCCTTTCTCGATGCCGCGAAGATGCAGGCAGCTTTCATGTCTCTCGGCGGTATTAGTGAACAGGATGCAAAACAACTCGCGAACCGCAGCTCTTACAAATTTAACAACGACGAGACGGCGGTGCTGATCAACTGGAGCAACGACCTTTTCTATTATCAGCTCGGCAGCGAAAAGGCCGTGCGCGTGACCAGCAATCCGGAAGAAGAAGTCGGCGAAACGTTTAGCCCAAACGATCGCCTGCTCGGGTTTGTGCGCAATAATAATATGTATGTTTACGACCTCGCCACGCAGCACGAGCGCAGGTTGACGACTGACGGCAGTCCCAGGATTCTCAACGGCCGGCTCGACTGGGTTTACCAGGAAGAGTTGTATGGACGCGGAAACTTTGAGGCCTACTGGTGGAGTCCTGACTCTACCAGGCTGGTTTATCTCAGGCTGGACGAAAATCCGGTTCCCGAGTTCACTGTGGTAGATCACATTCCCTATCACCAGGCTCTGGAAGTTACTCCTTATCCAAAAGCAGGTGATCCAAATCCGCTTGTGCAACTTGGTGTTGTAAACACGGCGGGAGGCGCAACCCGCTGGGTTGACACGTTCAAGTATCAACCGAGCGACTTGTTGATTGTTCGTGTCACCTGGACACCTGACGGCAAAAAGGTCGTCTACCAGGCACAAAACCGCGAGCAAACATTTCTCGACCTGAATTTTGCGGATGCCGTGGACGGTAAATCAAATACGATTCTGCATGAGACATCCAAAGCCTGGGTCGGTGTTAACGACAATCCGAACTTCTTGAAGGATGGCTCGTTTCTGTGGCAGAGCGAGCGTAATGGTTGGGACCATTTTTATCACTACAGCGCGGATGGCAAATTGTTGCGGCAGGTTACCGATGGCCAGTGGGAAGTCAGTTCCTTCGAGAGCCTCGACGAAGATAAAGGGTTGCTCTACTTTACCGCCACCGAACATAGTCCCATTGGAGCTCAGGCGTACCGCGTCAAACTTGACGGGACTAGTCTGACGCGAGTAACAACGGGCGAAGGCTCTCATAAAGTTACAGTAAGCCCTGTTTTCAATCTCTTCATTGACCAGTGGAATGATATAAACACGCCGACGCAAACGCGTCTCTACGACACTAATGGCAAGCTTGTCCGCGTCATTAATGAGAATAAGGTCGAGGCGTTGAAGCAATACAAACTTGGCACTGCGGAGTTTCTTCAGGTAAAAACGCGTGATGGTTTTGCCATGGAAGCGATGATGATAAAGCCGCCCGATTTCGATCCAGGCAAGAAGTACCCGGTATTGGAATTTACCTATAGTGGGCCACATGCGCCCCAGGTGAAAAACGGTTGGGGAGCTTCTACCTATCTTTGGCATCAGTTACTCGCTGAGAAAGGTTACGTTATCTGGATCTGCGACAACCGGACGGCGAGTGGAAAAGGACTTGAATCAAGCTGGCCGGTTTACAAGAACTTTGGCGAACTTGAATTGCGAGATTTGGAAGACGGCATCGCGTGGCTCAAAAGTCAGCCTTACGTCGATGGCTCACGCATTGGCATTTGGGGTTGGAGTTATGGCGGCTTCATGACTAGCTATGCGCTCACACACAGTCAACATTTTAAGATGGGAATCGCCGGCGGCACGGTTTCCGACTGGCGCAATTACGATTCGATCTACACCGAACGCTACATGCAAACGCCGCAGAACAATCCGGAAGGGTACAAAAACAGTTCACCGGTAAACTTCGCTAAAGATCTCCATGGCAAGTTGCTGCTGATTCATGGAGCCATGGACGACAATGTTCATGTGCAGAACACAGTGCAGTTTGCCTATGAACTGCAGAAAGCCGGGAAGCAGTTTCAGTTGATGCTGTATCCGAAGTCGCGACACGGCGTCACCGAGCCGCTGCTGGTGAAGCACATGCGTCAGATGATGACGGATTTCATCGTTGCAAATCTATAAAATCATGAACAAGCTTTTCCTGTTTGCTTTTATCGCCTCATGCGTCCTGTTGTTTGCTGCAATTTCGTTCGCCCAGACTCGGACGAAGGGAAGCGCTAACCAGGCTGAAGTCCGCGAAGAGGTTTCCGGCGAACGCAACACGTCCGTGGCTCCCGCAGAGGCGGTGCAGCGCGTACGCGAGTTCATTAAGTACCTGTTTCATCAAAAGCCCGACATAGCGACTGACACAAATGCTCAGAGTCGCTGGCTGAGTGAGGCGATGCGAAAAGCGCTCGCCAACCGGCAGGCTGTCTACGCGGCCTATGCAAAAGAAAATCCGGATTCGCCTGAAGGTCCGCCATCAAATGCCGACTTTATCGGGTCGTGGGATTATCCCAGCAATTTTCGCTTAGTGGACTCGCGGTTGTCAGGCCAACGGACCGTGGTGGATGTTCAATTTGCGTGGGGGAACAATACTAATTACCCGGGCGATAAGCGCCTCACTTCCTATATTCTGATTCGCGAGACCGGTTCCTGGAAGCTCGAGGATATTTATACCTTTGAAGGAAAGTTCGTTAGTGCAAGCAGCCTGCTGGAAACCTTTCGCGGGAAGTCGTATCCGTGAATTGCTGACTATTGAGAGTTGGTCGCACCGCTATGAATTGTAGAAGGCAGGGAAGCACTTTCAGTTGATGCTTTCTCCGAGGTCGCGTCAAGGCGTCACTGACCGCCGCTGGTAGAGGACATGTGAACGATGATGACCGATTTCGTGCCGGCTAATTTATGAGTGATTCAGGTTAACAGGTTCATGTTCGATAGGCGCGGCCGTTTTATGTCAGAAGATACCGAGTTCAATTGGGACGAGATAATTGATAATCGTTTTCTCGAGATCGAGGGAGAGTTGTCTGCGCTCAGCGAGTATCCTGAAGCTTTAGAACGTCATTTACCGCGCTGCCCAGGCCGCAGGCCGTGATAGCCGAAAGCATTCAACGAGCCTGCGAAGCAGGCGGAAGCATAAAGCCCAGGGTGGAGCGAAGCGGAACCCTGGGTTCAATATTCAATTAGTCGCACAGCCCGCGAAGCGGGCGACAGACGCGTTGTTACTAATCAACTTCTGTCGCCCGTTCCACGGGCTCGGATTGATTTCTCAAGCTTACCCAGGGTTCCGCATCGCTCCACCCTGGGCTTTATGCTTCCGCCTGCTTCGCAGGCTCGTTGAAGGCCTCAAATAGAGTTCTGTTCACCTCATCATCACAACATCCTGCAAAAACAAAATGTTGCCGGTTGAATTCAAGGTGCTACCAATACCTTAAGGTATGAGGAAATGAATTCGGCTTCGAAGTCACCTTCTTTGGCATCGCGGGCAGTAGTAAGTTGATCGTCCGCCTTGCACCACGCGCCTTATGCGTGCGCCACAGTTAACACACGGCTGACCCGCGCGCTCATAAACTCTCCAGAATCGCTCCGTCGTTCCGAAGTAACTTCCGTTACCGTCCGTCAGATCAACCCTCAAAGTTGAACCGCCCTCGATGGCTTCCTTCAGGATGTCGCGAATGGCCTGGTGCAGCCTCAACGCGCGCGATCTCGACAAGCGGTCTGCTGCTTTAAGAGGACTGATGCGCGCCAGAAAGAGGGCTTCACTCGCGTAGATGTTACCCAGACCGAGAATCCTGGTTTGATCCAACAAGAGTTGTTTCAAACTGCGGCGGGACTTTGAAATAGTCTCCAGAAAGTAGGCCACGCTGAATTCGTCGGTGAGAGGCTCAGGCGCCAGCGCTTCGATTTGCGGAAGAGCCGTCAGCTTACCCGCAGGCAGCAGTCGCAAGCGGCCAAACTGCCGCATATCGCAGAAAACCAGTCTGCGGTCGTCATCCAGATAAAACACAATGTGGGGATAAGGAGGCAGTGGCTGGTCCGGGCCGATGCAGAGAAACTTGCCCGTCATGCGCAAGTGGACGAGCAGCACCTGCTGATTGTCGAGCGCGATTAGGATGTATTTGCCGCGCCGGTTGACGGCGTCTATGCGCGCGCCGCGCATTTTTCTTTTTAAGGTGGTCGGAGATGAACCAGCCAGTAGTCGTGGAAGCCTGATTTCCGCGTCGAGTACACGCCGACCAAGGACAGCGCGCCGCAGCGCACGCACGACATGTTCAACCTCTGGTAGTTCTGGCATTCGCGCGCAAGCTGTTCGGTAGTCGTTGATCGTTCCGTAACGACGGACGAACGATTAATCAACTTTCGCTCAGATGACCTTCAGCAAAAGGAGGATCAGAACGATTATCAGGATTAGCCCGACGCCGCCGCTTGGGCCATATCCCCAGTTTCTGCTGTAGGGCCAGGTCGGAATCGCGCCGAGAAGCAGAAGAATCAAAATGATTAGAAGTATCAAACCCATCGCAACCACCTCCGTAGAGACTGTTATCGGAGCGGGGGCTCATCTACTTATCGATTTTAAGGGGACGGCAAAAGTTAACTGCTTTTGGGGCAACAGTCAATAGTTCTTCATTGCACGTAGTCGGTCATTTAGAATATTGAACAAAAGTCATGATTCGTTAGCGTGGAACGCGGTTATGATGTGATACATCCACCAGATAAGAAGGATGATTAAGATTAGCATCTGCGCGGCTATCAAAAGTCCGATGATTCTTCTGCGTGGCATCTCACAGATTATAGAACTTGTAAATGATCCACTACCTCATGGTACTGGTTCAGTTTGGAATCGGCACGAGGTTTCGAACTTTACAGAATTTGGCGGCAGGTCGCGCGACTGTGTCAACTTCGGGAACTATGCAGAACCATTACAGAACCGAGCGCGGTAGCGCCGGGTGCTAAAGTCTACGTTGGCGATAAGGTGGGCAATACTCTTAATACTCAGCTTGACGTTAGCATCCGGCGCTACCGCGCTCGGTTCTGTAATCGTTTGTTTTTCTTGTTGAATTTCCGGCGACTAATTACTTGCCGCTTTCATTACCAAACTGAACCAGTACCCTACCTCATTGCAAATTAGTGAGCAAAAGCTGGCGAGGATTTTGGAGGCAATTTGTCGCGAACTTCGATCAGACGGGTCCGGTTCTAGACCGTTGATTCTGCAAGCGCCTCGCCCACAGCCAACAACGCCGCACACTTCCCGATCGAAGTTGCCTCGGCATATATTCGCAGCACCGGCTCAGTGCCGGATTGTCTAAACAACAACCACGACTCGTCGCCGAAGAGCAACTTGGTTCCATCAGTCGTCTCGACGCCGACGACCTCATAGCCCGCCAATTGGCGAGGGGTTTCCGTCGCCAGTCGTTCAATTAACCGCCGGCCCACCGTTGTCTCAACGTGCAGGTCTCTTCTACCGAAGTGAAATTCGCCAAACTCTTCGTGGAGGTCCCGCAGCAGCTCGGATGGCGGTTTGCCCGCGGTGATTATCGCTTCCAGAAAGAGAAGAGAATTGAGTATACCGTCGCGTTCGGGAATGTGGCCTTTGACGCCGATCCCACCTGACTCCTCAGCGCCGATCAGAATGTCGTCTTTAAGCATCAGGTCCGCAATGTACTTGAAGCCAATGGCTGTCTCGTAAAGTTTGAGATTGTGGGCAGCGGCTATCCGCTTTAGCAGAACTGATTGCGAGAAGGTTCGCACCACGGCGCCGCTCATCTGCCGCCGGCGAACAAGATGCAACAGAATTAGAGGTACGACGTCATGCATCGTCATCGTAACTCCGAGCTCGTTCACCGCTCCGACGCGATCGGCGTCGCCGTCGGTGGCAAGTCCCACCAGGGCCTTGCTCTCAAGCACGCGAAGTTTCAGGCAACCGAGATTGCTGTCGATTGGTTCAGGATTCACTCCGCCAAAGAGCGGGTCGCGATTGGCGCGTATAGTTTCAATCTTAAGCGCCGCGCCGCTGAGGAAGTTCTCAACCCAGTACCCGCCTGCTCCATGCATCGGATCGACGATTACAACCGACGCCGATCTGCGCAATCGATCGAGATCGATATACGAAGCGATCTGTGCCTTGTAACTTTCGATTGTTGGTCCAAGTAGTTCATCCGTGTCCGCAGGGACCGAGCTGCGCTTTGGTGGATTCGCATCCAGGAACTTCTCAACCGCAGAAGTGATTTCGGGCGCCGCACTTCCGCCCCAGGGAGCTTTTATCTTGAAACCGTTAAAGCTGGCTGGGTTGTGAGAGGCGGTGATTACAACGCCGCCCGCAGCCTTCAGCTCCTTCACTGCCCAGGAAATAAGGGGGGTGGGCACCGCTTCGCGGAAAAGTGCTACGGAGAAATTATTCCCGAAGAGAACTTCTGCCGCGCGCTGCGCGAAATACTCGGAAAGAAAGCGCCGGTCGTAACCGACAATCACCAGGGAGTCGACAGACGCTAGTGCTTGATTGATGACGTGTTTGAACGGCGCACTATTGGCTTCCCGTTTGCTGATCTGCCCTACATCCACGAGTTGCTCGATAAGGGGTTGCTGCTGTTTTTCCGCGCTCAAATAATCGGCATAAGCCTGGGCCACGCGCTCGACGTTTGCGAACGTATACTCGTCAGCGATTACTGCCCGCCAACCATCAGTGCCGAATTTGATTGGTGGAAGATTAGTCATGCCCATGTTAGCCGAGCCAAATTTAATTTTTCATCAACGCCGCAATTTGGTGCGGTGACTGTTGACTGACCAGTGGAATTAACCGTTTCAATCCATCGTCAAACCGTTGAGACGGTTCCGGAATCAATAGGCAGCCTTGTGTCACCTGGCTGAATGAAGCCAGGTGCTAATGACAGAAAGTTAGACCTGCCCACGCTTACGCTTAGGCTTCTGCCCCTCCAGTAATCGTGTAGTCCGTGAGCGATGTTTTATCGCCAAGAACTGCGCCTGGTCCTACAACTGCGGAGCGACCGATATGACAACCGCGGCCCACGATCGCGCCCGAAACTTCCGCGGCTGTACCGATGCGCGTGTGAGGCCAGATAACCGAATTTTCGACTTGCGCTCTTTCTTCAACGAAACACCCCGGTCCTAATACTGAATTAATAATCTGCGCACCCGGCTTGATCTGGCAGTCATCACCAATTATCGACAGCTCGTCGATCTCAGCAGCGGTCGCTGAATCAAACTCGCCACGCCGCTCCTTGAGATGAATGCGACCAACCCGGTTCGCCAGCAAGTCCTGATGGACGCGCAAGTAGCGTTCAGGCGTGCCAATATCAATCCAATAAGTGCGAGCCGGAACGTGAGCAAAGAAAGTTTCAGCACGCTTCAAAAGCTCGGGGAACAATCCATATTCAAAGGAATGGCTTTCGCCGGGTGGAATCAGATCCAGAACCCTGGGTTCCAGGATATAAGTGCCGGCATTGATCGTATTGCAAGTGATCTCATTTACCTTCGGCTTTTCTAAAAAGCGAAGGATGCGGCCATCGGTTTCCGTTTCCACCAGACCGTATGCCGAAGGATTCTCGACTGGCGTTAAGACGATTGTCGCCGTCGCCTTGTGCTCACTGTGTTCGCGTATAACGGTCTTAAGATCGAGGTCAGTCAAAATATCGCCGTTAAATACCACGGTTGGTTCGCGGATCAGGTCTTCGGCGAATTTGTAGGCTCCTGCGGTACCCATAGGTTGCGGCTCGACTGTGTATTTCAGCTTAACGCCATAATCGGAACCGTCACCCAGCAGTTGTTCGATCTTGTTTGGTTGATATGAAAGCGAGAGCGTGATGTCTGTAATGCCGGCGCGGCGCAAGGTATCGATCTGGTAAAGCAGAAAAGGTCGATTGCAAATCGGCACAATTGGCTTGGGCGTATAAACAGTGAGCGGACGGAGGCGCGTGCCTTTACCGCCAGCAAGAATTAGAGCTTGCATGTTTGATTATCGAAAAATTGTTTTGAAGGTTGAATAGCGAGGGGAGTCTAGCACCCGCGCGGAAGGGTTTCAATTATGGCGTGATGTCTAAATGATTTCTCTGTGTAACCTCTGAGTTCTCTTTGTCTGTCGTGAGTGATTGTGGAGCGCTTATTCACCACGGAGGCACAGAGAACACCAAGGTGGCACAGAGGAGACGTCGCGCTCAGCTTCGTAGGAGCGCAATGTCTATAGCCCAGCGACTTCTTTCTTAACTCCGTGGGAGTAGAATCTTCGACATGTCGCTTGGCTTGTCGTTATCGCTTGGCAGTCACAAACATTCCAGTACTACGGAGCTTGGATTCCCTTTTGTCTCTCGGGATACATAAATATCCCGCTCCTCCGGAGCTAAAGAGCGTACGGCGGTGTAGAATCACCTCATAGTCGCGAGGAGTAAGAGCCCACTGATTTACGGCACACAGTTTTTTAACACTCAACCTCACATTAATGCGAGATTGCCTTCCTTGACACCCCTCCTGGTAAATAGATAATCGTAAATAGTAAATACTTTGCAGGAGTAATATGTCTGGAATAAGAGAAGCGGTAATCATAAGCGCGGTTAGAACACCGGTCGGTAAATTCTTAGGTTCGTTGAAAGGGTTCAAGGCAACAGAGCTTGGCGCGATAGTTGTGCGTGAAAGCGTCAAGCGGGCCGGAGTTGCTCCGGAAGATGTTGACGAAGTGATCATGGGCTGTGTTATTCAAGCCGGCCTGGGCCAGAATCCGGCGCGACAGGCAGCTTTGCATGGCGGGTTATTACCCGCTGTTTCAGCAGTGACGGTTAATAAGGTTTGCGGCTCTGGTCTGAAGGCCGTGATGATGGCTGCGCAGGGCATTCAACTCGGCGACACGGACATCGTGGTAGCGGGTGGCATGGAGTCGATGTCGAACGCGCCTTATTTAATTCCCAAAGCACGCGAAGGCTATCGCCTGGGAAATGGCGTTTTGGTTGACGCGATGATTCAAGATGGCCTTTGGGACGTTTACAACGATTACCACATGGGCTGCACCGGTGAAGTTGTTTCCGAGAAGTTTGCTGTGAGTCGTGAGGAACAGGACGAGTATGCGCTCGGCTCACACCAGAAGGCTGCGGCGACGATAAAGGCAGGGAAGTTCAAAGACGAGATTGTGCCCGTTGAGATTCCGCAAAGGAAAGGAGCTCCGCTCATTTTCGATACGGACGAGACAGTGCGGGAGGACACTTCAATCGAAGCGCTGGGTAAGCTTAAGCCGGCTTTCAGGAAAGAAGGCGGAACGGTCACTGCTGGAAACGCGCCGGGGGTTAACGATGGTGCTTCGGCAGTGGTAGTTACATCGATCGAGCGAGCGAAATCGCTGGGCATGGAACCAATGGCGCGGATTGTCGCTCAGGCGACCTCGGGTGTTGAGCCGGCACTTGTGATGATGGCTCCGGTGGAAGCGATTAGAAAATTGTTGCGAAAAGCCGGCTGGTCGCTTGCCGATGTCGATTTGATCGAGTTGAACGAAGCGTTTTCTGTGCAGGCTGTGGCGATAATAAAGGAACTTGGACTTGATCCGGCGCGCGTTAATGTCAATGGTGGCGCGGTCGCCCTGGGCCATGCTATCGGCCAATCAGGTTCACGATTGCTGACTACGATGCTTTATGAGTTGAAACGTCGCGATGCGCATCGAGGAGTTATTTCGCTTTGTCTCGGCGGCGGCAATGCCGTCGCGATGGCTGTAGAGAGATAGGAGTCAGTGAGTCGAGTCATTTCCCTTCTGTTCACTAAGGAGAATAGGTAGATTTTCCATACATCATTTCTTCAATTGTCATTTCACATGTGAACTTTGGATGGAAGCGACTAAGCCATATGGTCTTGGTGGATTCAAGTTTGAAGTGCAACTGCATATTTAGTCGGAAAGGTTGTGGTACTTCTCTCATTAACACCTGGCTTCAGCCAGGTGAGCGGGGATACGCAACTAATTCTGAAACCGTTTAAACGGTTTCTCACTTCTGCTCGGGCTGCAATCACCTGGCTGAAGCCAGGTGTTAATGAGAGTTAACAGCATCATTTAAAAAAACACGTGCGTCGCACTTCTAAATTGAACTCACGCTTTCCAAATGAAAAATGAGAAATGAGAAATGAAATTTGGAAAACTGTGAATGCTGCAGTATGACTGAGATCATCGGCGTAGTTGGGTCCGGCACGATGGGCAATGGCATTGCGCAGGTCGCGGCCCGCGCAGGCTACCTCGTGATCATGTGTGACGTGAAGGAAGAGTTTCTACAACGAGGTCTAAACGCGATCGATAAGAGCCTGCAGCGTGACGTAGACAAAGAGAGACTAACTGTTGGCGAGAAGAGCGCAGTTATTGGGCGCATTCAGACAACGACTGACCTGGAGGCGTTGAGCGGCGCCGCTTTTGCGATCGAAGCTGTAACCGAGGACCTGAATATCAAAAGTGAACTCTTCAAATCACTTGATCGCATAACCCCGCCGGCAGCCATTTTGGCCTCGAACACTTCTTCCATCTCAATCACCCGGCTTGCAGGTACGACAAACAGGCCCGACAAAGTCATCGGCATGCACTTCATGAATCCAGTGCCGGTGATGAAGCTTGTCGAAGTTATCCGGGGCATTACAACGTCGAATGAAACGTATGACAAGGTTCGGAATCTCACTGAGAAACTCGGCAAGACTGCCCTGGACTGCAACGATTCACCCGGCTTTGTCTCCAACCGCGTGCTCATGCCGATGATCAACGAAGCGATTTTTGCGCTTTACGAGGGAGTCGCCACGCGCGAAAGCATCGACGGAATCATGAAAATGGGAATGAACCATCCGATGGGTCCGCTGGAGCTCGCAGACTTCATTGGTCTAGACGTCTGTCTGGCAATACTTAATGTGTTGTACGATGGCTTTGGCGATCCTAAGTATCGCGCGTGTCCTCTGCTTAGACGATACGTTGATGCAGGCCGGCTGGGCCGGAAAACAGGACACGGCTTCTACGAATACTAGTCAGGAGTCAACAGTCTGGAGTCAAGAGTCTGGAGTCAAGAGTCTGGAGTCAAGAGTCTGGAGTCAAGAGTCAGGAGTCAAGAGTCAAGAGTCTGGAGTCAAGAGTCTGGAGTGCAGAGTCCGAGTCTGAAGTGATTGCTCCGCAATACCTGAACCGAAGCTAAACTGTAGACCATAGACTCCAGACGGTGGACTGTAGACTGTGGACCCTCAGACTGTAGACTCCTGACTGTGGACCCTCAGACTGTAGACTCCTGACTGTAGACTGTAGACTCCCGACTGTAGACTGTAGACTCCCGACTGTGCCAATGTCGCAAGTAGCTCATTATTGCCAGAAGTGTTTGGCGGCAAACCCGCTGGGTCAGGAGTTTTGTGCTCGTTGCGGGACGAGATTAATGATCGTCGTGGAACCGGCAACCGCGCGTTACGAGTCCGCTGAAGGGGCGCCTGCGAATGAAGAACACTTACTAGAGAGAATCTCGGCACTTGAAAACAGGCTGGGGCGATTAACAGCCAAGCTGGACCGTGGGCTTGATTTGCTCTTGCGCCAGGCACAGAACTCACACTTCGACCGTGCACTTGTCAAAGCACTCGTCGGGCTCTTGACCGATGATGGGCTGATACAGGGCGAGCGACTTGAGCGACTGTGGGTGGTCAGGTGTCAGAAGGATGCCGAGGCACAGTTAGAGAGCGAGCGGCGCGAGGAATTGCGCCTGAAGATCCTGGTGCATTATCAGGGTCAGGAAAGCATTGCTTTTGAGCAGTGCCTTAATGAAGGTTTTCTTTTCATTGACGATGAGCAGCCTGGCCGTGGAATTCGTTCACTGCAACGTGCCGCCGAAATCGCTCGGGACAATGCCCCTTTGCTCTATTTTTTGGGCGAGCACTTCTTTAAAGCCGGCAAGACGAAACGGGCGCAGAGCTACCTTGCCAGGGCCTATGAATTATCACCGGGCGACCGACGGGTTTCGTTATTGCTCGGCTTAACTTACGCCGACCGCGGCGATACCGAGCGCGCCAGGACACTACTGACTAGTGCCACCCGACTAGGTGGTTCAACTTTCGCTGCGCATTACGGGTTGGGCAGGCTCTTTGTGGTTGAAGAAAAGTGGCGCCAGGCGCTTCACGAATTTAAATTAGCGCTCGCAAGTAAGGCTTCGCCCGAGGCCCATTACGCGCTCGGCTGCCTTTATTATCAGATGTGCCGCGATGCTTTGGCCGCGCGTCATCTGCGAAAAGCCCTCGAAATGGACGAGACCTATGGCGAAGCTTTTTACGTGTTGGGCTTGATTTCTGAACGTGCCGGACAGAAGGAGCTGGCGCAGGAGTATTTCGAAAAAGCCGGCCATGGTGCAGTTGTCCGCAAGACAGCGCCAGCAAAGAATAAACGGCAGAATTCGGGTGCGGCATTGTCGGCTCCACTGTTTCGTCAGTCGCTGGCAAATTCACGCGGCCTTATCACTGGAGGCGATCGCAGGCTGGCCGAAGCTCTGCGGCGGGACGCACTGAGCGCTTGCAGCTTGGCATCCAGCGACGGCGGACGGTGACTCTGCGAGAGACTCCACCGGCCGAAGAGGAAACCACCGTCATGGGATTCAAGCTGCATCACCAGCCGCTGGGCACTGGAACGTTTACAGAACCGAGCGCGGTAGCGCCGGATGCTTAAGTCTACGTTGGCCATAAGCTGGCAATACTCTTAATACTCATTTGACTTTTAGCATCCGGCGCTACCGCGCTCGGTTCTGTAATGGTTCTGCATAGTTCCCGAAGTTGACAGGGGCGCGACCTGCGGCCACATTCGGTAAAGTTCGAATCCTGGTGCCAATTCCAAACTGCACGAGTACCGCCGCCTTGGTACTGATGCAGTTTGAATGAACTCTTAGGTCCGAAGGACCGGAAGTTAGTAGCCCCGTCCGTGAGGGCGGGGAGATGTGACCGTTAGTTACCTGAGCACCGAAGGTG
>WNGE01007436.1_pt1 | contig 24877 bp, 28 predicted proteins | sample 5400651 | NCBI WGS metagenome assembly WNGE01 (sample SAMN13153370, study PRJNA577476) | soil metagenome | isolation source: 60 cm soil or saprolite under grassland replicate 2 | place: USA:California | collected 2016-06-15
AAGGCCTTCGACGGGCGCGGGAATTACACGGTCGGTTTGCGCGACCAGTTGCTCTTCCCCGAGATCGATTTCGGCAAAATCGACAAGGCGCGCGGCATGAACGTTTGTATCGTGACGACCGCGAAGACCGACGAAGAGGCGCGGTCATTGCTCCGTCATCTGGGAATGCCGTTCAGGCAATAATCGGCGCCGCGAGCGGCAGCGAGCGGAGACACGCTCGCTACCGCTCGCGGCGCTGAATCGAAAAATTATGGCAAAGACATCAAAGATCGTTCAGGCGAACCGAAGACCAAAATTCAAAGTGCGCGGCTACAACCGCTGCAAACGCTGTGGCCGGCCGCGCGCTTACCTTCGCAAGTTCGGCGTCTGCCGCATCTGCTTCCGCCAACTGGCGCTCGACGGGCAGATTCCGGGGGTGACCAAATCGAGTTGGTAGCCCCTGGGAACGCAGGCGTCCTGGCCTGCGTCGCATTGAGCTTATAGTCGATTGGGATTGACATGAATATAACTGATCCGATTTCAGACATGCTGACGCGCATACGGAACGCGATCGCCGCGCGTCACACCAAGGTGGATGTGCCGGCGTCGCGCCTGAAGATCGAAATTGCGCGCATCCTCAAAGAGGAAGGGTACATCACCAATTACAGCATCAAGACCGTCGAAGGCAGCAAAGCTCGGACGTTGCGCATCTTTCTGCGCTATGGGCCGAACGGCGAGAGTGTGATTTCGAGCCTTCAGCGCGTTTCGCTTCCGAGCCGCCGCGTCTACGTTCCGAGCAAAGAGATCGCGAAGGTTCTGGGCGGTCTGGGCATCAACATCATGAGCACTTCGCGCGGCGTGATGACCGGCAAACAGGCGCGTAAGACCAACGTCGGCGGCGAGGTGTTGTGTAGCGTTTATTAGTGGTTGGTCGTTAGCGGTTGGCGCCTGACCGAAGGAACCGCTAACCACCAACCACCAACTACCATAAAAGTTATGTCACGAGTTGGAAAAAAAGTTATCGAGATTCCGAAGGACGTTAAGGTGAACGTCACTGAATCCGAAGTCGCGGTCGAAGGGCCGAAAGGAAAACTGGCGGTCCCGATTCCCCGACAGTGGAGAATCAGCTTCAAGCTGGAAGACGGCAAATTGACGGCCGAACGCCAGGACGACGAGTACACGGCCATACACGGCACGGCGCGCGCTCTGGTGGCCAACGCCGTCACGGGCGTCTCGAAGGGATTTACGCAAGAGATGGACGTGGTCGGCGTGGGGTACAAGGTCGAGCTGAAGGGCCGCGCCATCCACTTCGCTCTGGGCTATTCGCACCCGATTGAGTTCGTGCTGCCCGAGGGCGTGACGGCTAAAGTCGAGAAGTTGCAGCGGACGATCAGTCAGTATCAGACAACGATCACCCTTTCGTCGATTGACAAACATTTGTTAGGGCAGACGGCGGCTAATATGCACAAGTTGCGTAAACCCGACGCCTACAAGGGCAAAGGGGTGCGCTACGCCCACCGCCCGATGAAACTCAAACCCGGTAAGACCGGCAAGTAAATTGCAGATGTCAGATGTCAGATGTCAGATGTCAGTCTGGAGTTCGGCTGACATCTGACATCTGACATCTGACATCTGACATCTGACATCTAGCATCGGCATCTGATTATGGCAAAAAGATCGAGACAGGATGTGCGGCGCGCGATCCACTCGCGCATTCGTAAAAAAGTGAGAGGCGATGAATCTCGCCCCCGGTTCGCTGTTTTCCGCAGCGTCAATCACATATATGCCCAGTTGATCAACGACGATGCGGGCGTGACGGTTTGCTCCGCCTCGACGGTCGAGAAGGTCGCCGGCGTGGGCAAGGGCGGAAACATTGACGCCGCCAAGGCGATCGGCCGCCTGATCGCCGAGCGCGCCAAGGGTAAAGGCGTCACCCAAGTGGTCTTCGACCGCGGCGGTTACATTTACCACGGGCGCGTCAAGGCGCTTGCCGAAGCCGCGCGCGAAGCTGGATTGCAATTTTAAGAGACGTGGTAGCCCCCCGCGCAGGCTCGAAATATGGCGGGGTTCGAGAGGGCGAATAAAAACACTCCCTTTGCAACGTAACTGGCTGTGAAACCCAAGCAGTCGCAAAAGATTCAGATACGCAATTTTATTCAGTGTGAGCGTCACGAAAACTGCTCCGAGCGCGGTAGTGGCTACGTCGGCTCGTTAAAAGACGCCCGTGGAGCAACTGACCTCTGGGTCGCAATATTGACGCGGCTTAAGCCGGATGCGATGAAGCGGGAACTTTCTACATTGAGAAAGGTAGCAGAACAGTGTTTTATGGAGAGAATCAATCCTGACGGGCTTGAGTTGAAAGATCAGGTGATCTCGATCAACCGCGTCACCAAAGTGGTCAAGGGCGGTAAGAATCTGTCGTTCGCCGCGCTCGTCGTGGTCGGCGATCAGAACGGCATAGTCGGCTTCGGCACCGGTAAAGCCAAGGAAGTGCCTCAGGCGATCCGCAAGGCCATCGAATCGGCGAAGCGCAAACTGGTGCGCATCCCGCGAGCCGGCACGACGCTGCCTCACCCGATGGTAGGCAGATTCGGCGCGGGCCGCGTTTTGCTTAAACCCGCGGTCGAAGGGACAGGGGTTATCGCCGGAGGCGCGGTGCGCGCGGTGATGAACGCCGTCGGCGTCAGCAACGTGTTGACCAAGTGCCTGGGGTCGAACAACCCGCACAACGTCATTCGCGCGACCTTCGACGCCCTGACCAGAATGAAGAGTCCCGAAGAGGTCGCCCGTTTGCGCGGGCGTTCAGTGGAGGAACTGTGAGCGATGGCGAAAGAGACGAAGAAGGTCAAAATTCAATGGTATCGCAGCGCGATCGCCGCTCCGGAAAAGCATAAGGTCATCGTGCGCAGTCTGGGGTTGACCAAGCTCAACCAGGTGGTGGAGCGCCCGGACACCCCGGCCATTCGCGGCATGGTGGCGAAGATCCCTCACTTGTTGCGGATCGTGGAATAGTCAGTACCGCTCGCGGTACCGACTAGTATAGAGGTTTAACGACATGGCTATCGGCTTAAACAATTTGAAAGCGCCCGCCGGCGGGACTCACAAGAAAAAGCGCGTCGGACGCGGCCCCGGATCTGGCCTCGGTAAAACCTCGGGGCGCGGCAGTAAAGGTCAGAAATCGCGCTCGGGCTATTCAGGCATGCGCGGTTTTGAAGGCGGTCAGATGCCGCTGCATCGCCGGCTGCCGAAGCGTGGCTTCACGAACATATTCAAGCGCGAATGGGCCGAGGTGAACCTGGCCGACCTGGAGAAGATCTTCGACGCCGGGGCGAGTGTGACTCCTGAAGCGCTCCTCGAACGCGGCCTGATTCGCAAATCCGCGCTCAAATCGGTCGTGATCCTGGGAAAGGGCGAGTTGAAAAAATCGCTGACCGTCAACGCCCATCGTTTCAGCAAGTCTGCGAAACAGAAGATCGAGGCCGCCGGCGGTAAGGCTGAACTCATCGAGGATCGAGGATCGAAGATCGAGGATCGAGGATAGAAGATCAAAGATCGAGGGTGGAACTGGCGCCGCGATCTTCTATCCTCTATCCTGTATCTTCTAACTTCAATCTTCAGTTCCAAGGAAGTTTGTTATGTTCGAATCATTCCTCAACGCGGTCCGCAACCTGTTCAGGGTGGCGGAACTTCGCAAGCGCGTTCTGTTCACGCTCTTGATGCTGGTGATCTATCGAATGGGGATTCACATCCCGGTGCCGGGCGTGGATCGGGATGCTCTGGATCAGTTGTGGGGTCAGTTAGGCGGGATGTTCGGGGTGTTGGACCTGTTTTCGGGCGGTAACCTGCGGCGCATCTCCATCTTCGCGCTCGGGATCATGCCCTACATCACTGCTTCGATCATCCTGCAGTTGATGACCTCGATAGATTTTATGGGGCTGAAGAAGGTTCAGGAAGAGGGCGAGGTCGGCCGCCGCAAGATCACGCAGTACACGCGCTACCTGACGGTCCTTCTTTGCCTGGTTCAGGGCATTGGGATTTCGTTCTGGCTGCAAGGGCAGGCGTCCGGCAACACCCCACTGGTTCCCGGCTCAGGTTTCTGGTTCATCTTCATCTCGACGCTGACGCTGATGACCGGAACGATCTTCGTCATGTGGCTCGGCGAGCAGATCACGGAACGGGGCATCGGCAATGGGATCAGCTTGTTGATCTTCGCCGGGATCGTGGTCGGCCTTCCGAACGGGGTCCGGCAATTGGCGACCCGGATCACAGACCCACTTTCGGCCATCGGCGTGATCGCTCTCGTCGTGGTGACGCGCAAAGTCCCGACCAATCACACCCGCCGGATGGTGGGCCGCCAGATGGTCGCCACGGCCGCGTCGCATCTGCCGCTGAAGGTCAATATCGCCGGCGTCATCCCGGTGATCTTCGCCTCGTCGGTGCTCGCGATCCCGCAGACGCTCCACACGTTCGGCAATTGGCCCTGGCTGCAGGCCTTGAATCGATGGCTGGGCGGCGGGCATCCGGTTTACGAGACGCTCTTCATCGTGTTCATCGTTCTCTTCGCGTTTTTCTATGTCTCGATCGTTTTCAACGCCGACGAGGTCGCCGAGAATTTGCGTAAGCAGGGCGCGTTCATTCCCGGCATCCGCCCGGGCAAGCGCACCGGCGATTACCTGAACTCGATTCTGGTTCGGCTGACCACGGTCGGCGCGATTTATCTGGTGATCGTCTGCCTGATCCCGCAGTTCATAATCAGCGGCTTCAAGGTGCAAACCCTGCCCCTGGTCGGGGCGTGGCTTGACGCCATATTGCCCGACTGGTTCATGACCGGGCTGGGGTACTCGTTCTACTTCGGCGGCACGAGCCTGCTGATCGTCGTCGGCGTCGCAATGGATACGATTAGCCAGGTCGAGGCGCAACTTGTGATGCGCCATTATGACGGATTCCTGGGGCCGCGCGGCGGGCGATTGCGGGGGCGTCGTGCTACATAATCGTCTGAATAGGATTCATAGGACTTATAAGACTTATAGGACCCACTTATAAGACTTATAAGACTTATAGTCCTATAAGTCTTATAAGTCCTATGAATCCTATGTCGAAGATTATTGTGATAATCGGCGCGCCGGGCGCAGGCAAGGGAACACAAGCGCGGTTACTCTCTGAGAAATACGGCTGCCCGCATATCTCGACGGGTGACATCCTGCGCGAAATGGCGCGCGCCGACACTCCGCTCGGGCGAAAGGTCAAGGAGACAATGGCGGCGGGGCGGCTGGTAAGCGATGAAATCCTCGCCGAAGTCATTCGGACGCGGACTTCGCAGCCCGATTGTAATAATGGCTATATACTCGACGGTTATCCGCGCTCGCTCGATCAAGCGCGTCTGCTCGAGGAATTGGCCTCGAAACAAGGCAAGAAGCAGATTCTCGTACACATAATCGTGTCCGAAGAGGAGTTGGTCAAGCGACTGACTAACCGGCGTATCTGCGCCAATTGCGGCAAGAGTTATAATCTCTTATCCGACCGGCCCAAAATCGAAGGCGTTTGCGATCTGGATGGCGCGCCGCTCACGCAGCGTAGCGACGACAACCTGGGATCGCTGAGTAAAAGGTTTGAAGAATACAGAGAGTCTACCGCGCCGCTGATCGATTACTACCGCCAGAGCGGGCGGTTGATCGAGCTTAACGGCGAACTGCCAGAGGGCGAAGTTTTTGAAAAGCTATGGGCGGCCATTGACGGCGCGAACAACTGATGAAACTGCCGAAAACCATAAGTCACGCCCCGGGGGCGATAGTCAAAGCTAAAGGATGGTAATTCGTAAGTCACGCAGCGAACTTGAAAAGATGAGGCGCGCCGGGCTGATTGTCGCCGAGACGTTGCGCGATCTGCGAGGAATGGTCGAGCCCGGAGTGACGACCCTCCAATTGGACGCGTACGCGGAAAAGAAGATTCGCTCCGCCGACGCCTACCCGACCTTCAAAGGCTATCGCGGATTTCCCGCATCGATCTGCGCTTCCGTTAACGATGAGGTCGTGCATGGCATCCCGTCTGAGCGCAAATTGCGCGACGGCGACATCATCAAAATCGATTGCGGCGCGACTCTGGACGGTTACGTAGGCGACGCGGCGATCACTATTCCGGTCGGCGGCGTTTCGCCGGATATTGAAAAGCTGCTCGAGGCGACGCGCGAATCCCTCTTCAAAGCGCTGGAAAAGATGGTTCCCGGCAATCGCCTTTACGACGTCTCTTACGCCGTTCAGGAATATGTCGAGGATCGCGGCTATTCGGTTGTGCGTGAATTTTGCGGCCACGGAGTAGGCCAAAAGATGCACGAGGACCCGCAAGTTCCGAATTACGGGCGTCCTGGGACCGGGCCGAGGTTGAAGGAGGGGTGGGTCCTGGCGGTAGAGCCGATGGTCAACGCGGGCTCTCACCAAATAAAAGTCTTGCCGGACGGATGGACGGTTAAGACCAGGGACGGAAGAGCCTCATCCCATTTTGAACACACGATCGCAGTAACCGAAGAGGGTCCTATAGTCCTCACCGCCCTCGAGGATGGCTCGTTGGTTCTGTGAATTTCCCGGCTCGGAGGCTTTTCGTCCTTGCCGCAGGCCCCACTGGCGCCCGACTTGCAAAATAGGCATATGCAGTTATAATGCCAGTTTCGCATATTAGCTGGAAAAATAATCTTAGTAGAGAGGATATGTCGAAAGAAGATGCAATAGAAGTACAAGCGACAGTGTTGGAAACTTTGCCAAATGCGATGTTCAAAGTTGAATTGGAGAACAAGCACCAGGTTTTAGCTCATATCTCAGGAAGGATGCGAAAGAATTTCATTAAGATTCTTCCGGGCGACAAGGTTATTGTCGAGCTTTCACCCTATGATTTGACTCGCGGGCGGATCATCTATCGCTTCAGATAACCTTCTCTTAGACATTCTCCGGGACAAGTTAACAGGTCGCTCCGGCGACAACCTGAAAGAGTGATAATCAAACACGTAGGGGCGCCCTTTTCCCCGCCCCCGTAATTAAGGAATTTGGGCGCGGCATACGCGCCCCTACGTGGTTGATTTTCAGAGGTTAATCATGAAAGTCAGAGCATCGGTCAAAAAAATCTGCGACAAATGCAAGATCATACACCGCCACGGCGTCGTGCGCGTCATTTGTGTGAACCCGAAGCATAAGCAGAGACAAGGATAGACAGTGGAGAAAAACACATGGCTCGTGTTGCAGGCGTAGACTTACCGCCACAAAAACGCTCACAAATCGGACTGACCTACATATTCGGCATCGGCAAATCGCGCGCGACAAGCATTCTCACTGAGGCTCAGGTCGACATTCACAAGAAGATCCGCGACCTGACCGAAGAGGAATTGAACCGCATCCGCGCGGTAGTGGACGCGCAGGGCAACGTCGAAGGCGATCTGCGTAAAGCAGTTCAACTGGACATAAAGCGTTTAATGGACATCGGCTGTTACCGCGGGCTGCGCCACCGCAAGAGTCTTCCGGTGCGCGGCCAGCGCACCCACACCAACGCGCGCACCCGCAAAGGGCCGCGCCGCGCGACGATCGCCAAGAAGAAGGCTCCCGGGAAGAAGTAAACGAAATAAACTATGGCAAAGCAACAACAGACCTCAGGCAAGAAGAAGGTTTTCAAGAAGAAAGAAAAAAAGGTCGTGCCGCAAGGCATCGTCCATATTCAGGCCACTTTCAACAACACCCTAATAAGCATAACTGACCTCAACGGCAACCTCGTCGCCCAGTCGTCAGCCGGGGCCATGGGGTTCCGCGGGTCACGCAAAGGCACTCCGTTCGCCGCCCAGCAGGCCGCCAACAAGGCCGCTGGGATAGCGCGCGACAGCGGGATGCGCTCGGTCGAGGTGCGTGTGAAAGGGCCGGGATCGGGGCGCGAGTCGGCGATTCGCGCCATCCAGAGCGCGGGCATCGACATCAAGTTGATCCGCGACGTGACGCCAATCCCACACAACGGCTGTCGTCCGCCCAAGCGTCGCAGAGTTTAGCGAAGGAATCTGGGAGCGCAGGCATCCCTGCCTGCTGGCTCCCGAAGCGAGCAGGCAGGGATGCCTGCGCTCCCAGGGTTTTCGGAGGAACTTAATTGGCAAGAGATAGAGGCAAACAGTGTCGTATGTGCCGGCGTGAAGGGATGAAGCTCTACCTCAAAGGCGAGAAGTGCTACAAGCCCTCATGCCCGATCGAAAAGCGAGGGACCAATCCGCCCGGGCAACATGGCCCGAACGCGCGTCGCAAGCCGATAGGCTACGGCGAACAGTTGCGCGAAAAACAGCGCGTCAAGCGAATCTACAACCTGCTTGAAACGCAGTTCCGCAACTATTTTGAAAAGGCCGCAAAGCGGAAAGGCGTGACAGGCGAGATGCTGCTCGAATTGCTCGAACGCCGCCTGGACAACGTGATTTTCCGCCTTGGCTTCGCCATGTCGCGGCGCCAGGCGCGACAATTCGTGCGCCACGGCCACGTCAGCGTCAACGGGCGCAAGGTGGACATCCCTTCTTTCCAGGTGAAGATCGGTGACGAGGTCGCGGTCCGCGAGAAGAGCTCGAACAACGTTCACATCCAGGGAGCGTTCCAGACTTCGGGCGGGCGCGGTCGTCCGGGGTGGCTCGAAATAGTCAACCCCGACAAACTGGTCGGGCGCGTCGTCGCGCTGCCGCGTCGTGAAGACATCGATCAGAATATTAACGAACAGTTGATTGTAGAGTTGTACAGCAAGTAGTCGCGCCTCCCGAGGCGCGTAAACCACGGGCGCCGTGCCCGGAGCGGTAGTGACCGGGCGCTTAGGCCTCCCGAGTCGCGTAGGCCGCAGGTACGGTACCGGGAGCGGTAGCGCCCCCCGTGGCGAGCGCCTCCCGGAGACGCGTAGGCCACAGTCAGCAAAAAGTGGGGAGTAGTGGAAGGTAAAATGTGGACCGGATTTCAAAAACCGAAGCGGTTGTCATGCGAGACGATGACTGATCGCTACGGGCGTTTCTCCGCCCAGCCATTCGAGCGCGGTTTCGGCACAACTATCGGTAACAGTCTGCGCCGCGCTCTTCTTTCATCGATCGAAGGGGCCGCCATAACCGCCGTGCGAATCGAAGGCGTGTTGCACGAGTTCTCCTCGATCCCTGGAGTCGTTGAGGATGCCACCGATATCATCCTCAACCTTAAACAGATCCCGTTCAAACTCCATACCGGCGAAGCCAAGACCATTCGCGTGGCGCGCTCCGAACCGGGGGAGATGAAATCGGGCGACATCGAGCTGGATGATGACGTCGAGGTGCTCGACCCCAACGTTCACATCGCCACGGTGAGCGAGGGCGGAAATCTAAACATCGAGATGAGAATTAAGCGCGGGCGTGGCTACATCTCGGCCGACCGCAATTTCGACGACGATCTGCCGGTCGGTTACATCCCCGTAGATTCCGTTCATTCACCGATCACCAAGGTCAATTTCCACGTCGAGGCCGCAAGGTTGGGGCAGGACACCGATTACGACAAGTTGCTGCTCGAGGTCTGGACCAACGGCAGCGTCACGCCGGAGTTCGCCATCGGCCTGGCCGCGAAGCTGATCAAAGATCACATGGCGATCTTCATCAATTTCGAGGAGGAGATTCATGAGCAGCCCGAACCCGTCGCTCAGAAATCAATTCCGGCCTATAACGAACACCTCGACAAATCGATTGACGAGCTTGAGCTCTCAGTCCGATCCTACAATTGTCTGAAGAACTCGGACATCAAGACCATCCGTGACCTGGTCCAGAAGAAGGAACCCGAGATGTTGAAGACCAAGAATTTCGGGCGCAAGTCTTTGAACGAGATCAAAGACATTCTGACCGGCATGGGACTCGGACTCGGAATGCAGTTCGATGATCAGGGGAACATCATTAAAGGCCCCGACGCCCCGTAGTAATGTAGTTTAAGCTGAGGAATAAAAGTCATGAGACACCTTGTTGCGCACAGAAAGCTGGGGCGGACATCGTCGCACAGGAAAGCGCTGCTAAGAAACCTTTGCACGTCCTTCGTGCTTCACGAACGAATCATCACTACGCTGCCGAAGGCGAAGGAATTGCGTCCCTTTGCAGAAAAAGCTGTCACCCTGGGACGCCGGGCGCGAGCCGCCCGCGAGGCCGGCCAGAACGAAGCCGCGGTGCACGCCACTCGCCAGGCGTCGGCGTTTTTCTTCGCCGGCAACGCCGGGCCGGAAAGCAAAAAACATAAGTCGAGCACCGAAGCTACCGCCGGCGTCGCGGCCCTGAAGAAATTGACCGGAGAGCTGGCCGATCGCTTCGCCGACCGTCCGGGTGGATACACGCGAATCTTCAAACTCGGCCCCCGCAAAGGCGACGGCGCCGAAATGGCTCTGATCGAGTTCGTCGGCAGCGAAGACAAGAAGGCCGTCGCGGACAAAGAAGAGAAAAAAGCTGGAAAGAAGAAATAGTAATAAATAGATAGATGAGAGGCCGTCTCTCGCACAGTTTGCGAAAAGCCTCAACCGTGCGAGGCATCGCCCGGTTGAGGCTTTGACTTTATGAAGCATAAAACCACAACCACACCGGCAAACAACCCCGGCAAGGCCGCCGGTCCTGCTGAAACCGTCCCTCCATCAACTGAAAAAGAAATGGGGAAGTACCCGAGTCTCACAGAGATCAAAGAACTGATCGAATTCGTCTCGAAAAAAGAGTTCAATGAATTCGAACTTGAGCGCGGCGGCTTCCGAATGCGTTGGCGGAAGGGGGCGCCTGAACCGGCGCCTCATTCAAACCGGCAACCCGTGAGCGTTCCGCAGCCCGCCGGCGAAAACAGGCCGGTCGAGTTCGTCCCTGCGACGCCTGCCGCGGCCCAGCCCGCTCCCGCCCCCGCTCCTTCGGAAGAGGAACTGTACATCGTCGCCTCGCCTATCGTCGGCACTTTCTATCGCTCCCCGTCGCCGACGGCTGAACCCTTCGTTAAACTGGGCGACACGGTCGAGGCCGGAAAGACGCTCTGCATCATCGAGGCGATGAAGCTGATGAACGAGATTCCATCCGACGCCGGCGGAACCGTCGCCAAAGTCTTCGTCGAAAACGGCCAGCCGGTCGAATACGGCCAACCATTGTTCGGGATCAAAGTTTAGGTTTCAGGTTTCAGGTTCCAGGTTTCAGGCGCGGTTCCCATATTTTGCCGAAACCTGAAACCTGAAACCTGAAACCTGAAACCTGATTTATGTTCAAAAAAGTCCTTATCGCCAATCGTGGTGAAATCGCCTGCCGGGTCATCTGGGCCTGTCGTGAACTCGGCATCAAAACCGTCGCCGTGCATTCCGAGGCCGACCGCGACGCCTTGCACGTGCGCTTCGCGGACGAAGCGGTCTGCATCGGCCCCCCGCCCTCGGCGCAAAGCTACCTGAACATCCCGCAAATCATCTCGGCGGCCGAAATCACCAACGTCGACGCGATACATCCGGGGTACGGATTTCTCTCCGAGAATCCTCACTTCGCCGAGGTCTGCCGCGAATGCAACATCACCTTCATCGGCCCTTCGCCCGAGGTCATCAGGATAATGGGCGACAAATCGGAGGCCAAGCGAACGATGAAGGCAGCGGGCGCGCCGGTCACGCCAGGCAGCGAAGGCCTGATCGAAGACGAAGAAACCGCCATCAAAGAGGCGGGGCGGATCGGCTATCCGGTGTTGATCAAGGCCACGGCCGGCGGCGGCGGGCGGGGCATGCGCGTCGCCTACAATCAGGACGAACTCCTCAACGCTTACAACACGGCCCGCGCTGAGGCCGAGGCGGCGTTCAAAAACAGCGGCGTCTACCTTGAGAAATACATCGCCAACCCGCGCCACATCGAAATCCAGGTGCTCGGCGACAATCGCGGCAACGTGATCCACCTCGGCGAGCGCGAATGCTCAATCCAGCGCCGTCACCAGAAGTTGATTGAAGAGTCGCCCTCGCCGGCCGTCAGCTACGAGTTGCGTCAGGAGATGGGCCGCGTCGCCGTAGAAGCCTGCAAGCGGATCGGCTACAGCAACGCCGGCACCATCGAATTTCTGCTCGACGAGGACGGCAGTTTCTATTTCATGGAGATGAACACGCGCATCCAGGTCGAACACCCGGTCACTGAGATGGTCACGATCGACGACCTGGTCGAAGCCCAGATCCGCATTGCCGCCGGAGAAGAGCTGAATTACACACAGGATCAATTGATCTTCGTCGGCCACGCCATCGAATGCCGCGTCAACGCCGAAGACCCCGACACGTTCACCCCGAGCCCGGGCCGCATCACGACGCTGAATCTGCCATCCGGCGCCGGCGTCCGAGTCGACACAGCGATCTACGACGGCTATTTCGTCCCGCCCTATTACGACTCGCTGATCGCCAAAGTCGTCGTCCACAGCCGCTCGCGCGAACGAGCCATCGCCCGCATGCGACGGGCGCTGGAATCGATGGTCGTCGAAGGCGTCAAGACGACAATCCCGCTCCACCTGAAGATACTCAATGATCCCGATTTCATCGCCGGAAATTTTTCGACGCGGTTTATGGATCGTTTTCTGAAGTAGTGCGATGGCTGGTTATAGTCTGTCGAGACACGACCTGGAAAGTTGTCCAATGAATTGATTGCGTTAACTTCACATTCAAGGGGCCGGAATATAAGGCCCTGGAGAATCTGAGGTTGGCCGCGCCCGATATAGCGTACGCCGGTATTGAGGAGACTGACGTATTTGGAAAAATGAGTGGTAGACGGTTTCACCTCGGACAACCTGAGAATCTGGCTTGCCGGCGCGGAATTCAAGGCTTACAAATTTCCGCTCAAAGTGGAAAAGAAGTTTCTGGAGCTATACAAAAAAGGCTTCTTCAAGATATGAAAAAGTTTGACGCGTCCGTCCCCAGAAAAATGTTCTGGTCGGACAAATTGGTGAACAAAAAGAAATGCCCTCTCTGCCGTTCGACGCTGGAGAATGAATATCACCATTACATAATGGCGATACAAAGCGGGAAAGAAACAACGACGCTCGCCATCGGTAATGATTACGGGGTTTTCTGTCCTGAATGCCCGGTGGTAGTTCTGGACAGAAAGGGCTTCGAGAGCGTCGTGGGAGGGATTGTTGAAGAAAGTCCGGATCGGGGAATGTCCGGCCCCGTGAGCTTCGTCGTTATTGGCATCGTGGATATAGACGCTGTCCCGGAAGACAAACGCCATCTTCCTCTGGGCGGCGATGACAACCCGATTCCACTCGTCAAATTTCTTGATGAGATCGATACGGCGAATAGGAGTGAGTCGCAGCATGGGGGGAAGCGGCTGTCCGGCAATCAGAGAAGACGGCGCCGGTGAATGGATAGGGCAAAAGACTCGCTAAAAAAAGCGTCTGAGACAACGAAGATGTATGGCGGACTTTAGTCTGCCCATAGGCCGGGCAGACTAAAGTCCGCCATACATCTTTTCGGAGGAATCAAAGGACCTTCTTAACCGCGGCGTCGCGCAGCTTGCTGTGGCGCGCGCCGTAGAGGAAGTAGATCACCAGGCCGATCACCAGCCAGATGACGAAACGATACCACGTTTCGATTGGCAGGCTGAGCATCAGGCCCAGGCAAAAGAGCGAGCCGAGGATCGGAAGTAACGGGACTAAGGGGACGCGAAATGGACGATGACGTTCGGGGGCTGTACGCCTGAGCGCAATCACTCCCAGGCATACCAGCACGAACGCGGACAACGTCCCGATGTTCGTCAGGTCGGCAAGCGAGCCGATGTCTGTAACCATGGCCACGGCCCCGACGATGACGCCGGTCCAGATCGTTGTGATGTGCGGCGTGCGGAAGCCGGGGTGGATTTTCGAGAAGTATTTTGGTAACAGCCCATCGCGCGCCATGGCCATAAAGATGCGCGGCTGCCCCAACTGGAACACGAGCAGCACCGACGTGGAACCGGCCAACGCCCCGGCGCTGATTAAAGCTTGAAGCCACGGTTTATTGATGACGCCGATCGCCGTGGCGATCGGCGCGGCGTCGCCAGCGAATGAAGTGTATTTCTTCAAACCTGTCATTATTCCGGCAACCAGCACATAAATGATTGTGCAGATGACCAGACTTGCGATCATTCCGATGGGCAGGTCGCGTTGCGGATTGCGCGTCTCTTCGGCGGTAGTCGAAACCGCGTCGAAGCCGATAAACGCGAAGAATATAATCGCAGAGCCGCTCATTATGCCGGTAAAGCCGTTTGGATTGAACGGCTGCCAATTGGTCGGATTGAGGTAGAACGCGCCGAAGGCGACGAAGAAGATCAGGATCGCGGTTTTGACGATGACGGCGATTGTGTTAGCTCGCGCGCTCTCCTTGATGCCATATACCAGCACCACAGTCAGCAATAGCACGATGAAGAGCGCAGGCAGATTGAGAGCGATATGATGACCGGCGATCACGGGCAACTCAGTCGAAGAGTAGTATTGTAGCGCATCGCTATTGTTATTGATCATATCCACCGCCGTGGCGTGATCAGAGACCATCCACAGCGGCAGCTTGAGGCCGAACAGGCTGTAGAGCAGCTTAACGAAATAGCCGGACCAACTCACCGCCACAGCCATATTGCCGACGGCGTATTCGAGGATCAAATCCCAACCGATGATCCAGGCGAAAATTTCGCCGAGCGTCGCGTAGGAGTAAGTGTATGCGCTCCCCGAGATCGGAATCATTGAGGCGAGTTCGGCGTAACATAACGCGGCGAACGCGCAGGCGATGGCCGCGACGACAAGTGAGATGACGAGCGCCGGCCCCGCGCCCGGCCTGCCCAGACGGACTTCAGCGCCGCTCAGCCACCCGATGATGAAGTTCATCAAAGGCGTCTTGATCCTGCTGGAGTAAGCCTCTCCCGCTGAAGCGGTGCCTATCAGTGAGAAGATGCCCGCCCCGATAATCGCGCCAATACCGAGCGCCGTCAGGTCGAGCGCCGACAGCGTGCGCTTCATCTGGCGGTCCGGATCTTCCGATTCACGGATGAGTTGATCCGCGCTTTTGGTTCTGAAAAGTTGTAATGCCATTTGAGTTCCTTCATGGGTTGATGTTGAGCGACGGCCAGACTAGAGCACCGAACCTGGCCGGACAGGAGGAAATGCGAAAACAATTTAGCCAGTGACGTGTGGCTTGGCAAGGCTTCGCGGGGGGGCGACTGGGAGCGTTTTACTTCCGATGATTGTCTCCTTAAAGAGTGAGTCTCAGGTTTCATTAGCGCACGCCGCCAGAAATACCTCGTCAAATTTCTTGACAACGGCTGTCTTGACAACGGCTTGAATGCTGTGCTTGACTCGCGCTCCGCAAATTTCAGGTTAAGCGGTAACGACACATAATTCACGCGATGCAACTGATAACTCCTATAAAGAGATGAATAAAGAAGATCGCATCAAAGACTTCGAGGATTTCTGGCCTTATTACGTGCGAGAACATCGGGCAGCGGGCTGTCGCCTTCTGCACTTCATCGGGAGCGCGCTGGGCCTTGTTTGTCTGGCCTCGACTTTCGTCACAGGCAATTTATGGTTCATTCCGCTCGGACTCGCGTTAGGCTACGGCTTCGCCTGGGTCGGCCATTTCTTCGTCGAACATAACAAGCCAGCGACATTTCAATATCCGCTCTGGTCGTTTCGGGCCGACTGGAGGATGTGGCGTTTAATGCTGCTTGGACGTATGCGCGAAGAGGTCGAGCGGGTCGAGCGCGCCGTTTGACGGTTAACGATATGGTTGTATTCAACAAAGCTCTCTACACCGAAACGTGTTGTCACTGGTCTAATCTTGCCACCCATTCTTACATCCCAAAACCTGCAAACTGTTGATAGTAAGGCGCTTCAGCTCTTTTTCTGGCGCGCCGCGCCAAGCGGCACGGTAGTTGTTTTAACCAGCTGCGTCCTGATCAGATTCCGATTTTTTGAGGACTGAGTAACGATACTTTTAACGGCGGCTTGTTGCTGCTCACAAAACGAATTGAGAGGAGAACAAAGATGGCTAAGTTAATGCAAAAGAGCGTGATATTGACGGTAGTTTTCGGTTTGCTGTTAGCCGCCGCCGCCGCTCCGAGCGCGATGGCGCAAGACAGATGCCGCAGGCGTGGCTATACCTCGTCCAGGTATTATAACGACGATTTCAGACGTGATCGCTACCGCCGCGATTACTATAACGATCGTTACGAGGCGCACTGCGGCTGGCGCAGGCATCGGCGCATTGGCCGGCGCGTTGATCGGCGGCGGAAAGGGCGCGGCGGTTGGCGCAATAGTCGGCGGAGCGGGCGGTTACATCTACCACCAGCAGAAGGTCAACAATCAGAATGATCGTTGGCGCCGCTGATTGAGACGGCGAATCCGCATCAAAGATCACACCGAAGGGCGATGGGCGACCATCGCCCTTCTGCTTTAATTCGGCTTTAATAAGTACCGCGAGCGGTAGCGAGCGGGGCTACCTCACAAAGCCCCGCTCGCTACCGCTCGCGGTATTTATTTTTCTGAACCGCTCGCATTACTGATTTTTTCTCCGAAATTTCTTTCCTTCACCGGACGTCGTTGTGCTAATCTCGCCCCCGTCCTCGTTCTAGAAACCAAATCTTATCAAATCGACCCACCACGATTCTCAAAACAGGAGGTTAAGTTATGCGCCGTCAGTGCTTCATCGCAGTCTCGCTACTTTTTATATTGAGCTTTCTCTCTTTGAACATCGCTTCATCTCAATCCCAATCCGCCCAATCTGCCCAATCCGGCCAATCTGGAATGATCAGCGGAATGATTAATTCCGATCCGAATTACCGGGCGCTGCGCGATGGCAAACCAGACAAGACTTATACCGTCAGCAATCTGACTCTTAAACGTGATGTCGCCACGATCAAGCTCAACAGCGGGCGCATTAGCTTTGTCACGCCCGTTCTCGGTCGCATCGTCATCGGCGTCTTCGTCGGCGAAGGCGAATTCACGCTTGACCCCTTTCTGGCGGTCGAGCGCAATCGTCTGAAGCTGGCCACCGGAAGCGAAACGGTCATCGAGCCGTTTTCGCGCATCGTGCTTGCCTTCACTGATGACACCTTTCAGGAGATCCAAAACGCGAGCCAACCGGGGGGCTCCTCGGTGGATAGCGCGATTCAGGACACGCTGCGCGAGCTTCAGAATCGCCTGCGTAGCCGCGAACGAGGCAGCAGCGAAAATCTCGAAGCCAAGCTACTGGCCGACCTTTACAACCCCAAGCTCGCCGGGGCGTTCAACGCCTTCATCTTCGGGAAGAAGCGAAACGACCTGCGGCTCTATATTCGACCGCGCGGCGCGATGCAATGCGAGGAGGTCCTCCTGCTGTACGCCGATTTTACCAACGAACAGTCGGGAATATTGTATGCGGGCCACCTCGAAAGCGAATACAAGAAAGGCACGGCCAGTTCAGATGAGGAAAAGAACGTCATCGATGTCGAACATTACAAGATCGAAAACACGATCAAGGGCGAGAGGCTCGCCGCGACCGCTGAAATAACCTTCACTGCGATGGTCGATGGCGAACGCGTCTTCGGCATGGATTTGCTGGAAGAGCTTCGCGTCACGCGCGCGCTATTCGAGGGGAAAGAGACAGGTTTTATTCAGGAGGACAAAAAGAAAGACGGGTCGTTCTATGTAATCTTCCCCGAGCCGCTGGTGAAAGGGCAGAAATATAAACTGATGTTGAATTATCAGGGCGAGAAGGTGCTTGAAAACGCGGGCGGCGGGAATTTTTCCGTCAGATACCGGACGAGTTGGTATCCGAGCGTCGAATCGTTCAACGACCGCGCGACATTCGATCTGACCTTCAAAATACCCAAACAGTATTCGCTGGTTAGCGTCGGCAAGATGGTGAAGGAGTGGCAGGAAGGCGATATCGCCGCTTCGCAATGGGTCTCCGACATCCCGCTGACCGTCGCCGGATTCAATTACGGCCGCTTCAAAAAGAAAGAGGTTACGGACGCCGATACGAAATATCAGATCGAAGGTTACGCAGTTACTGATGTGCCCGATGCATTTCGCAACACAGAGGTCGGCGGTATGGCGCCGTCGCGATTGCTAGACAACAGCCTCGCCGAAGCGACCAACGCTATGCGCATCTTCTCGCATTACTTCAGTCCGTTGCCTTACGGGCGGATCGCAATCACTCAACAGCCCGAAGGGTTTTTCGGCCAGGCCTGGCCGACGCTGGTCTTCCTGCCGCTGATGTCCTACCTCGACTCCACTCAGCGATATTTGCTGATGGGCGGCATCGATAGAAGCATGACTGAATTCGTCGACGAAGTGAACGCGCACGAAGTTTCGCATCAATGGTGGGGACACATCGTCGGCTGGTCTACGTATCACGACCAGTGGCTCTCGGAAGGCTTCGCGTTCTTCTCGGCCGGATTATACCTGAAAGCGACTCAGCAGAAGCCGGACAAGTATTGGAATTATTGGAAGAATGCGCAGCAGTCGCTTGTGGAGAAGAATCAGTTCGGGTTGCGAGCAAACGACGTCGCGCCGGTTTGGATGGGCTATCGGTCAAGCTTTCACAAATTTCCAGGCGCGCCTCAGGCGCTGATCTATCGAAAAGGAGGCTACGTGCTCCACATGCTTCACCAGATGATGTACGACCGGCAGAACGGCGACAAAGCGTTCATCGAAATGATGCAGGATTTCGTCAAGACCTATTACAACCGCAACGCTTCGTCGGAAGCGTTCAAGAAAATCGTTGATAAACACATGATTCCGCAGAAGATGGACCTGACGGGCAACAAGACGATGGACTGGTTCTTCCTTCAGTGGGTTTACGGAACTGAAATCCCGCGTTATCGGTTGGATTACACGCTGACGCCGCAAGATGGCGGGAAATGCCTCCTGACCTTCAAAATCACGCAGAGCGACGTCTCTCAGGGTTTCAAGATGCCGGTGCCCATCTATCTCGAGCTCGACGGCTCCAAAATTGTGCGGCTTGGCGACGTGAAAATGTTCGGCTCCTCGACGTCGGATGAAATCAAGGTGACATTGCCGCAGAAACCCAAGCGAGTCCTGATCAACGCCAACTATGACGTGCTGGCCTCGGAAAGCGTCAGCGCCGGCAAATAACGGAGAGATGATGAAACATTACAAGCTCGACGAAATCCCCGAAGAAAAGGTCACCGATCTTTTCTCGCGAAAATTCTTCACCGGCGAAAAGCTCACTTTCGCCTTCATAAACATGAAAAAGGGCTGCGTGGTGCCGCTGCATCATCACGACAGCGAACAATTCAGCTACGCCATCACCGGCGCGCTGCGCTTCAGAATCGGCGACCAAGAACTGACGCTCAGCGCGGGCGAGATGGTTGAAATCCCGTCGAACGTCCCGCACGAAGCCGTGGCGACGGAAGATTTCACGGGCATTGACGTCTTCAGCCCCATCCGCGCCGATTGGCGTGACGGCAGCGACGATTACTTGAGGCGGAAGTGAGCCGAAATAGTGGGACAGACTTTAGTCTGTCCGTGGCGTCGATTGTGAATGGACAGACTAAAGTCTGTCCCACTATTGCTTTTTCAGCTTCGACATGAATTGCTTGCGGAACTTGATGACCTTCGGCTCGATCACCATACGGCAATAGCCTTGATTCGGGTTGCGCTCGTAAAACCGCTGGTGATGCTCCTCCGCCTGGTAGAAAACGTCGAACTTCGTCACTTCGGTAACGATCGGATTATTCCAGATTTTCGCGGCTGTGATGTCGGCGATGACTTTGTCGGCGACCTCTTTCTGCTCCGGCGAGTGATAGAAGATCGCGGAGCGGTATTGAGTGCCATGATCGGCGCCCTGGCGATTCAGAGTCGTAGGATCGTGGATGGTAAAGAAAACTTCGAGTAATTCCTTGAACGAGATCACCTGCGGATCGAAGGAAATCTGGATGACCTCGGCGTGGCCGGTTTTTCCCGTGCACACCTCTTCATAGGTCGGATTGGCCACGCGTCCGCCCGAATAACCCGAAACTACTTTTTCGACGCCGCGCAGGTCGTTGTAGACCGCTTCCAGGCACCAGAAACAGCCTCCCGCCAACGTCGCGACCTCCCTCTTCCCGGTCGAGTTCATACTTTCTTCTCCTCCCATTGCCGAGTCCTTGTGATCGCCCATGACAGCCAGGCTGACAGCGGCGAAGATCGAAATTGCGGTAAACGATGCGAGCAAAACCGATTTCATAGAATCACCTCGTTATCCATTGTTCTGGAACGGAATTTGATGAACCTGAGTTGACGCGCGAAGTGTAGCTTAGCGAGTCGAGGGTGGGCAAGAAGCGTTATAATTGCAATATGAAATCTGATAAGAGCAACAAGAATAAAGCCAACGTGGCGCTGATTCAGATGAGTTGCGGCGACGATCCGCGCGAGAATCTGGACAAATGCCTGGCGCGCGTCGAAGAGGCCGCGCGCCAGGGCGCGCACGTGATTTCGACACAGGAGCTGTTCCGCTCGCGCTATTTCTGCCAGAGCGAGGATCATGCGAACTTCGACCTGGCCGAGCCGATTCCGGGGCCGAGCACCGAGGCGCTCAGCAGACTGGCCGCCGCGCACGGCGTCGTCATCATCGGGTCGTTGTTTGAACGCCGCGCGCCGGGGCTTTATCACAACACCGCCGTGGTGATTGACGCCAACGGCCATCTGGCCGGCGTCTACCGCAAGATGCACATACCGGACGACCCGCTCTATTATGAAAAGTTCTATTTCACTCCGGGCGACCTGGGGTTCAAATCCTTCGACACTCATTACGCCCGCGCCGGCGTTTGCGTATGTTGGGATCAATGGTATCCCGAGGCGGCGAGGTTGACGGCGCTCACCGGGGCGCAGATTCTGTTCTACCCGACCGCGATCGGCTGGCATCCGAGCGAGAAGGCCGAATACGGAGAGCGCCAGCACTCGTCATGGGAGACAATCCAACGCTCGCACGCCATCGCCAACGGGGTTTATGTCGCGGTCGCCAACCGCGTCGGACATGAGCCGGCGCCTGACGGAAATCCGCATGGCGGCATTCAATTCTGGGGACAGAGCTTCATCGCCGACCCTTCGGGGCAAATCATCGCGAAGGCCGGCGTCGCGGAAGAGACCATCCTGATGGCCGAATGCGATTTCGGCAAGATCGAAACGCAGCGCACGCACTGGCCGTTCCTGCGCGACCGCAGGATCGACGCTTATCAGGACATTACGAAACGGATGATTGACTAAATACAGGCCGCCACAAATACGTTGAGGGTTGAACATCGGGTACAGTACGGGGAGCGTGAGCGACCTGAGCTTCGATCAAAGACCTCTTGATCGAAGCTCAGGTCGCTCACGCTCCCCGTACTGTACCACCAGACGCCACTTATGCCCTCAAAGAATTTGATGCTTTCAAACTGATGCTGAAGACGAATCAAACTCCACGCGAACTTGGCTATCACATGCCCGCCGAATGGGAGCCGCACGAAGCGACCTGGCTGTCGTGGCCGCACAAAGAGGAGAGCTGGCCGGGCGCGTTTGAGTTCGTCCCCGGAATCTTCGTCGAATTAACGCGCCATCTGGCCGAATCGGAGCTGGTCCGGATCAACGTCGCCGACGCCGATTTCGCCGAGCGCGTCAACGGTTTGTTGCGCGCGGGCGGCGTCAATCTCGACGCGGTGCGATTCCATTTCAACCCGACCAACGACGCCTGGGTGCGCGACCACGGGCCGATTTACGTCGTGCGCGACGGCGGCAGGCGCGAGCGCGCGATCAACGACTGGGGCTACAACGCCTGGGGCGATAAATATCCGCCTTACGATCTGGACGATATAATTCCCACACGCGTCGCCGAGGAGATGAATGAAGTCCTGTTTCAACCGGGCATCGTGATGGAAGGCGGCTCGTTGGATGTCAACGGGCGCGGCGCCCTCGTCACGACCGAATCCTGTCTGCTCAATCCCAATCGCAACCCGCATCTCAACCGCGAACGGATCGAGCAATATTTGAAAGATTACCTCGGCGTGATGAACGTCCTGTGGCTGGGCGAAGGAATCGTCGGCGACGACACCGACGGGCACGTCGACGACCTGACGCGGTTCGTCGCGCCGGACACCGTCGTCACCGCGATCGAAGACGACCCGGGGGATGAAAATTACGAAGTTTTGGTCGAGAATTACAAACGTCTGTCGTGGATGAAGGATCAGGACGGCAAGCTGTTGCGAGTCGTCAAATTGCCGATGCCGGGGCCGGTCTATTTCGAGGACCAGCGTTTACCCGCGAGCTACGCCAATTTCTACATCGCCAACAAATCGGTGATGGTTCCCACCTACCGCCATGCGAACGACGCGAAGGCATGCGAGATTTTGCAGCGGCTCTTCCCCGACCGCCGCGTCGTCGGCGTTGATTGCGTGAATCTGATCTGGGGACTCGGCTCGATCCATTGCGTAACTCAGCAGCAACCAGCGGCCGGGACGCCGCCCAACTGACAATGCTTATATGGCGATGAACGCCCAAACCAGCAGTGTGAGTAACGAGACTTACCGGCGCGGCGTGCGGCGCGTGCTGTTCGTGACGCTCGCGCTCAACGTCGTGGTCGTCGCCGGCAAGCTGGTCGCGGGACTGCTCGCCGGCAGTCTGAGCGTCGTCAGCGACGCCATTCATTCATCGGTGGATTCGCTCAACAACATCGTCGGTCTGGTGGTGATGAAGTACGCCACGGCGGAGCCGGACGAAGGCCACCCGTACGGCCACGCCAAATTCGAAACGCTAGCCGCCTTCGCCATCGCCGGATTTCTCTTCGTCACCTGCTATCAAATCGCGATGAGCGCGATCAAACGCGTCATTGCTCACGACATGCCCGCGCCCGAAATCACCGCGCTGACGATCGGCGTGATTGCCGGGACGATCATCTGCAACATAATCGTCACGGTTTACGAGCGCCGGGAAGGGAGGCGGCTGCAGAGCGCTTTTTTGATCGCCGATTCGGCGCACACGCGCAGCGACGTGCTGGTCAGTTGCTCGGTGCTCGCCGCCCTGATCTTGATCCGGTCCGGTTACCTCTGGCTCGATCCGGTCATTTCGCTCGGAGTCGCGGTTGTTATCGCCTGGAGCGGCTACCAGATTTTCAAGACCACCGTACCCATACTCGTAGACGCCGCCCCCGTGCCCTCCTGGCACATCGCCGAAGTCGTCCGGAGCGTGCCGGGCGTCCATTCAGCGCACGACATCCGGTCACGCTCGCAGGGCGGAGAGATGTTCGTCGAAATGCATCTGCACATCTCCCATGAATTCGAGCGCGACCACATCGCCTCGCACGCGATCACCGAAGAGATCGAAAGCAGGCTGGAGGCTGAGTTCGGGCGCGTGACCGCTACCATCCACGTCGAGCCATTGCCAGAATGATCCCGGTGGATGTCTAATTGGGCCGGCGATCAAGCCCGCATTCCATCAACCGAACAATAACCGGAGGAAAACTATGAGCGATCAGTCAAAGCAAAACGTCAGTCGCCGCGACTTCGTCCGCCATTCGATCCAATTGGCCGGCGCCGCGATCATCGGCGCCGAAATGCTCGCGCCCGCCGAAGCCGCTCCGCCTGTGCGCACGGCCAGCGATTGGGTGGCGCTGGGGCGCAAAGCCAAGGTCAAAATTCCACGACTGGGCATGGGCACGGGCTCGATCAACGGCAAGGTGCAGCGGGACCTCGGGCAGGAAGGCTTCAACAAACTCATCGCCTACGCCTACGAGCGCGGCGTCCACTACATCGACACCGCCGACAATTACAAAACCCACGAGATGATCCGCGAGGCGATTAAGGCCAACAAAATCCCCCGCGACAAAATCTTCATCCAGACAAAGCTCCCGATCCGCGAGGAGACGACGAAAGACCCGATGGCGACGATGGATCGTTACCGAAAGGAACTCGGCACAGACTATTTCGACAGCCTGCTGATCCACTGCGCGACGAAAGAGACCTGGGTCGAAGACCTCAAGTTCCTGATGGACGCCTTCGACCAGGCGCAAGCTAAAGGCTGGATCAAAGCCAAAGGCTGTTCCTGCCACGGCCTGCGCGCGCTGCGCGCGGCGGCGGCGAGCGATTGGATGGAAGTCCAACTCGCCCGCATCAACCCGCAAGCCCACCACGTAGATCAGGATCTGCCGGACGTTCACGACCCGCACGGCAAATATGATGAGGCGATGAAAGAGATCAAGGCGATGCACGCCAAAGGGCGAGGCATCATCGCCATGAAGCTCTGCGGTAACGGCGATTTCACCAAGCCCGAAGACCGCGAGAAGGCCGTCCAACACGCCGTCAAATGCGGCTTCGTCGACGCGATGGTCATCGGATTCAAGAGCAACGCCGAGATTGATGAGGCGATTGAGCGGTTAAACCGGGCGTTGAGCGGTAAGGCGTAACGGCGCTTGAGTTTTTCGGCAGTGGAAAGGTGTTTCTATATTATGAAATATATGAAAACCTATGAACTACTTAGAACGCTACCGCTACGGTGAATATGAGCGGGTCTGGGGCGAACTCCAGTCCCTCGGCTCCGCCGTCCGCCAAGAACCGTACTACTCGCTGGCGCGTGAGGTAGCGACCGAAACCATGCGCCGCGTGCGCCGCGACTGCGATCTTATCATCTCCCGCCTCCGCGCCTTGGGGTACGTCTTCGGTACTTATCCGGACGGTTCCACTGGCGACTATACCCAAGGGGCGCGTGTCCCTCCGTCGGAGGCAACGCGCGCTGACCTCGCCGAGTTGGATGAGCGAGTTGGCCCGCTTCCCCTCTCGCTCGTAGCCTTTTGGCAGGAGGTCGGCTCAGTTGATCTGGTCGGCATGCATCCCTCGTGGACGGAAGGACTCGACCCGCTGGTAGTCTACGGGCCGGAAGTGGCCGTCTCCGACCTCGACGACTGGGAAATACTTGTCGAGGAGGGTGAGAAGGACGACTCTGGGCGGTTCGAG
>WNGE01002078.1_pt1 | contig 24875 bp, 18 predicted proteins | sample 5400651 | NCBI WGS metagenome assembly WNGE01 (sample SAMN13153370, study PRJNA577476) | soil metagenome | isolation source: 60 cm soil or saprolite under grassland replicate 2 | place: USA:California | collected 2016-06-15
ACGGTTGCGGTCACCCCGCGACAGGCCATTGTTACCCTGGCTCATGGACGTCCTCCTCGTGTGTGGGATACCAAGCCCGTCATCACACAGGAGGACGTCTTGGTGATCAACCCTCAAAGCACTACGAGGACTTACTAGGCAGGTTCCCTACCCAGCCAGACAGCTCGCCCTACACCTACCCGCTCCACCTCGTTGCCGCGGCTGTCTAAGGCCAAAGGGACTACGACCTGCGCCTGCCGGGTTCTGGTGTGACGCGGTGGCCCGGGATCACCAGTACTTGGCCGATGGCCGCACTTCGACCGCGCGAGATCGCCGGCGCCGCGGGCACCTCGGTGGCCAACGCCTCGCAGCATCTGCAGCGCCTGGCCAACGGCCGGATCGTCGGCCGGCGCCGCGACGGCCAGGCGATCTGCTACCGGATCGTCGACGACACGATCGAGCAGCTCTGCGCCATCGTCTGCGGCAGCGTGACAAGCGGGCAACAGCTGGCCGATGCGGCGGCCGGGCTATCTCAGGCGTGATGCGATGACAATGCCGGACGCTGCCGCGCAGCCGCAGTTGAGTGCCCTGGCAGGAGCGCCGGGGGATGCCGCGGCCGCTGCCGACGGGCGCCGGTGGCTGAAGGTGATCGACCAGACCAAGTGCATCGGCTGCCACGCGTGCACGACCGCGTGCAAGTCCGAGAACGAGGTCCCGCTGTCGGTGACCCGCACCTACGTCAAGAGCGTGGACGTCGGCACGTTCCCGCAGGCCCGGCGGGCCTTCCAGGTCACCCGGTGCAACCAGTGCGAGGACGCGCCGTGCGTGGCGGCGTGCCCGACCGGGGCGATGTTCACCCGCCCGGACGGCATCGTCGACTTCGACAAGGACGCGTGCATCGGCTGCAAGGCGTGCATGGCGGCCTGCCCGTATGACGCGATCTTCATCAACCCCGAGGATCACTCGGCGGAGAAGTGCAACCTGTGCGCGCACCGGATCGACGCCGGGCTCGAGCCGGCCTGTGTGGTGGTCTGCCCCGCCCAGGCAATCCTGGTCGGCCCAGCCGAGGGCTCGTATGCGGCGCAGGTCGCGGCCCGCGAGCCCGTCGCGGTCCGCCGCCCGGAGAAGGGAACCCGGCCCAAGCTGTTCTACCGGGGTGCCACCCAGGCGACGCTTGATCCGCTGGCGGCCCGCAGACCGGCCGGGGACACGTTTGCCTGGAGCGAGGTACAAAGCGGCCCGGGATATGTCGTGCCAGGTCATCCTGGCGGCGGGAACAGCAGCGCGGCGGCGCTGCTGTCCTATGACATCGGCCACCGGGTGCCGTGGGACTGGCGGGTCAGCGCGTACACGTGGACCAAGGGCGTCGCCGCCGGTGTCTACCTGGTGGCGGTGCTTGCGGCGCTGACCGGATACCTGCCGTGGAACAGCGTGCTGACAACCTGGGCGGCGCCGCTGATCGCCGCCGTGTTTCTCGCCGCCACCGCGGGCCTGCTCATCTGGGATCTGGAGCACCCCCGCAGGTTCGCCTACATCGTGACCCGGCCGCAGTGGCGGAACTGGCTGGTGCGGGGCGGGATCATCCTGGCCGGTTACGCGGCCGTGCGGTGCCGGGCGTGCCCGTGGCGGCGGCGGCCGCCGCCTATACCGCGTACCTGTTCGCGCAGGCGAAGGCGCGTGACCTGTGGCAGAACCCGCTGCTTCCCGCGCACCTGCTGGTGCAGGCGGCCGTGGCCGGAGCCGCGGCGCTGCTGCTGGCGGCCGCCGGGTGGCAGCCGCACGCCGTCATCGCGCTCGGGTGGGTGCTCGCGGGCAGCTGCCTGGCTCATCTGCTGCTCACCGCGGGCGAGATAACCATCGGCCATCCGACGGAACACGCCCGGCTAGCGGTGCACGCCATGGTGGGCGGCGCCTTCGCCCGGGTGTTCTGGGCGGGGTTTTTGCTTGTCGCCGCCGGGATCGCCGCGCCGCTGGCGGGTGCGTGGGTGGCGCCGCTGGCCCTGGCAGGACTGGCGCTGCACGAACACGCCTACGTGCAGGCGGGCCAGTCGGTCCCGCTGGCGTGAGGGGAGGCAGCGTGACTTCGGAAACAGTGCGGGCGAGCAACAATGGGCGTACGAGTAACAATGGGCGGCTGGCGGACATCGGCGCCAGGGTGAGCGCGGCCCGCGAGGCCACCCTCGCCCGCGGGGAGACCTTCTATCCCGGCGCGAGTCGCGTGCACCTGGCCGCGTTCCCGCCGAAGGAGCGCTGGGACGACTGGGTCGACGTGGACTCCAAACGCGCGGGTCACCGGTCGATGCTCGTGCCCACGACCTGTTTCAACTGCGAGTCCGCCTGCGGATTGCTCGCCTATGTCGACCGGGACACCCTGCGGATACGCAAGTTCGAAGGCAATCCCGAGCACCCCGGCTCCCACGGGCGTAACTGCGCCAAGGGACCGGCCACTTTGAACCAGGTCACCGACCCCCGAACGAGGTGATGTATCACGTCGGCAGGCCCGGCGAGGACGGCTTCACCGAGCGAGTGCTGGCCAGTTGGGGCGTCGACGGCCACAACTCCCACACCAACGTGTGCTCCTCGGGCGCCCGCGCTGGCTACCACTTCTGGATGGGCATCGACCGGCCCAGTGCCGATCATGGCGGCGCCGACGTCATCCTGCTGGTCAGCGCGCACCTGGAGTCCGGGCACTACTTCAACCCGCACGCGCAGCGGATCACCGACGCTAAGGCCCGCGGCGCCAAGCTGATCGTGCTTGACACCCGGCTGTCCAACACCGCCACCCACGCCGACCACTGGCTCGCGCCCTACCGGGGTCGGAGGCGGCGATCCTGCTGGCGATCGCCAACCATCTCATCCGGGCCGGACGCTATAACCGCGGCTTCGTCCGCCGCTGGTGGAACTGGGCCGAGTACCTCGCCTGCGAGCACCCCGGCGCCGAACCCACCTTCGAGGCGTTCGAACAGATCCTGCGTCGGCTCTACTCCGGCTACACCTTCGAGTTCGCCGCCGCCGAATCCGGTGTGGCTGCCGAAACAATCGCCGAGGTGGCCGACGCGGTCAGCCGCGCGGGCACCCGGCTTGCCATCCACAGCTGGCGCTCGGCCGCGGCCGGGAACTTCGGCGGCTGGCAGGTCGCACGTTGCCTGTTCCTGCTGAACTGCCTGCTCGGCGCGGTCGCCACCGAGGGCGGCACCTTCCCCAACGCGTGGAACAAGTTCGTGCCCCGCCCGATCTATACCCCGGGCCACCCGCACGTCTGGAACGAGCTGACCTGGCCGGCCGACTATCCGCTCGCGCTCAACGAGATGTCGTTTCTGCTGCCGCACTTCCTCAAGGAAGGACGGGGGCGGCTCGCGGTGTATTTCACCCGCGTCTACAACCCCGTGTGGACCAACCCCGACGGGCTGAGCTGGGTGGAAGTGCTCACCGACCCGGACCTGATCGGCCTGCACGTCGCGCTCACCCCCGTGTGGAATGAGACGGCGTACTTCGCCGACTACATCCTGCCCATGGGGGGCGGCTCCGAACGGCACGACCTGCACTCCTACGAGCAGTACGACGGGCAGTGGATCGGATTCCGCCAGCCGGTACTGCGCGCAGCGCGCGAACGGCTGGGCGAGAAGGTCACCGACACCCGCCAGGTCAACCCCGGCGAGGTGTGGGAGGAAAACGAGTTCTGGATCGAGCTGTCCTGGCGGATCGACCCGGACGGCTCCCTCGGCATCCGCCGCCACTACGAGTCACGGGAGCGGCCTGGCGAGAAGCTGACGGTGGAGGAGTACTACGAGTACATCTTCGAACATTCCGTGCCCGGCCTTCCCGAGGCCGCTGCGGCCGAAGGCCTGACCCCGCTCGGCTACATGCGCCGCTACGGCGCGTTCGAGATCGCCTCCGGGATCGGCGCGGTGCACGAACAGCAAAGTGCCACCCGAAGAACTGAGCGACGTGGCCGAGGACCGCTTCGGGCGCGTCTACACCAGCGCTCCGGCCCAGGCCAGGCCCAACGTGGTCCCTGTCGCCACACCCGAAGGCGACCCGGAAGGCCGCCGCCCGGCTGGCGTGCGCGTGGACGGCGTCATCCGGCGCGGCTTCCCCACCCCCAGCGGGCGGCTGGAGTTCTATTCGGCCACCCTGGCCGAATGGGGCTGGCCGGAATACGCGCTGCCCGGCTACATCCGCAGCCACGTCCACCCCGCCGCCCTCGGGCCCGGCCAGATGGTGCTCATCTCCACCTTCCGGCTGCCGGTGCAGATCCACACCCGCGGCGGCAACGCCAAATGGCTCAACGAACTCGCGCACACCAACCCGCTGTGGATCCACCCGGGTGACGCGCGCCGCCTCGGCATAGCCTCCGGCGATCTCGTCCGCGTCGAGACGCAGATCGGGCATTCCGTGGTCAAGGCCTGGGTCACCGAAGGCATCCGGCCCGGCGTGGTCGCCTGCAGCCACCACATGGGCCGCTGGAAGCTCAGCGGCGCACACACCCCCGGCGCCAGCGACGCGGAGTCCCGCGTACCCGCAGGACCTCGCCAGGTCGCGGCAACGGTTGACCTCACCGCCGACCGGGGTCACTGGGAGATGTGGCGCCGCCACGGCGTGGCACCCTACGAGTCGGCCGACCCGGACACCCACCGCATCTGGTGGGGCGACGTGGGCGTCCACCAAAACCTGACCTTCCCCGTGCAACCCGACCCGATCTCCGGCCAGCACCGCTGGCACCAGGCGGTGCGCGTGCGCCGGGCCAGGCGACGCCTACGGCGACATCGCCGTCGACACGGCCAAAGCCCACGAGGCCTACCGGAACTGGCTGCGCCGGGCACGCGGCGCCGCCGCGCACTCACCAGACGGCACCCGCCGCCCCTACTGGCTGCTGCGCCCGCTGAAACCAAGCAAGGACGCCTACCTGCTCAGCGAGAAGCCCGCGATCCATGCGCACTGACCCAGAAATGTTCCGCGCACTCGGCGCGCTGTGCGAACCACCGGACCACGCGCACGCCGAACTCGCCGCCGCTTTGGGGCTTCCCACACCACCAGGCCCGCCGGCGTTCACCGACGTTTTCGTGTTCCAGCTCGTCCCTTACGCCGCCGCGTACCTGAGCCCAGAGGGCATGCTCGGCGGCGAGGCCGTCGACCGGGTGGCCGGCTTTTGGCACGTGCTGAGCCTCACCCCACCGGCCGAACCCGACCACCTCGCCGCGCTCCTCGGCCTGTACGCGGCACTAACTCGCTGCGGCAGGGCCGGTGCGTCAACGGCCTGCCGGGGTCGGTCTTCGGGCAGGTGTCCTACTGCAACGCGGGTGCGTTCTTCACCGCGGCGGGCAGGGCCATCGCGGCGGGCAGGCTCAAGATCCCCGCCCTCGGCACCGGCACCGACGGGCAGCCGTGCCCGACCGTGCGGAGTTTCGTCATGGTGGACCAGGACCAGAGCGACAACGTGACCACGCGGTACCTGCTGACCAGAAACGGGGAACTCGCCCAGGACAACGCCGCCAACGCCGTGAACCTGCAGACCCAAGGGGTTACGGTCGTCACCAACGGCACCGACGACGGGCTGCTCGACGCCTACCTGGACCCGGCGGTCGGGTGCACACCGTTCACCGCACCGGATCTGTCGAACCCGGTGGCGACCGGAACCTCGCAGGCGCTCAACGAACTGCAGGCCGCCGCCGACCAGCAGGCGCCCATCGCGCTAGTACCGGTCAACGACCCGATGACCGAGGTCAACGGGGCCGCCAGCATTGCCAAGACCAACCTCTACCGCGCCGGGGTCGGCCAGCCCGCGCTGCCAGCGGGCACCGACCTCAACCAGAACGCCAAGCAGTACTGCGCGAACCTGCTCACCATCCAGGTCGCCAGCCTCCAGGCCGACGCGGCCGCGTTCGTGGGCGGGCCGACCCCCGACCCCGGCGCCGGCAACAACCTGTTCACGTTCCTCGCGGCGCGCCTGTCCGGCTCCTACGACAACCTCGACTGCGCCCAGTACGGCCTGGCCAACCCCGTCCACCTCATCACCGACGAGAACGGGGCCACCACCGGCGCGACATTCGGCGGCACCGTGCCCGCGACGCCCTCGCGGGCGCCATCCGGTACGGGGACCGCCACCGCCTCACCCACCGCGCCAGGCTCCCCGGCGCCCACCTCGGCACCGCCCGCGTCTACGTCCCCTGCATCGGCGCCGCCATCCGAATCGGCAACACCGACCGGCGCGGCGGCCCAGTAGGGCCTGGATACCCTGCCGCGCGCTAAATCATGGCGGCCATTCAGCTCCCGGGCCGCGCGGCTTCCATGCACCGTGCGGCCCGGGCCCGCGGCAGCGCCGCCCGCGTGGCCGTGTCACATCCGCGCAGCCGTTATGGCCAATTATCGGGGGGTCCGGGGGTCGTCCCCCGGGCTAGCAGGGTCCTTAACGGCTGCCGCGGCGTGCACCGATACTGCCGGCCGCTGCCATCGCTGCGGGCCGCGATAAACGTTGTGATCCACGCCTTCAATGAGGTCCACTGGTTCGGTCTAATAAGGTACGCGCGAATCGAGGTGACCTGATGAAACGGTTATGGATATCGATCAGCGTGGCAGCTGTGGGATTGACGTTACTGGGGGCAGGAGCGTCTGCGGCGACCGCGCCGACTACATCCCGCGCCACCCACACCCAAGATCTCGGTCAGCGGCTGGACCAGTCGATCGGCGCCGCCAGGGCGCAGGGCGGGCACCCGGCCGGTGCCCGGCTGGACAACTTCCGGCTGGTCGGCCACTCGGGCCTGGACGGTTTCGGCGACTACGGCGACCTTTACGCGTACGGCGACTACGCCTATGTCGGCAGCCGCTGCTCGGCCAGCCACCAGGGCGGCGATGGTGTACAGGTGGTGGACATCTCCAATCCCGCCCGCCCGCGCGTGGTGAGCACGCTGCCCAACCCGGCGTTCACCCGCGCCGAGGACGTCACGGTCCACCAGGTGCGCACGCCATCCTTTGCTGGTGTGCTCGCGGTGGTGGGGATCCAGGCCTGCTTTGGCAGCGGGCACGAGAGCGAGGTCGTACCGGGCCTGCGGTTGTTCGATGTCACCCACCCCGCACACCCGGTCCTGCTGGGCCACTGGGACCTGCCGCAGGCAACGATCGGCTGCCATGAGATCGACGCGGTTCAGCGCGCCGACGGCCGCGTGCTCGCCGTGTGCGCCCGCAACCTGGTCGACCACATCAACTCCGGCGGCAAGACGGCGATCCATATCATCGACGTCACCAACCCTGCCACCCCGCAGCTGATCACCAGCTGGTCACTCAACCTTGATCCCAACACCGGGGTGGGCTGCCTACCCAACCAGTTCGCCCACAGCGCCAGGTTCGAGGACGGCGGCAACTCGCTGTATGTGTCCTACTGGGACGCCGGAACCGTCCACCTGGACGTCACCAACCCGGCCGCGCCCGCCGTCATCAGCCAGACCAAGATCATCCCGCCGTCGGAGGACGGCGACAACCACTCGATGACCCTTGCTGGCGGCGGCCGGTGGCTAGTGATCAACACTGAGGACTTCTCCCCGTCCGACTGCCCGGGTCATTCCGAGTTCGGCGCCTGGGGTTCGGTCTACATCTACGACAACACCGACCCCAGCCACCCGGCGTTCCTGGGCACCTTCTCCACCGACGACAGCCGCTCCACCCGCACCGACGGCGACTACACCGACCACAACACCGAGGTCTTCGGCGGCGACCAGCTCTTCTCCTCCTGGTACTCCGACGGCATCGTGTGGTGGACCCTCAATGACCAGGGTGTCACCCACCAGCTCGGGCAATTCGTCCCGCCCGCCACCAGCACCTCCCCACCGGAGGTATGGGGCGTGTTCATCGACACCACCCACCACCTGATCCTGGCCAGCGACATCACAAGCGGCCTGTGGATCATCAAACCCGAAGGGCTCCGCGGCTTCTGAACCGACGACAGCGGACAGCGCCAGCCGTGGAACGGCCGGTTGCTGCCATGGGTGGTTGGCGCACCCACCCGGTGCCGCACAGCCAGCACGCGGTATGGCCAGTGCCACCCCGCGCCAGCCGTTAAGGACCAATTTGATCCAAACGACTGCGCGGGCGTGGCACCGGCCGGTCAGCATCGTCACGTCCCCGACCGCAGGTGCGTTTGGAGCTGGGTCAGGCTCAGGCCGAGATATGTCTGCTCATCAGACATCGGCCCCGTGCTTGACCCGGCTGTTCCCAGCCTTCTTCCAGCCTGGGATGCTTTGCTGAAGCGGTGGCCAGACCGGAGGAAACTAAGCCGGGAGGCGATAGCCTGACGGCGCGACGCGGCGGGCCGGAGGCGGTGCGCGGCGGCCAGGCTGGGCCGCGCGTTCTGGTTGTCGATGACGAGGAGAGCATCACCGACCTCGTCGCGACGGCACTGCGCTACGAGGGGTTCCAGGTTGAGGTCGCAGCGAGCGGCCGCGGCGCGCTCACCGCGGCGACGTCTTTCCGCCCGCATCTGGTTGTGCTGGACATTATGCTTCCCGACCTCGACGGTTTCGAGGTGCAGCAGCGGCTCGCGGCCGACCGGTTGTGCGTGCCGATCCTCTTCCTGACGGCTCGCGACGAGACCGAGGCCAAGGTGCGCGGCCTGACGATGGGCGCCGACGACTACGTGACCAAGCCGTTCAGCCTCGAGGAGCTGGTCGCCCGGGTGCATGCGGTGTTGCGGCGAAGCGGGCAGGCCGGGCAGCCGGGGCGGCTGGAGTTTGCCGACCTTGAGATGGACGAGGACACACACGAGGTCTGGCGCGGTGGCGAGCCGATCGAGCTCTCGCCGACGGAGTTCAACCTGCTCCGCTACCTGCTCCTCAACGCCCGGCGAGTGGTGTCGAAAGTTCAGATCGTCGATCACGTCTGGCGCTACGACTTCGGCGGCGATCCCCGCATCGTCGAGAACTACATTAGTTACCTGCGCAAGAAAGTCGACTTCAAGGAGCCGCCCTTGATCCACACGGTGCGCGGTGTCGGCTACAGCCTGCGCCTGCCGAGGTGAGCCGTGCCGCTCCGGGCACGCATTCTCGTCGCGACCGCGGTTTTGTTCGTCGCCGGTCTCGCCGCGGCCGGCCTTATCACCTATCGCATCGTCGGCTCGCTCCTCGTCGGCCGCGTCGATGACCAGCTCAAGGCTGCCGCGCAGCCGGTGGCTGCGGCGCTGATGCGCACGGCGCAACTGCGGCATCCAGGCGCGCACGGCCTATTCCTTCCCGAGGGCAGCTACGCCGCCCTGGTTGACTCGCGCGGGCGCGTTCTGCGCGAGGCCCGGTTCACCTTCGGTCAAGACGGGCCGCGCCCGCGGATCCCGGGCGAGCTAATCCGCGCGCAGGGCCCGCGCGGAAAGCCGGCTCTGACGACAGTCTCGGCCGGGCGAGGGGGGACCGAGTATCGCCTGATCGAAAGGCCGATCGGCGACGGGGGGAGCGTCGTCGTGGCGCTGCCGCTCACCGAGGTGAACGCGACGAAGCGGCTGCTGTTGCTGATCGGGGGGGCCGTCAGCGGACTGGTGCTCGTTGCGATCGGGGCCGCCGCCTACTGGCTGACCCGGCGCGAGCTTAGGCCGCTGGAGCGGATGGCGGAGACGTCGCGCGCGATCGCCGCAGGCGACCTGTCGCAACGCGTCGTGCCGGACGACCCGCGTACCGAGGTCGGCCAGCTCGGCGGCGCGCTGAACGCGATGCTGGCCGAGATCGAACGGGCCTTCGCCGAGCGGCTGGCCGCCGAGGAGCGGCTGCGCCGGTTCGTCGCCGACGCCTCGCACGAGCTGAGGACCCCGGTGGCCTCGATCCGCGGCTACGCCGAGCTGTTCCGCTGCGGTGCGAGCGATCGGCCCGCCGACCTGGCCAACGTGATGCGGCGAATCGAGCAGGAGGGGGGCCGGATGGGCGAGCTGGTCGAGGAGCTCCTACTCCTCGCACGGCTCGACCAGGGCTTGCCGCTTGATCGTCATCCGGTCGACCTGTCCGCGGTGGTCGATGCCGCCGCGGACGCGGCGCGCGCGGCCGATCCGAAGCGGCCGGTCGAGGTCGATTCGCAGCACGCCCTCGTTGTCCTCGGCTCCGAGTCGCGGCTGCGCCAGGTCGTCGACAACCTGCTCACGAACGCCCGCGTCCACACCCCGGCCGGGACGCCGGTCCAGGTCCGAGTCGCGGCCGACGACAAGCAGCTTGCGCTCGAGGTCGCCGACGAGGGGGCAGGGGTACCGGCCGAGGATGCGGACAGGATCTTCGAGCGCTTTTACCGCACCGATCGTTCGCGAACCCGGAGCCAAGGCGGTGCCGGGCTCGGCCTGGCGATCGTCCGCTCGGTGGCCGAGGCCCATGGAGGCACCGTTGACTACCGCGCGCGGCCAGGCGGTGGCTCCGTCTTCCGCGTCGTGCTTCCGCTGGCAACGGCTGCGGACTGTGAGGACGCATAGCCCGAGACGGGCGGCCGCACCAGCCGAGCGCCCACGCCGCAACTGAGCCGGGCAGCCGACCGTCGTCCACGTAGGCGCGGGGGCAGCTGGCCATTCACGGTCCCGTCCCAGCTCGCTTCCAGCTTCCTTCCGGGCATGGACAGCACATTCCCGAGACAAACGCCTGTGAAGGAGAGATCGACCGGTGAACACGTGTCCACGAACGCGTCGGCGATTCATGACCGCGGCCGCAGTGCCGCTCTGCTTGCTCGTCCTGGTGGCAGCCTGCGGCTCGGCGGGCAACGGGACAGGGCACGCCACTGATCGGCAGCAGGCGCTCGCGTTTGCGCGGTGCATGCGGGCCAACGGCGTGCCCGGCTTCCCCGACCCTGATCCCAGCGGGCGGTTCCGCGGTCCCGGCCACGATCAGCAAGACAATCCGAAGTTCCGCGCCGCCCAGCAGGCGTGCCGCGCCCTGGCCCCAGGTGGCCAGCATGAAAACGTCGGGAACCCAGCCTTCGTGAACCAGATGCGTCAGTTCTCGAAGTGCATGCGGGCTAACGGTCTGCCCGGCTTCCCCGACCCGGACGCCGACGGGCGGTTGCGCGGTACCGGCCACGAGCAGCAAGACAACCCGACCTACAAAGCCGCCTTCGAGGCCTGCCGCCAAAAACTGCCGGGGCGAGGCCAGCATCAATGAGGCGCACACTTCTGATCACGGGGGCCGTGGTGCTCCTCGGTGCGGCGGCCGCCGGATTCGTGCTGGCCCGGGGATCGGCCGGCAGCACGCCGGCGGCCAATCGCGGGTTGCCTCCCGCCACGGCCCAAGTCACCAGGACCACGCTGGTGGAGACCACGACGGTGCCGGGCACGCTTGGCTACGGCGACCCGGTGCCGATCAGCACGGCAGAAAGCGGGACGATCACCTGGATCGCCCCGGCCGGATCGGTCGTGAAGCGTGGCAAGCCCCTGTTCAAGGTCGACGAGCGGCCGGTCGTCGCGCTCTATGGTTCGCTGCCGCTGTACCGGACGCTGCAAGACGGCACGACGGGCGCCGACGTCAAACAGCTCGAGCGCAACCTCGCCGCTCTGGGCTATACCGGATTCACCGTCGACGACACCTACACCCCGGCCACCGCCGAGGCCGTAGACACCTGGCAAGCTCGCCTCGGTCTGCCCGTGACCGGAACCGTCGAACCGGGCCAGGCGGTGTTCACGCCAGGCCAGGTCCGGGTCGCCGAGCACACCGCCGCGGTCGGCGAGACCATCGGCGCCGAGCCGCCCGGCGGCGCTGGCCCGGTCCTCGGCTACACCGCCACCACCAGGCGCGTCGCCGTCGAGCTTGAGGTAGCTGACTGGGCTCTGGCCGTGAAGGGCCGCACGGTGACGGTCGCCATTCCCGGCCGGGGGACGGTGCAAGGAAAGATCGCCCAGGTCGGCGCCGTCGCCACCGCACAGGCCGCCACTGCAGACGGCACCACGCCCGGTGGAGGGACCGGTCCAGATGTGGCCGCGAGCCCGGCGGCCGCCGACGCGCGCATCGAGGTGACTGTGACGATCGCCGACCAGAAGGCACTCGGCCCGCTGGCCGCCGCTCCCGTGGATGTCGGCTTCGTCAGCGATAAACGCGAAGACGTGCTGGCGGTCCCGGTCGCCGCGCTGCTCGCGCTGGCCAAAGGCGGCTTCGGCGTCGAGGTCGTCGACGGCGCCACCACCCGTATCGTCCCGGTGACGACTGGGATGTTCGCCGCTGGCCAGGTCGAGGTCAGCGGCCGGGGCATCGCCGAGGGCGTCAAGGTGGGGGTCGCGAAGTGAGTAGCCCGGCCGAACCGATCGTGATGCTGCGCGGGGTCGGCCGCGAATACCCCGGCGGGATCAGGGCGCTCCGCGACGTCGACCTGGAGATCGGCCGCGGTGAGCTGGTGGCGATCATTGGGCCGTCGGGGTCGGGCAAGTCGACGCTGCTGCATGTGATGGGCACGCTGGACCGCCCCAGCGCCGGGCAGGTCGTCATCGACGGGTTCGACGTCGCCGAACTGTCCGACCATGACCTCTCGGCGCTGCGGGCCAAGCGGATCGGGTTCGTTTTCCAGCAGTTCCACCTGGCACCGGGCGTGCCGGCCCTGGACAACGTCGCCGACGGCCTGCTCTACACCGGCGCCCGCCAGCGGGAACGACGCGAACGCGCCGAAGCGGCCCTGCAGCTCGTCGGGCTCGGCCACCGGCTGACCCACCGGCCGCACGCGCTGTCCGGTGGCGAAAAACAGCGCGCCGCGATCGCGCGGGCGGTCGTGGGTGAACCCGCGCTGCTGCTCGCCGACGAGCCGACCGGCGCGCTGGACAGCCAAGCGGGCCAGGACGTGATGCGGCTGCTGCTCAAACTCAACGAGATCGGCGCGACCATCGTCGTGATCACCCACGAGCAGGTGGTCGCGTCGCACCTGCCGCGTCAGGTATCCATGCTGGACGGCCGGGTGGCCGGCGACCGGACGGCGGTGGCGAAATGATGGCACCACCGCGGCCCGGGCGGCTGAGCCCTCCCGACGTGCTCCGGCTGGGAGCGTACGGGCTGCGGGCACGGCCATTGCGCGTCGTTCTGTCCGCGCTGGGGATCGCGATCGGGATCGCAGCGATGGTGGCCGTAGTCGCCACTTCCACCTCCAGCCGCGCCGACCTCGATCGGCAGCTTGATGCGCTGGGCACGAACCTGCTCAACGTGGCGCCGGGCCAGACCCTGTTCGGCCAGAAGGCCACGCTGCCCGGCGAGTCGGTGGCGATGATCGGCCGCATCGGCCAGGTTGAGTCCGTCACCGCGATCGGGCTGCTCCCCGATATGAACGTATACCGCACCAACAAGATCCCGGCCCCGCAATCGGGCGGCATCGGCGCCTACGCGGTTCGCAGCGGCCTGCTCGGCACCCTGCGCGCCACCGTCCGTTCCGGAACCTGGCTCAACGACGCGACCGCCCGCTACTCAGCCGTGGTGCTCGGCGCAACGACGGCCGAGCGCCTCGGCATCGGCGCCCTCCACCCAGACACCCAGATCTGGCTCGGCGGGCGATGGTTCACCGTCGTCGGCATCCTGAACCCGGCGCCACTCGCGCCCGAGCTCGACCTTGGCGCGCTGATCGGCTGGCGAGCTGCACGGCACTACCTCGGCATCGACGCCGACATCACGACCGTGTACACCAGGACCGACCCGGACGCAGTCGACGCCGTTCGTGACCTGCTCGCCAGGACCGCGAACCCGGCGCGGCCCAACGAGGTCGATGTGTCCCGCCCCTCCGATGCGCTCGCCGCCCAGGCCGCCGTGGACAAGACCTTTACCGGCCTGTTGCTCGGGCTCGGCGCCGTCGCGCTGCTCGTCGGCGGCATCGGCGTCGCCAACACGATGGTGATCTCCGTGTTGGAGCGCCGCGCCGAAATCGGGCTGCGCCGCTCCCTCGGCGCCACCCGGCAACACATCCGCACCCAGTTCCTCACCGAAGGCCTGCTGCTGTCCGTCCTCGGTGGCGGCGCGGGAATTCTGCTCGGATCGGCCGTCACAGCGGTATACGCCGCACTTCAAAACTGGCCCACCGTAGTCCCCGGCTGGGTCGTGGCAGGCGGCATCACCGCAGCCCTGATCATCGGCGCAGTGGCCGGGCTATACCCCGCCATCCGTGCCGCCAGGGTCGCCCCGGCCGAGGCGCTCGCCGCGATCTAACCGCGTGTGAATCATCAGAGTCAGCGGAAGGCTCTTAACGGCTGGCGCGGGCTGACGCTTTCCCGCGGCGTCCTCTCGGCCATGTTGACGGCTGGGCGGCGGCCTATATGGGCGCGATGGGCGCCGGGCTGGTGGCCGGGCCGGGTGCGGTAGTGTCATACGGGGTGGGGGTAGGGGGCCTGGCGCCCGGAAGTGGGAGGACCCAGGTCATACCCCAGGGTGGTATATTGCCAGCATGGCGGAGGTGGTGATCGGCGGCGCAGCGATCGGCTGGGCCGGGCCAAGCTCGCCGTGGCCTTCTCGCTTGCCCGACCACCTCTTGCCCGACCACCTAAGGTGCATAGGTCGAAAGCGTGACCCTGGCTACCCCCCGGTCGGCTGGTGTGCCGCTGGCCGACGGGACAGGGCAGGAGATCGCCCGGCAACGTGAGGGGACGGCATGAGCCGATCAGTGCACGAAGGCCAGGGCGGGCTCGGCGGCCTGGCCTCGGCTGGGAAGGTTGCCACGACAGTGCTGCACGTGGGCGGGCTGGGCTGGGCGAGCGAGAAGGCCGTGCTGGAGCGGGTGCTTGGCCGCCGGCCGGGGGTCCGGCTGGTGGAGGCCAACCCCGTGGCGCAGACCGCCACGGTTACCTTCGACACCGGCCAGACCTCGGTGGCGGAGCTGCGGCGGTGGGTGCAGGAGTGCGGGTTTCACTGCGCCGGGCAGTCAGTGCCCTCTCATGTGTGTGACCCGATGGCCGAACCCGATCCTCCCCGCGCGCAGCCCGCGATGGCGGTAAGCGGGGAAGCGCCGCCGGCCGTTTCAGCCGTGGCGGAGATCCCGGCCGCTGATGGGGGTCGTGAGATGGCCGCGGAGCGGGCCGGGCCGTCGGCGCACGAGATGATGGGCCACGGCGGTGCCGCCGGGATGTCGATGGCGGCGATGGTCCGCGACATGCGCAACCGGTTCCTGGTGGCCGCGGTCTTTTCGGTTCCGATCTTGCTGTGGTCGCCGATCGGCCGGGATGTCCTTGGTTTCAACGTGGCGGCGCCGTTCGGCCTGCGCGACGACGTGTGGCTGCTTGTGTTGTCCCTGCCGGTGATCTTCTACTCGTCGTGGATCTTCTTCGACGGCGCGGTGCGGGCGCTGCGGGCGGCCACGCTCGACATGATGGTGCTCGTCGCGGTCGCGATCGGCGCGGGATGGCTGTACTCACTGGTGGTGACCCTCACCGGCGGCGGTGACACGTTCTACGAGGCGGCCACCGTGCTGGCGGCATTCGTGCTACTGGGTCACTGGTTCGAGATGCGCGCCCGCGGCGGCGCCAACGACGCCATCCGGGCCTTGCTGGATCTCGCGCCGCCGCGGGCGACGGTCATCCGCGGCGGCGAACCCGTCGAGGTGCCCACCGCCGAGATCGTGGCCGGTGACCTGTTGCTGGTCCGCCCGGGGGACAAGATCGGTGTCGACGGGATCGTGGAGGACGGCCGCAGCGAGGTCGATGAGTCGGTGGTGACCGGCGAGAGCCTGCCGGTGTCCAAGGCCCCCGGGTCGGAGGTGACCGGGGCGACCATCAACAAGAACGGGACGCTTCGGGTGCGCGCCACCAAGGTCGGCGCCGACACCGCCCTGGCCCAGATCGTCAAACTGGTCCAGGAGGCGCAGAACTCCAAGGCGCCGGGGCAGCGGCTCGCGGATCGCGCCGCGTTCTGGCTGGTGTTCGTCGCGCTGATCGGCGGGGCCGCCACGCTGGTGGCCTGGCTGGCGGTGGGCCGGCCTCTTAGCGAGGCGATGCTGTTCGCCATCACCGTGGTGGTCATCACCTGCCCGGACGCGCTCGGGCTCGCCACCCCCACCGCGATCATGGTAGGCAGCGGGCTCGGGGCCAAGCGCGGAATCTTGTTCAAGAACGCCGTGGCGCTGGAGACCTCCGCCCGCATCGATGTGGTGGTCATGGACAAGACCGGGACGCTGACCAAGGGCGAGCCGGAGGTCACCGATCTGGTCACCGACGGCATGGCCATCGAAGAGATGCTGCGGCTGGCCACGGCGATCGAGCGCGAGTCGGAGCACCCTCTCGCCGAGGCCGTAGTCCAGTACGCACAAGCCAAGGGGGCGGCCCGCGGCGCCCGCGCCGAAGAATTCGAGAACGTTCCCGGGCACGGCGCGATCGGCCGGGTGGACGGCCGGGTGGTGGCCGTAGGGAACACCCGCCTTCTGGGGCGGGAGGGCATCGGCCTCGGAAAGCTCGCGGCCCGCCGCGAAGAGCTGGCAACCAGCGGCCGGACCGTGGTCTGTGTCGCGGTGGACGGCCACGCGGTGGCGCTGATCGGCATCGCCGACGCCCCCCGGCCCACCTCCGCCGCCGCGGTAGCCGCGCTGGCGGATGCCGGGGTAGAGGTCGTCATGCTTACCGGCGACAACACGGCCACCGCGCGCCGCATCGGCGGCCAGCTCGGCGTGCAGACCGTCATCGCCGAAGTGCTGCCGGGTGACAAGGCCGCCAAGATCGCCGGCCTGCAGCAGGCGGGCAAGAACGTGGCCATGGTCGGCGACGGGGTCAACGACGCCCCCGCACTCGCCCAGGCCGACCTCGGTATCGCCATCGGCGCGGGCACCGACGTCGCCGTCGAGACCGCCGACGTCGTGCTCATGCGCTCTGACCCCCTCGACGTGCCTACCGCGCTGGCCATCGGCCGCGGCACCCTGCACAAAATGCGCCAAAACCTCGGCTGGGCAGTCGGGTACAACTCCCTCGCCCTGCCGATCGCGGCCGGGGTCTTCGAACCGGTGATCGGGCTGGTCCTGCGTCCCGAGATCGCGGCGCTTGCCATGTCCGGCTCAAGCTTCATCGTCGCCATGAACGCGCTCTTGCTGAAGCGGCTCAAACTGCCCAGCGGCGCCGCCCCGGCCGAAGAGACTGCGGATGCGGGCATCGGGGCCGCCAGTGGACCTGTGGCCTCTCGCCAGTGACCTGCGGAAACGCCGTCGGCATAGCGGTCATCCGCCAGCAGGGCACGCCCCAGCCCGAACGAGAGGGTGACCCGAACCGGGCGCGCGCATGGACGTCCAGACGTCGAGCGGGACACAGCGAGGGCGGCGACGATGGTGCCCACCCGGCTTCAGGGTGCGCGACTCGCGGCGGGGTCAGCAGGCGCTGCGGAGGTTCGCGGATGCCGGGGAGCATGAACACGATCGGGCCAACGAACGCGCCAACGTACGCCTGATCGCCGATCCCGGGGAGGCGGGAACCGGCCACGAGAACACCCCCTCTGGACCCCGGAGAGACTGAGTGTTAGCCACATCACGTATACCCGCACAGAGTATGGAGCTTTGGTCCCATTCATCGGGAGTCGTCCGTCCCTACCCCCGGGAGTACCCGCGCACGCTGGAGTTGTACAGCCCGCCGGGCCGAACGGCGGGGATCCTTAGGAAACAGGAGGTGCGTGATGGCCGGCACCGAGACCGCAACGCGGCCACGGAAAAACTGCTTCTGGAGAGAGATAGCCAGGTTGTACCCGGTTGGACACGCCGTGGGTACCCCGCCTGTCAGGAGCGCACCAAGCGGCGGACCGCCGCGGCGGCTTCGGTGATCTTCTCGTCGGCCTCCGGGCCGCCTTCCGTGATGGCCTCCTGCACGCAGTGATGCAGGTGCCCTTCCAGCAGGTTCAGCGCCACCGCCTCGAGCGCCTTGGTTGCGGCGGAGATCTGGGTCAGGACGTCGATGCAGTAGGTGTCCTCGTCGACCATGCGCTGCAGCCCGCGGATCTGGCCCTCGATCCGGCGCAGCCTCTTCAGCAGCGCTTCTTTGTCATCGGTGTACCCGCGCACCCTTCCTCCCAGTAGCTTCTGTCCACCCGGAATTACGTTTACCATACCCCCCTATGTATTCAACAAAGCTCAGCGTTGCTACCGCGGTCTGCCGTGCTCAGCGCAGCGGGCCTAGCTGACACCTCCGGGCACATGGGGCCTTACGGGCCGGAGGTCCCGGGGGTGCCGGGCAGAAGTCCCTACCCGTAGGGGGTATATGCTGGCAGTGTTCGAGGAGGCAAGCAACGCGAGGGGAGGCCCGGATGAGCGCCGCCGATGTGGTCGTGATCGTGGCTGCCGTCGTGGGGCTGGCGGGGCTGGGCTGGTTCTTCTTCGGCCCGCGCCGGGCCCGTGCGGCCGAGCTGGCCGGCGGGGTGCAGCGGATCAGCGTGACGGTCAAGGGCGGGTACAGCCCGGAGGTGATCCGGCTGCGGCAGGGTGTCCCGGCGGAGCTGGTGTTCGACCGGCAGGAGTCCGGCGACTGCACCTCCCGGGTGGTCTTCCCCGAGCTGGCCGTGAGCGCCGCCCTGCCCGCCTACGAAAAGACCACCGTGCGGCTGAACCCGGCCGCGCCCGGTGCGTTCGGGTTCGCGTGCGGGATGAACATGATCCACGGGAGGTTGATCGTCGAGCAGGCCGCGGGCGCGGCCGCTGCGCCGGCTGGCGGCAACGGCCACGCCGTGGCCGCGGCGGAACAGGCCCGCGGCGGCGAGCCCGGCGCGTGTGCCGCTTGCGCGGTGCCCGCGGCCGATGGTGCCGGCGCGGCTGACGCTGAGGCCGCGCAGGCCGCGGAGCGGCAGGCGGAGATCGCCGACCTGCGCCGCCGGGTGATCGTGGGTGCGGTGCTAACCCTGCCGGTGCTGTTCGCGGTGATGGCGCATGAGGTGTTCAAGGCGGGCTGGGTGCCCGGTGTGCTGCTGAACCACTGGGTGCAGCTTGCGCTGATCACCCCGGTGATGTTTTACAGCGGGTGGCCCATTCACCGCACCGGCTGGCTGGCGCTGTCGCACCGCAGCGCGGATATGAACAGTCTCATCACGTTGGGCACCGTGGCGGCCTACGGCTACAGCGTGGCGGTTACCTTCGCCCCATCGTTGCTGCCCGCCGGGGTGCGCGGGGTGTACTTCGAGACCACCGGGGTCATCTTGACGCTGATCCTGCTGGGGCGGCTGATCGAGACCCGCGCCAAGGCGGGCACCGGGCAGGCCATCCGCGAGCTGCTCGGGCTCCAGGCCCGCACCGCCCGCGTGATCCGGGGCGGCGTGGAGGCCGAGATCCCGGTCGAGCAGGTCGTTATCGGCGATGAGGTGGTGATCCGGCCGGGGGAGAAGATTCCGGTGGACGCGGTGGTGCTGTCCGGTTCGTCGGCGGTGGATGAGTCGATGGTCACCGGCGAGCCGATGCCGGTCACCAAGCGGGCCGGGGATGCCGTGGTCGGTGCCACGATCAACGGCACCGGGTCGCTGCGGGTGCGCGCCGCGAAGGTGGGCTCGGACACGGTGCTGGCGCAGATCGTCAAGATGGTGCAGCAGGCGCAGGCGTCCAAGGCGCCGATCCAGCGGCTGGCCGACGCGGTGTCGGGGTTCTTCGTGCCTGGGGTTATCGCGATCGCGATCGCGACGTTCACCGTTTGGTTCGTCGTGGGCCCGACGCCGGCATTCACCCTGGCGCTGGTGTCCGCGATCGCTGTGCTGATCATCGCCTGCCCGTGCGCGCTCGGCCTGGCCACCCCGCTGTCAATCCAGGTCGGCACCGGCAAGGGCGCCCGCGCCGGGATCTTGATCCGCTCGGCGGAGGCGCTGGAGACCGCGCACAAGCTCGACACCATCGTGCTCGACAAGACCGGCACCATCACCGCGGGTAAACCTGCCCTCACCGACGTTCGGCGGGCCGGCGAGTTCGATGAAACACAACTGCTGGCGCTCGTCGCAGCGGCCGAGGCCGACAGCGAGCACCCGCTGGGCGCGGCGATCGTGGCCGGCGCCCGCGAACGTGGCCTCGACTTCCCGGCGGCGGCGTCGTTCGAGTCAGTGACCGGCAAGGGTGTGCGGGCCACCGTGGACGGTCATGCTGTCCTGGTGGGCAGTACCCGGCTGCTCGCCGGCGCCGGTATCGGCACAAGCGCCCTCGACACGGCCGCGGCGGAGCTGTCGGCCCAGGGTAAGACGCCGGTGCTGGCTGCCGTCGACGGCGGGGCGGCCGGGGTGCTTGCCGTGGCCGACCCGGTGAAGGACGAGTCGGCGGCCGCGATCGCCGCCCTGCACGGGCTCGGTATCGAGGTGGTCATGCTCACCGGGGACAACGCCCGCACCGCGGCCGCGATCGCCCGCCAGGTCGGGGTGCGCCGGGCGCTGGCCGAGGTGCTGCCCGAGCACAAGGCGGGCGAGGTCCAGCGGCTGCAGGCCGAGGGCCGCAAGGTCGGGATGGTGGGCGACGGCATCAACGACGCGCCCGCCCTCGCCGCCGCCGACGTTGGGCTGGCCATCGGCACCGGCACCGACGTGGCCATTGAGGCCGCCGACATCACTCTCATCTCCGGGTCCCTCGCCGGCGTCGTCACCGCGGTCGGGCTGTCCCGGGCGACGATGCGCAACATCCGCCAGAACCTGTTCTTCGCCCTCGCCTACAACGGCACGGGTATCCCGATCGCCGCCGGTGTGCTCTACCCCTTCTTCGGCATCCGGCTGTCCCCGGTCATCGCCGCCGCCGCCATGGCGCTCAGTTCTCTTTCCGTGGTGACCAACGCCAACCGGCTCCGCCGCTACCACCCCACACCGCTGCAGAGCGCTGTCGGCCAGGTCGGCATCGAGCCGCAGGTCCAAACCCACGCCGAGGCGCAGGTCCAAACTCCTGTCGGCCGTCACGCCACCAGCGTCCACGCGAGCGCCCTTGCGACGGTGACCGATCCTGTGTGCGGGATGAGCGTGGACCCGGCCACCGCCGAGCAGCGCACCCTCGCCGACGGGACCGTGTACTTCTGCTCAGCGCACTGCGCCGCCTCCTACGACGCCGAGCCAGGCCGCTACACCACCCCCGCCCCAGCCGCTCGGGCCACGCCATGAGAAGCGCTGGCACACCCGGGCCGTGCCCCGGTGCACGGGCGCGGGTGTGCCAGTGTCTGGCTGTTCGCCCGCTACGGCGAGCCTCTTCATCGCGCTTTCGCCGCTGTTTTTCATCCTCCTCCAATGGCCTTCCTCAGCCTCTCTCGCCACCGCTGCGTCCTTGCCGGCACGACCGGTGAGCGGTGTCCATTCACAGGACGAGCGCCGGAAGCTTCTATCAGACACGCCGCCGGTGGCGCCTAACTTCAAGTAGAGGCCGAACTTCTACCTCCTGCAACCACTAGTCCCAGGACGCTGGCCGCAGTAACCCGCCCAGCCCGAATGGCCGACAGGTTCACCGCGTGCCACCTCCCGCGGGGAGATACGCGCAGAGCAGGTCGATCTGCGCGCCATCACACACTCACTTCTTCCCAGCTCGAAGCATGCGGAATCGGCGATTCAGCATAGTCGAGCGTCTAGCAAGCGTGCAAGGTAGTCACCCTGCGTTACTGTTTGACGCTGAGGCGTTCACCAGGTTTGTCCCGCAGCAGTGGTAATAGACCAGGCCGCAGTGGGTAGCGTCGGTTAGAAACATTGTGGTGGTGCTGCTCCAGACCCGGTGGTGCCCGGTTCTACTGACCCCGTGGGCTCCGATGTGCCGCAGAAACCGCTCGCAGTGCGGAAGCCGTCTGCCTGCCTCCGCCGCATCGCAGGAACCGTTTGATCCCCGTGACCCGTGGCTGCGGCTGGGCGCCGAGGGTGCCCGCGTGCTTTCTTGGCTTGGTCAGCCCGGCCACGGCTGCACGGCGGTTCTGCGCAGCCAGCCGGCCATGATCGTGGGCAGCCAGATAGCAGGCGGGCATACCGGGGCGTCCGGGCTGATCTGCTGTGAGTGCGGCGACAACCCGCATCTGGACTACTCCCAGGTGTCTCCTCGCTTGCAGAAGCCCCGCGGGCCTTGCGCGATAGCCGGGCGACGTGCCGCATACGAGCGTCACCTCGGGCTGTCCAGCCAGGCCAGCGGCAACGCGTTCCGCAGTGACCCCTGAGGGGAGGCTCCGTGACTGCCGAAACACCCGTCCATGACACCCTCGCCGGCCTCACCGCGGCGGCGGCCGGTCATAGCTGTGTTCCGCCGGGCCAGGTCGCGGTGTGCGAACGAGTCCGCAGCCTGGAGGTGCGCTGGATCTTCCCCGGCCGGCTGACGGCTGCGGTAGCTGGATGGTTCAGGCGGTTCCCGGCCAGAACAGAATCACGCCAGGATGCCTACCTGCTGGATCGGCGGTGGCCCGGGGTGTCGGTGAAGGTCCGCGGCGGCGGGCCAGTTGAGGTGAAGGTGTATCGCGGCAGCCCGGGAATCCTCGAGGTGGCGGGCCGCGCCCGCGGGCGCCTGGAGGCCTGGCAGAAGTGGCCCCTTGCGCTGCGCCCGCTCAGCCGGGACAGCGGTCAGGCGGCCAGCTGGAGACCGGCGCGCAAGAGGCGGCGCATCAGCCGGTTCTCACTCGCCGACGGGCAGATCGTGGCGCGTGCCCATCAGCGGAGCCACGAGCCGGCGTGCGAGGTGGAACTCACCGAGATCCGCACCAGCGGCCAGGACTGGTGGACGCTGGGGTTCGAGGCGACCGGCCCGGTCGGCTTGCTCCGCAGCCAACTCCAGGCCACCGCCGCGCACGTGTTCGCCCAGGCCCTGCGCGGCGGCGTGGAACCCAGCCCCGATCACTCCAGGTCCTATCTGCAGTGGCTTGGCCAGCGTCCCGGGCGCCGGCAATGACGCCGGCCCCTGACCGCTGACCCTCCGCCGGGCCAGCTGGCCTATCCGGGCTGGCGCCGGATGCAGCCTCAAGCCTGTCTGCTGCTCCGCCGTCGGCTAGCTCAAACCGACCTGAGCTGAGGCCGCCCGAACTGGCCGATCCGGACGCCCTTCCTGCCACACGAGAGCCGCCTCATGACCCACCCCGAATCGGCGATCCGGCGCCAGAAGTCCACTGTCCCTGGGTCACGCTCTGTGATGCGCGCTGCCTACCGCTTGACGATCCGTATCCGCCTAAGCTCCCGGCTTCGAGCTATCTTGTCATCGTCAGACCCGATTCCGCGAATAGCGCAGTGAGCTGAGCCCATCCTCGGTAAATGATCTTGGTGTGCCGGGATTGCTGGTAGCGGGCATGATGACCCCCCCGGGGCCGGCGCCGGGTTCGCGGTTTTGCAGGGCCTTTCTGTGATCGGGGCTGGCGGGCCGTGGACCAAGACGGGGAGCCGGGGCTCAGGAGGCGCAGGTCAGGCGGGGGCGGGCAGTGCCCGCAGCCGGGCCAGGACCTCGGGAAGCAGGCCGTGCCCGGGCGGGAGCCGCAGGATCAGGTGCCGGGCGTGGCGGATCAGCCGGCCCGGGACGGCGATCAGCCGCCACCGCAAGGTGGCGATCATGGCCTTGCCGCCGCGCACCCCGTGCCCGTGCACGATGTCCTCGCCAAGGGCCATGGCGGTGAGCTGGTGCAGCCAGGCGGCCATGGCCGCGGCGAGCAGCGCGCCCCACATCCAGGCCAGATTGACCTGGGGATATCCGGACGGGAGGTGCCGGAGGGCGGCACCGAGCTTGCTGTCGCGGAAGAGGTTCTCCACCGTGGTGCGGTGCCGGTACCAGTGCTCCGCGGCGGCCGCCCTGGCCGGGCTGGACACGTCCAGGTTCGTCAGGATGAACGAATAGGCGTAGACCGGGCCGACGCTGGCCAGCTCGGGGACCGGCAGGGCGCGCTGGCCTGGGTGCAGGGTGCGGCGGCGCCGGGACCGCGGGTCGGCGGAGATCTGCTCCGGGTCCAGCAGGACCCGGCGGATCAGCAGCCGGGTGTCCGCGGGCCACCAGTCCGGGCAGTACCCGGCGACCGCGACCTGGGCATTATCCATCTCGATCGCGTCGTGCCAGCCGTCTTCGGCCAGGCCGTCCAGCAGCCGCCACAGCGGGGCGATCCTCTTGGCGCCGATCGCGAAGGCGATGTGCGCGTCGTGGGCGGCGCGGGCGAGCTGCCCGGCGAAGTACCCGGCGCCGGCGCGCATCGCCACCCGCCCGGCCCGCGCCGCCGCGGGCAGGCAGCCCAGCGCGCGGCGCAGCAGATCCGGCGCGGTCGCGCGCGGGTCATCGGTGCCGTCGCCAAGGTCAGCGGCCAGCACGATCTCGGTCTCGGCCCAGGCCGCGACATGCGGACGGCCGACCCGCTGGCCCTGGTGGTTATAGGCCACGCCGCGTTTCTTGCGGCCGTAGACCTCCACGTCAGTGGTGTCCAGGTCGATCGTGACCGGCCCGGCGGCCAGCGCCGCCGCCCGCCGTGCCGACAGCAGCGACAGCATCCGCCCGGTCGCTACCGCCAGGCCGGACTCCACCGCCCGCCATTGCCCGGGCGTAAGCCGACGGGCCAGCCCGGCCGCGGTCGTGGACGCCAGCCCCGGCACCGGCGTGATCAGCTGGCCTGCCGCATCAGCGCGCTGGCGGTCCAGCCCGGTCAGGAAGTCCTCCCCGGCCAGCTGCGCCGCCGCGATCCCGGTCAGCAGCTCCCCCGCCCCGAAACCCCGGTCCCGCTGCTTGACCGGGCCGACCGCCGCATCCAGCTCTTCCACCACACCGAGCCGGTCACACAGCTCAGTGACCGCCGCCAGGCCCGCGTTCGCCGTCAGCGCCCGATCCGGCGCGCCAACCCGGACCTGCCGCCGCCTCCGCCTCCCGACACGTATGCTGCTCACCAGATAGGTGCCCTCTCCGCCGAGATGATCATCATTTCGCAGCGATCATCATCCCAGGCCAGAGCGGCACCTATCGGCATCTACGGGATCGTGTCACCGGCTTACTCGCGGAATCGGGTCTGAACCGGTGGTCAGGGGCGGGTCGAACCGCCGACCTTCCGCTTTTCAGGATTACGGATCACCGTGCAGGACCGGCCACGGAGGTCTCTTTAGCCCGAACTT
>WNGE01002081.1_pt1 | contig 24847 bp, 28 predicted proteins | sample 5400651 | NCBI WGS metagenome assembly WNGE01 (sample SAMN13153370, study PRJNA577476) | soil metagenome | isolation source: 60 cm soil or saprolite under grassland replicate 2 | place: USA:California | collected 2016-06-15
GTATGTGCGCCCCCAGCCCTTTTCCTCGCCGGCGGGACCGATCACGACGCCGATCGGGATGCCCCGCGGGAACACACCGCCCAGGCCCGACGTGACGATCACCGTGCCTGCCTGGACCTGCTGGCGGTACAGTACGCCCTGCAGCTCGAGGAGCCACACGCCGGGCCATTCGGCGCCGTGGGGCGCCGCAATGCCGACGACGCTCCCATCCGTCGCGATGGCACTGGCGCGAAACTCCGGGTGCGCCCAGCTCAGCACGACGCTCGAATGTTCGTCCACACTCGCCACCAATCCCACCAAACCCTCCGGACTGACGACGGCCGATAGGGGCCGCACCCCTTCGCGCCTGCCGGCCGAAACGACAAAACTGAGCGGATTAGTGGGCTCGGGTTGATGCAGGATTTCCGCGGAGACGTAGCCGCCGCCCAGCCGGGCGCTCAGCCCCAGCAGGCCCCGCAGCCGCGTGTTTTCGCTGCGCAGCTCGGGCAGGAACGTGGCGGCGAGCGCGACGGAATCGCGCTGCGCCACGACGGCATCGTAGCGGTAGCGGGCGGCGGCGAGCAGCTCGGTTTGGCGCTGCAGGAACAGGAACGGCGCGAGCACGGTCTGCCGCAGTCCCTGAGCGAGCGGGTCACGCCATTGGTCGGGTAGGCTCAAGGCAGCAATCGACAGCCCCACGCAGGCGATGAAAAGCAGCGTGTCGGCGCGCGACGCGTACCGATCCGTGCCGATCGCCATGCGGCTAAGTAGTCAGGACGTTGCGGTATTTCTCCGGAGCGTCGAGGATCCGCCCCGCCCCCCGCACCACGCAGGTCATGGGGTCCTCGTCCAGGTGAATCGGCAGCCCGGTCTCCTGCTGCAGCAGCAGGTCGAGCCCGCGGATCAATGCCCCGCCGCCCGTCATGACGATGCCGCGGTCCACGATGTCGGACGCCAGCTCGGGCGGCGTGATTTCCAGCGCGCGCCGCACCGCGTCGACGATCTGCTGGATCGGCTCCTGCACGGCCTCGCGGATCTCGCTCGAATGCACGCGCACGATCTTCGGGATGCCTGACACGAGGTCGCGGCCCTTCACTTCCATCTCGCGCTCTTCGCCGATCGGCGCCGCCGATCCGATCTGGATCTTGATCTGCTCCGCGGTGGGCTCGCCGATCAGCAGGTTGTAGTTCTTGCGCATGAACTGCACGATCGCCTGATCCAGCTCGTCGCCGCCGGTGCGGATCGACGTGTCGGACACGATGCCCGACAAGGCGATGACCGCGATCTCCGTCGTGCCGCCGCCGATGTCGATCACCATGTTGCCGGTGGGCGTCTCGACCGGAAGTCCGACGCCGATCGCCGCCGCCATCGGCTCGGCGACCATGTACACCTCTTTCGCGCCCGCCGACTGCGCCGAGTCGCGCACCGCCCGCTTCTCCACTTCGGTGATGCCGCTGGGCACGCACACGATCACCTTGGGACGGACGCGGAAGAGATGACGGTCGATGATGGTCTTCAGGAAAAAGCGCAGCATCTTCTCGGTCACGTCGAAGTCGGCGATGACGCCGTCCTTGAGCGGCCGCACGGCGAGCACGCCATCGGGCGTGCGGCCGAGCATGCGCTTGGCCTCGAGGCCGATGCCCTTGACCTTGCCGGTGGCCTTTTCGATCGCGACGACGGAGGGTTCGTTCAACACGATCCCTTCGCCGCGGACGTAGACGAGAGTGTTAGCTGTGCCAAGGTCCACGGCGATTTCGTTCGCCGGGCTCCATGCACCCATTTTGAAATTCAGCCAGCGTGGTGGCACGTGATCGTCGGTGAAAGAGTGAGGCGGGTTGTTGCGAACGGCTCAAGGTAATGAAATGCGTAACCTCAAGCAAGGATGAAGCTTGACGGCCCTATCACGTCCGGCTAGCCTTTCGCCCATGCGTCGCGTGACGCCCGACACAATTGCCGTCGTTGACCTCGCGGTGTGCGACCGCTGCGGCCTCTGTTTACCCCTCTGCCCGCCGGAAGCGATCCACCTCGAGCAGAACGTCCTGACGGTCGACGATGCCACATGCACCGGCTGCGAGAAATGCATCGCGCCCTGCCCCGTTGGCGCGCTCGCCATGGCCGCGTATGCCTGATATCGACGTCCTGGTCGTCGGCGCGGGACCCGCCGGGGCCGTCGCCGCCTGGCAGGCCAAGCAGGCGGCGCCCGAGCTCGACGTCCTCTTATTGGAACGGGACCGCGCGGTGGGCTCACCCGTGCGCTGCGCCGAGGGTGTGGGCGACGCCGGCCTGCGCGAATTCGCCAATCCGGACGGTGCCGACTGGGTATCCCGACGCATCTCGAACGTCATTTTTCAGGCGCCGGATGACACCGAGGTCGTGCTCGCCGATTGCGGTCTCGGCTGGATTCTCGACCGAACGCGGTTCGACGCACACTTGGCGGCGCAAGCAGCAGCGGCCGGCGCGCAGGTGCTCGTCGGCGCCGAAGCGACCGGCATGTCGCGCGATGGTGATGCACGTTGGCACGTGCGCGTGAAGGAGCGCGGGAGGGACGAGATCTACCGCGCGCGCATCGTCATCGGGGCCGATGGCGTCGAAACGATGGTCGGTCGCTGGGCGGGGCTCGAAACCCGGGTTCCCGCGCGCGATATGGAATCATGCGCACAGTACGTGCTCCAAGGAATCGATTTCAATCCCGACGCGATTTACCTGCAGTTCAGCAATGCGATTGCGCCCGGGGGATATGCCTGGATTTTCCCCAAGGCCGTCGGCGTGGCAAACGTCGGTCTGGGGCTCGTCGCGTTGAAGACCCATGGCCGCAATGCGCGCGACTACCTCGACGCGTGGATCGCCCGACGTTTCCCCAACGGCGCCCGCACCGGCTACACGGTCGGCGGTGTCATCGTGCATACGACGATCAAGAAGACGTACGCGGACGGCGTGATGATCGCGGGGGACGCCGCGCACATGATCAATCCGCTCTCCGGGGGCGGCATCACCAACGCGATGAAGGCAGGGCGCCTGGCGGGATGCACCGCAGCGGCCGCGATTCGTGAAGGCGACACGAGCCACCGGCGGCTGGCCCGCTACCATCAGGCATGGATGGCATTACTGGGCGAGGACCACCTCAAGTACTACCGGATCAAGCAGGCGTTGGAGAGCGTGGATGACGACGCCTTCAATAAATTGGCGCGTACGGTGAACACGATTCCGGCGGGCAAGCGCACGATCGGAAGAGTCTTCACGCACGCGCTGCTCAAGCATCCGCAGCTGATTCCGGTGGCGGCGCGGTTTTTTATGTAATCGGTCATCGGTTATCGGTCGTCGGACTAGTAACAACCGATGACCGACGACCGATGACCTGCATCAAAGACGTTCCCACCGCACACCGATTCGCCGCGTGTGCAACCATTTTCCCAAGCGCGCCGAGGACATCGTCTCGCAGACCGAACGGGACATCGCCCAGGTCCCAGCAATACACCGGGACTCGTGGTAGCTGCAACGGATCGCCGTTTCCCTTCACTCCACCGAAGCCAAGCGCATAGCCCGCCTGCCGCGTATGACGGACGACACGGTCGTCGAGGGCGCCAAAGGGGTATACGATCGCGTGCCCTGCTTCCGGACCCAGTCGCGCCATCAGCACGGTGCGCGAACCATGCAGCTCCGCCTCGACTGCCGGGTCATCGAGCCAGGTGAGGCGCCGATGTGTCGCGCCGTGGGAGCCAAACTCAAACCCGCGGGCCCGCCAGTGCTCCACGTCCGCCCAGCTCAAATGTCCCAGTCGCTTCCAGGTGTAGCGGACGTCCCAGGTATTCATCTTGCCGACGTAGTCGGTGATCAAAAACGTCGTGGCGGTGAAGCCGAGGTCGCCGAGGATCGGATACGCATACTCGGCAAGCGATGCGTAGCCGTCGTCGAAGGTCAATAAAAACGTGCGTGGTGCGTCGTGCGTGGTGCGTGGTGCGGTGAAATCCGCAAGCGTCACCGTCCGCCATCCTGCTCGTGCCAACGCATTCATTTGCCGCGCAAAGACCGAGCGGCCCACGCGCGTGACGCCGAGCTCGAGTGGGCCGCCGATGCGGTGATAGCAGAGAACCGGAACAGGGGGGGCTATGTCGCCGCTTCCAGCGATGTCACCGATCGAATGACCTGCCGCCCAATCACTGCATATGTCTTGCCCAGCAGGTTGCGCACGTCCTCGTCCAACAACTCCCCCGCAGGCTGGGAGGCGCGCCAGCGTGCGGTGCTATCGCGCAAGCGACGGACGATCGCCGGCCCGGCATCCAGGGTCGTCGGTTGTGGCACCGGCATCGCCGCGGCTGACACCAGCATGGCGCGATGGCGGCCGATGATCGTCATGAGGCCATCACCCCAGCCGCAGAACTGCCGGTGATTCGTCGGCGGCTTGGCCAGCGCGGTACTACTGGCGCCGCGCGCCGTCATGAAGAACTCACCGGATGCCGATTCGGAAAACAACATCATCACGGGATTCAAAACGCCCGTGTCGCGGCTGCGTACGACGCCGAACCAGCCGCAGATCGTGCGGCTTTCATCGATGAACCACCGCGCGGGGGCGAAGGGCGTACCGTTGGGGTGGATCTCCATCAGGTCGCCCAAGACCAGCAACCCCGCGGCGCTCATCTCACTCTGGGCTGCATCGAACAGTGGGCGCGCGTCGGCCGCAATCGGCTCGTCAGCGCGTGGGGGCCGGTACCCGACGATTCGGTGCGCCAGCACCCGCATTTTCAGCACGTGCGGCACGAGCGCTCGCACCACGCCCCGATTGATCAGCCGAGCGCGGATCTCGTACCCTGCGATCAGAAGCACGAGGGCGCCCGCAGCGATCAGCACATAGAGCAGCATCCGGGCGCTAGCGCGGCCAGAGCCATCCGAAGACGGCACAGGTGACCAGCGCGAAGATCAGGCCGTCGAACGTACCCTTGAGCGTCATCGCCCACGCCCGCCGGTACCAGATCGACATCTGCCACAGGGCGAGTGAGTATCCCAGAAAGGCGGTGGTCCCCGCAAAGCGGCACAGCTGCGTGAACGTCGCACCCGGCGGCAGGGCGGCGCCGGCGATGTAGCCGGCGAACACGCTGACGACGAGGCAGTACGCGAACCACTGCGACAAATTCGAGACCATGGACCCGCTCCACGGCGGCATCACCGTCAGGAGCAGCGCGGGACCGCGCTGCATTTTCGCCTTGAACTCCGGCGAGCGCATTTCAGCGGGGTTCGCGGGACGCGGCATCAGGTAATCACCGGGCGGCATGCCGAGCGGGCGCAGTGCATCCAGCACGCGATCTTCGTTCTGATAGCGGGGATAATCGGACTTATGCCACAGCGGCGTCATATGAATGATGGAGCTGACGACGAACACCGCTACCGCGGAGACGAGGATCGGCAGCCACAGGGCGGACAACGCGGTCATCCAGCCTCCCGATTAGTGGGGTTGGGGGGGGGTCTATCGTAGCCTCCGGCACCGTCGCGAGCAATGAGCCCGCGCCGGCTCACGACCTCCGTCCCGCCCCCGCCCCCCCCGCCCCCGCCGCCCCCCCCGCCCCCCCCGCCCCCGCGGGCTGCGACAGCTGTTCCAGCGCCGCGAGCACGCCGTCCGCTCCCGGGTTCTTGCCGACGTCCGAGAGATGGCTCCAGCGAATCACGCTATCGCCATCCAACACGAACAGCGCGCGCTCGGAAAAGCCGTCCTGGGCGCGATACGCGCCATACTTGCGGGACACCTCGCCCTTGGGCTCGAAATCCGCCAGCAGCGGGAAGTCGAGATTGCGGGCGTTGGCGTAGGCCTTGTGGCACCACGCGCCGTCGACGGAAACGCCGATCAACTGCGCGCCGTAGCGCTGGAACTCGGGCAGCACCTCGTTGAACAACGCGAGCTCATCGCCGCAGACCGGGCTCCAGTCGGCAGGATAGAACGCGAGAATCACCGGTCGTCCGCGCAGCTCGGAGAGGCTGAGCGTTGCGTCGGGACTCTTCTTGAGCGTGAAATCGGGGGCTTTGGTGCCGGGCGACAGGACCATAAGGGATCTCCTTTCCTCCTAGCCGACGAAAGAATACAACCTTCACAACCTCGCGCTAGCGTAACACCTCGTCGCCGTCCCGCGCGTGCGACTCCATCTGCCGTTTCACCATCTCGTAGTAGGTGCCGCGCGCCCGCATGAGATCTTCGTGCGTGCCCCGTTCCAGGACCGCGCCGTTCTCCATGAGCAGAATGAGATCGGCGCGCCGGATCGTGGAGAGCCGGTGCGCGATCACAAAGGTAGTGCGGTCGGCGAGCAGATCCGCCATCGAGGCCTGAATGAGCTGCTCGCTTTCGGTGTCCAGATTGCTGGTCGCCTCGTCGAGAATGAGGATCTGCGGCGACGCCAGGATCGCGCGCGCGATGGCGAGCCGCTGTTGCTGGCCGCCCGACAGCTTCACGCCCCGTTCCCCAATCCACGTCTCGTAGCCCTGCGGCAGGCGGACGATGAATTCGTGCGCATTGGCCCGCTGCGCCGCGTCCTCGACCTCGGCGTCGGTCGCATCGTGCCGGCCATACGCGATATTGTCGCGCACGGACCCATCGAACAGGAATACCTCCTGCTGCACGATCGCGAGCAGGTCGCGGTAGCTCCGCAGCTGCAGATCGCGGATGTCGGTGCCATTGAGCAGGATGCGGCCCCGCGTCGGATCGTGGAAGCGGGCGACCAGATCGGTCACGGTCGTCTTCCCCGCCCCGCTCCGCCCCACCAACGCGACCACCGAGCCGCCCGGCACGGCCACGTCGAAGTCCCGCACCACCGGCTGCGCGGCGCGGTATTCGAAGGCGACGTCATCGAAGCGCAGCTCGCGCACCAGCGCCGGGGCCGGCCGGGCATTCGGCCGATCCGGTTTGTCGTCTTCCATCGCCAGCACTTCGAACACACGCTCCATCGCGGCGAGCGAGCGCTGCATTTCAGAAAACGAGTTGACGATGTTCCACACCGGATTGAGTAGCAGGAACATGTACCACTGAAACGCCATGATGTCGCCGACGCTCGCCCGGCCGACGATGTTCAGGTAGCCGCCGAACCACACGATGACCACGCTGATCCCCGCCTCGAGCAGCCCCCACGAGGTCCACAGCAACAGCTCCCGCCGGTGGGCGAACAGCTCTTTGCGCAGCACGGTGTGTCGCCCGAGCATGTAGCTGAGCAGCTCCTGAACTTCCTGGCGGAACGCCCGCACCACCCGGATGCCCGAAAACGTCTCGCCAACGCGACCGTCGACAACCTCCACATCCCGTCGGACCGAGCGGTAAATAGGCCGGATGCGCCGCGCGAAAATGAGGCTCAGCACCATCACGCCCGGAATGATCGCCATCGCGGTCAACGCGAGCTGCCAGTTGAGGGCGAGCAGGATGACGACGGCGATGACCAGCCGGAGGACCGAAATGGCGGGCGACACGATCGCCATTTGCAGCAACCCGGTGGTCGTCTCGACGTCCCCGGTGAGACGGGACAAGATGCCCCCCGTCTTCATCTCCCACAGGCGCGGCAGCGGCAGGTGCAGCAGGCGCTCGTACAGGGAGCGCCGCAGCGACAGCATGACGCGCACGTTGAGCAGCTGCTGGCGGTAGTCCTTGAACCCGCCACCCACGTGCGACAGGATGACCACCGAGAGGAACACGAGGCCGGTGAGGTTCAGTCGGGTCAAGCGGACGGTGTTGTCGAGGCCCTTGTTCAGGATGACGTGGTCGACGATGAACCGGATGAACAGGGGCTCGATCATCTGCAGACCGGCGACCGCCAGGGCGAGCACAAAAACAGCGCCGAGCGCGAACCGATGCGGTTTTAGCCAGTGCAGGTATTCGCGCAGGTAGGCGCGGCGAGCGCCCGGGCGGCCAGGCGCCGGTGGAGTACCGTCGTCTTCGGACTTGGCGTCGAGGCGCCGCTGTTTATAGTCCTCGACGAACTCCTTGTAGCGCTTCCTGGACGAACGAGCGGGGCTCACGAGGGAACGTGAACCCCGCCATTCGCCGGAGTCAATGTCTTACTTGCCGAGATCGGCCACGACCGCGATCAGCGCTCGGACTTTCGGCTGATCGGTCGATCGCTGCACGTCGGCGTTGAGCTGAGTCGCCACCTGGCTCAGCTGATCCCGACGCGCCTGCCCCGAAGCCCGCTCGGCCCGCGTCAGCGCGTCACGGGTGGCGTTGATCCGTTGCCGGGGGAGTCCGTTGGAGCGTGCCAACTGATCCAGGTAGGCGCGCGCCACCACGAAGCTCGCCGGCCAGACCAGCTGCTGCTGGTCCTGGGCGTTCAAGTAATCGAAATGCACCAGCTTCGCCGCGTCGATCTCGTTCTGCGTGAGCAGCGTGTTCGCCGTCAGCTCGAAGATGTCGAGCCCGCGCGCGATCTCGGAGCTGATGATGTAGCCGTTGTACCAGTACGCCGACCACGACCCTGCGCCCACGAGCTTCGTGGAATCCATCGGTCCGCGATCGAAGTAGGCGATCTCCCGGGGGTGCGACGGATCGGTCCAGTCGAACACCGAAACGCCGCCCTGATACCAGCCTTGCGCCATGATGTCGCGGCCGGGGACGGGGATCAGCGTGCCGTTGTGCGCGACGCAATTCTCGTTCGGGGTCTGCGCGACGGGGAGCTTATAGTAGCTCTGGAACGTCATGGTGCCCGCGGCGAGGGTGAAAACCGCGTCCGCACCCCACTCGGGTTTGTCGGTCACGCGGCAGCGCGGCTGCAAGCCGCCACCCCACTCGTCGGTGAACAGGATCTTGCTGCCGTCGTTGTTGAACGTGGCGGAGTGCCAGAACGAGAAGTTCGAATCGGCGACGGCGCCGATCCGCGCGGGATTCGCGACGTCGCGAATGTCGAGCAGCAGCCCGTAGCCGCCGCACGCCCCGCCCGCCAGGCCGATCGCCGGATACACGGTGATGTCGTGGCACTGCGTCGGGCCCGGCCGGGGACCCGTGCGCGGCGGCCCCTGGACGATGAGATCGACGATCTGTTGCACATTGGCCCGGAATGTCGCCGTGTCGGCGGCGGTCGGCGCGCCTGTGCCCCCGCGTGCCTTGACGATGCTGTCGAGCCGGAACCGCACGAAGTTCGGCCCGAGGACGATGTCGACGGTATCTCGCTGCCCTGTGATTATCGCGGTATAGCCGCCCGCCGCCCGGGCCGAATCCGCCACGCGTTTCGCCTCGGCGAGGTCCTGTGGTGCGGATGCATGGGTCGGCGCCTCGGTCAAATCCTGGAAGATGCGGGGCGAGCTGACGATGTGCGCCTGCTCGGGGTGCGCGAGCGGCACTTGAATCACCTCGATCCGAAACAGCGCGGTGTTCGGATTCGAATCGGGCTGTGCGGCCGAGCAGCCGGCCAGCTCATTCGGCGAGCGCACGGGCGCCGAGCCCGACACGTAGATGTAGACGTTGTCCGTGTCGTTGGGTGACGTCACGACGGTATGGGTATGCGACCCGCGGCACGTCTGGACGTCGGTGATGTGCCGCGGATTGGAGAGATCGGTGCCGTCGAAGATCCGGATGCCGCGCAGCCGGTCATGGCTCACCGTGTCGGACACGCCCTGCGTGCCGCAATCGGTCCGGCCGTTCAGCGCTTCACCGGAGACGAAGAGGAAGTTGCGATAGACCGACACGTCGCTCTGCGACCCGGGACAGACGAACGCCTTGAACAGCTTCGGCACCTTGGGGTTGCTGATGTCCCACACCTGCAGGCCGTTAAAGTTGCCCTGGATGACGAAATTGCCGCGGAACGTCAGGTCCGAATTGATAAAACGGAAGTCGCCAGGCGTGCCGCGGTTGATGAACTCGGGCGAGGGCGGCGTGTTCGACACGAGCCGCATGTTCCAGCCGGCCTCGCCCGCATTGAACCACCCGGCGCGCAGGCCGATGCGTGGATCGGGCGCCGGCGCCGTCGTGCGTGGCGCAGCGGACGCCACTCGTGTATTCGACTGTGTCCGGCCCGTCGAGGCAACGATGGCGGACGCAGCGAGTGGAAACACACACAGAATTCGCGAGTTCACTGAGAGCTCCGTTTGAGGGCGTCCAGCATCAGAGTCATGCGATTGATTTCGGTCGTTTGATCGGCATTCACGTCGGAGGCAAACCGGAAGATGGGCCCATCCTGCGCCGCACCGGGAACCGCGAGCAGCTGCTGCACCATCGTGATCGCGCCCTGATGGTGCTGGATCATGAACGTGAGAAACAGCCGGTCGAACTCGGGGCTGCGCGCCGCGTCGAGCTGCTGCATCTGCTCCGGCGTCAGCATGCCCGGCATCAGCATCGGGTGATCCATCCCCTGCATGATGTGGCCGCGCGGATCCGCCGGCGGCACGTACTCGCCGTGCTCGCGGAGCCAGCGCTGCGCGAACGTGATCTCGTCGTTCTGGGCGACGACGATGCGCTCGCACAACACCTGGAGCGGCGCGCTCGCCCCATGCGACCCGCACCACCCCGCCATCTGGATCGCCTGCGCGTGATGGCCGATCATGCCGGCTACGAAGTGCACGTCTGCGTCGGTGTAGTTCTTCTTGGGGGCCTGGGCGGCCAACACCACCGGGGCGGCGGCCGCCAGGAGCAAGGCGATTCGTCTCATCATCCGTAATAAACTACCCAGAATCACCGGGCTGACGAGCACCCGCGCGCAAGTTGACAAATGAAACACATCCGTGCCCAGCGTACTTTACAGCATGCTGACCCCACCCATCGAACCCATGCTCGCGAAGCTCACCGAGGAGGTTCCACCGGACGGCGACTTCCTGTTCGAGCCCAAGTGGGACGGCTTTCGGGCGATCGTGTTTCGCGACCGCGATGGCGTCTTCATCCAGAGCCGAGAGCTGCGGCCCCTCGATCGCTACTTCCCCGAGCTGCACGCGGTGTTGCTCGAGCAGCTGCCGGGCGGCGTCGTCGTGGACGGCGAGATCGTGATGCCCACCCCCCAGGGTCTCGATTTCGGCGGTCTGCAGATGCGGCTGCATCCGGCGGCGTCTCGGGTCGAGAAGCTCGCGAAGGCGATGCCAACCGCGTTCGTGGCGTTCGATCTCCTGGCGGTGGATGGAAGGAGTCTGCTGAGCGAGCCGCAGGCGGACCGTCGCGCGAAGCTCGAGCAGCTTTTCAAGAAGATTCGCAAACCCCTCTACCTCACGCCGATGACGCGCGATCGCGCCGTCGCGGTCGATTGGCTGAAGCGCTTCGAAGGCGCGGGACTCGACGGCGTGGTCGCGAAGCCTGCCACCGCGCCGTATCAGCCTGGCAAGCGCGCGATGTTCAAGATCAAGCACGCGCGCACCGCCGATTGCGTGGTCGCCGGATTCCGCTGGCACAAGAGCGGCAAGGGTGCCGTCGGCTCCCTCCTCCTTGGGCTGTACGACGACGCGCGCACGCTCCAGCACGTCGGCGTCACCTCGGCATTCACGATGGCGATGCGCAAGCAGCTCGTGAAAGAGTTCGCGCCGCTCAGGAAGAATGCGCTCGACAAGCATCCGTGGCGTGAATGGGCAGGCGCCCAAGCCGAATCGAGCCGGATGCCGGGCGGGCAGAGCCGGTGGAGTGCCGGCAAGGATCTGTCGTGGGAGCCACTACGGATTGAGCGCGTGTGCGAAGTGAAATACGATCACATGGAGGGCGACCGCTTCCGACACGCGACGGTATTCCAGCGCTGGCGCCCCGACAAGAAGCCGCGCGACTGTCGCTACGATCAGTTGGAGGTTACGCCCGCTTACGAGTTGGAGAAGGTGTTCGGGGCCTGAGACCCTCCGGAACGTGCTGCAAGTTGAGCCTGATGCGGTACCATGCCGAAGAACGCCCGCGCATCTGATCGACCAGCACGTCGGCGGGCTCGAGCAGTTTGGCAACGTTGGGATGCCGTTTTTTCCATTTCGTGAGCCCCGCCAGCGCCTCCTTTTTGTCCTTTCCGCGACTGACTTCGATCAGCGGAAACTTCGGGACGCGCCGAGCCTTGGACGGCTGCACCCGCGGCGGCTCACCGGGTTGCTTGCGATAGTGCGGCGGCCACGGCGCATCGCCCATCCCGTCCTTCTCTTGGCGCGCTGAAAGCTCCAGCAGCTTGTCCAATGAGCCCGCGCTGTTGTCCATCCCCACATGCCGGTCGCCTATCTGCGCAAATCGCGTTGGCATCGTCCCCAGCGTGAAGTCTGCGGGATCTGCGGCATCCACCTCGTCCCACGACAGCGGCGCGGACACCCGGCCGTCGGGCACGGGCCGCACCGAGTAGGCCGACGCAACGGTCCGATCCTTGGCGTTCTGGTTGTAGTCGACGAACACGCCCTGCCGCTCCTCCTTCCACCATTTGCTGGTCGCGAGTCCCTTTCCCCGGCGCTCCACGTCCCGCGCCAACGCGAGCGCGGCGCGCCGCACTTCATCAAACACGCAGCGCGGTTCGATGCGCACGAACAGATGCATGCCGCGTGACCCCGATGTCTTGGGCCAGCCGGTCAGACCGACCTCCTCGAGTACCTCGCGAGCGATCTGCGCCACCTGGCGAACCTGCGGCCATTTGATGCCGGGTACGGGGTCGAGATCCACGCGCAGCTCATCGGGATGGTCGAGGTCCTCGGCGCGCACGGGATGCGGGTGCAGCTCCAGGCAGGCGAGATTCGCAAGCCACACGAGCGCAGCCGCATCCCGCGGTACCACCTCGTCGGCGGTGCGGCCTGACGGAAATCGCAGTGTCACTACCTCGACCCAGGGGGGACGACTTTCGGGCGCCCGCTTCTGATAGAAGGATGGCGCGCCGATCCCATTGGGAAACCGGACCAGCATGTTGGGCCGCCCGCCCGCGCCGCGCAGCGCGCCCTCGGCGACCGCGAGGTAATAGTTCGCGAGATCGAGCTTGGTGTATTTCGGTTTGGGAAACAGCACTTTGCCCGGGTTCGAGATCGTGACCTCGTGCCCGCCGACGGTGCGTGTCACCGCTGCTTTCCCTGCCGAGGGGCTCATGTCTGGCTAGCGCACGTCGATCGTGTCGCTCACGGCCGAATTGTTACCCGAATGGTTTAGGGTGATGATCGATCGCCCTGTTGATACCGCCTTGAATCGATAGATCTGCGTTACGCCCGCCGGGACATAGGAATCGGGCGGAACCATCCGCACAAATCGAATCGACGTGCCCGTAATCGTGGGCGGTGTGTCGTACTCGCCGGGTCCGATCGATTGGAACGAGAGCTCCACCGTTTGCCCGAGTGACGCAGTCACCGTCCTGTTCGGATGTCCGTTTGCGCGGATTCCCAGGCCCGGCCCGACACCGCATGCCGCGAGGAAGGCAGCGCTGGGAAGCACAATCAAGATGCGACGCATCTGACCTCCGGAAGAGGCTCAATCATACCCGTCGAGGAACTCACGGTGCCCTTCTCGACGCAGTATCGAGCAGCTTGGTCAGGCTGCGGTCGTGCATGCGAGCAAGCAGCAGCTGTGCCGAGATCGCACCGAGAAGAGCGCAGAACATATCCCACTGCGTGTCCCACACGTCGCCTTGCGTACCGAGGAAGGCGTCCGCCGCATGACCGCCGGCGAGCGCGGACCACCACTCGAAGAACTCGTAGCACGCGCTGAACGCCAAGCACGTCGCCGTCACGAGGACGAACAGCCAGCGCCCGGGCCGCAGCGGCGACGTGAGTAGCAGGATCTCGCGGATCAGGATGGCCGGCACGAAGCCCTGGACGAAGTGGCCGAGGCGGTCGTAATCGTTGCGCGCCAACCCGAAGGCGTTTTGCGCCCAGAAGCCGAGGGGCACGCGGGCATAGGTGTAGTGGCCACCGACGATGAGGATAAGCGCATGAAAGGCGAGCAACGTGTTCGTCAGTCGCGTCAGGGGAAAATGGCGCGCCGTGAGCACGAGCACCGGGCCGGCGATCAGGATCGGGAAGATCTCGAGCCACCACGTCGTGCGATCGTAGGGCGCGATGCCCGACACGATGAGCGCGGCGGCGACGATGACCGCGAGCGCTCGAAGGTAGCGCATTCTATTTGGCCCGCGTGAGATCGGCCCGGACAAAGGGCTGCTTGAGATCGTCCTCGTGACCGACGCCTGCCGAACGACTGAGCCACATGCGGCGCGATCGTGATGGCGAGAACGGTACAGAGTGCGACACGTCCTGCGGAGTGTCGACGTGACATGGTTACGCCTCCCTCCAGGTGGGCGAAGATTGGTTTCTACGGCGACCCAAGCGCCGCAATCCGCTGGTCGGCAAGTGCGGCCCACGCGCTGGTGCCGTACTTCTGTTTGAATGCCCGCCACGCCTGGAGCTCCCGCCCGCGATCGTACGTCACCTGAACCTCTGGGGGTTTGAAACCAGTCAGCTTGGCTTTCCTGCTCACCACGATCGTGCCCAGGTACGAGATGCCGTTCGCTACGGTCACGTTGATCTCGAGATACGGTGGTCTCTCTGCAACGAACAGTTCGTTCGGGTTGTAGTTCTCGACCCTGACGAACCGCAGCGAGTAGATGCCGGGCTCGAGGGCGTGGAACATGACCACACCGCCCTTCAGCGCGGCGGCGCGGATCAGCCCGCCGCCTCGCCTGACCAGCGCGGCACCGTCCAGTCCGCCGAGCGCACCATTGAGATCGATATCGACCAGCAACACAGAGGACGTCGTTGGATCGGTATCGAGACCGCTGGGTGGTTTGGGATAGGAGGCGTGGAACTCGGACTCAAGGGCATCGCGTAGCGCCGTGAAGTCTCCCAGCATGCTGAGGGGATCTACGGGCGCTTCCGCGCCATTCGCTGGCTGTTCGACGCCGATGTCTGCCGGGACCACAACAACGAATGGGAACGTTCGCCCGAGGCTGTCACCGACGTACACCCTGACCACGTGCTCTCCCACGGGATCTCCCGCGGTGACGCACCACGTGCCGCCAATCCAGCCACCGAGCGGTTCTTCACGCTTGGTCGTGCGCAGAAGGGTGGGTTCCTTACCTAGCCCTCCAGGAAGGGCGAACTCCGTGCGCCACGCCACTTCGTCCGCTGTGTTGTTGGAGAAGTGAAGACGCCATCCGTAACAGGATTCTCTGGGTCTTAGTGGGACGCGGTCCGTCTCCCGCACACTCCATGTCCCATCGTGGCCCTTGGTCGCAACCATAAAGAGCGCGCGGTCGATCTCCGGGCGCGGGCCATTCTGAGCGTGGATGAAGCCTGGAGACCCCACGAGTGACAAGACGGCGAGCAAAGCAACGCGCATGGTTCCCCCTCTCCGGCAGCTCGGCGGTCTTGGGAATCTCTCGGGGCGTCTGGACTAGCGTCGCAGAGGGAGGCGAGGGCCGCCGGGTTGTGGTTTCGGCGATGTTTCAAATGGAAATACCGTCCAGCCAACTTGTGTCAAGGAGGCGGAAACCATATCGCCTTCGCGTAGTACGCACACCACCAGTTCAGAGCACCCGCTGTTCGCCTCGATACGCAAGTCGACCGGTAGCAATCACCAGCAACAGCGCTGCTCCAACACCACAGGCAGCGGCGTAAAACAGGAGCAGCGGCAGCCGCTCTGCGCGGACTCGGTCCCAGTTATTCAATCGAAGCCCGATGTCCTGGGCACTGAGCAGGCGCGACCCCGTGCCATCGCTGATCGAGAGTTGTTTTCGGTCAAGCAGGGTCCCGAGCGCCTGGCCCCGCGCGTAGACCTCCACACGGTCCTTGCTGTCAGCAAGTGAAAGGGCCATGCTCGGCGGCGTCCACCAGATGTCAGAGCGTTTGGATAGCTCGCTGTAAAGAGCAACAACGGGAATGAAGAGCAGCGCGGCGGTGAGAACGGAATAGAAGACCCGTAGACGCGGTGGCATCGAATCCTCCTTGTCGAGCATGAGGCCCTAAGCTAACGTCTCTCGCTGCGCTCTGAACCGGTTTTCCTTCTGCAAGCGTCGCGTCCCGGCCTGTGGCTCACGGCCGTGGCGTTTTACATGCTGCCGCTCTCACAACGAGACGTTTTTCACTCCGTCGCTTTCTGGCTGGGCGCGCTGTACGTCACCTTCCCCATGGGCCTGCTGCTCTACGGCTGGAACGACATCGTGGACTACGAGGCCGATCGCCTCAATCCCCGCAAAGGCACATTTCTGTTTGGCGCGCGCGGCACCACCGAGCAATTGCGCGGCTTGCCGCGCCGCATCGCGCTGGTGCAGGCCCCGTTCGTGGTCGCGTGCAGTGTTCTCGCCGGTGCAAAGATCCTGCTGTGCTTCGCCGGCATGATTGCGGCCGCGGGGCTCTATAACTGGCCGCGCTACGGCTTCAAGGCGCGCCCGCCGCTCGAGATCCTGAACCAGGCCGGGTATCTGTTCGTGTTTCTGCTGAGCAGTTGGATGAATGACGTCCCGCTGCTCCCCTGGGCGACGCTGCTGTTCGGCGCGCTGTTCGCCATGCATTCGCACATGTTCGGCGAAGTGATGGATTTGGAACCCGACCGCGCGGCGGGGCGGTGTACCACGGCCACCGTGATCGGCCGGGTCCCAGCCAAACTGTTGATGGCGGCTCTCATGCTGCTGGAGGCGGGACTCGTCGTGCGCTTCCTGGGGGCGCAGGGGCTGGCTGGCTTCCTGCTGCTGAGCGCGGCGTGGTTCATCGTCGATGCGACCATGCTGTGGCGCAGCCGGCCCTACAGTAACCGCGAGATGCGCTTCTTCCTCCTGGCCTGGAACGCGATCGCGCTGATCAGTATGCCGTGGATGTGGTCGCAGGCGAGCCTGCTGCAGATGAGCTGAGGAGGAAATTCCACGCGCGGCGGCAGCTTCAGGCGCGTGTTTAGGCGGGATGCGAGGAGATCGTCAGTCGGAAGCCGTCTGGATCGCGCAACCGAATTATCCGCGCTCCCGGGGTGTATCGGTCGGCTCCGATTCGAGGACGCCACCAGCTTGCTCAATTCGTGTCGCAACGGCGTCCGCGTTTTCGCGTGTCGTGATCTGTAACGACATCCCTTGACCCTTGATCCGATCCTGTCCCCTCGGGCGGCGCCATTGTCAGGCTTTCCACGTGAATCCCGGCGACGGGCTCAGCGCTGCAACCGCTTTTTGAAAGATTGCAACTTCTCCACAAGCGGCCGAATCTTCAAAAATTCCTTCTCGTTGACGGTGGTGTCCCAGTAAATCCTTAAGGATGAGCGACCGCCGGTTTCTCGGTGCACGTCATCTGAGAACAAGACCAATTGATAAGTGCGCCGTCGCTTTGACGGCTCGCTATGATAGGAGGACTTAAACGACGCGATGGCTTCAGGTTCGATTAAGGCCCAGACGGACGCGCATTCCTTCGTCGTCAATATCGCTTGTCTGCTGAACAAAGCTTGTTTGGTGTATTTTCGCCCGCTGACGTACAACAATTCGCACGCACCTCGGTTTTTACGAACGTTGATCTCGTCGAACGGACTTTGCCGCTCGCCATTCTCCAGATAATCCGTACGAAGCACGATGTGAGTTACCGGGCCGCGCGACACGGGCGGCTCATCGGTATACAGACCCTGCGCGGAAATCACGAGTGCGGCGATCAGCCAATATTTAATTAGCATACGACGGCTCTGGCAGTTCTTTGGTACAACTCTCTTTCCATTCATTTCACCGAGTTTAGCGAGCTAACGCCAGGCATCAGCGGCGCACACGAACCGCCGAAGGTAAGAGAATCGTTGAGGTGCGCGTCTGCTGCATGCCGTTGTTAGACGCGGCGCAGATTATCGTGACTGCGGCTAAACCATCAGTTGGTAACACCCGTTCGGGCAATACGAGCCACCTCTCCCGGTGCTTATGACTTCGCCCCCGCAATACCGGCACAGCCCCTCGACCCCGCCCAGCCACGCGTACCTGTCAGACTGCCTGAAGGCGACCGAGAACCTCCCCAGAATCTCAGGGATGGCTTTGATCCGGCACAGTTTCAGGCGGAGCCATTCGCTCCGGCTGAGCATCCTCGACAATTCGCCGGAGTTGCGGCTGAACCATTGCCGCCATGGCTCAATGTCGGGAGCGCCTTCAATGACCGCCTTCCGGTATGCAATCTGCTCGTTCATTTCCTCGATTCAACCACGAAAGCCCCTAACGGGACGTGCCTACGCTGCGGCGCCGAGCTAGAACGTTCACAAACCCACTTTTACCACAAACGACGGGCGCCGTCAGCCTCAAGCGCTTGTTAGGCCGCACCGGCACCAGTGGGCGCGCGCAACACGCGTTTGGACAGCGACAGTACGAGGAGCGGCACGAGAATCCCGAGCACGATGGCCCATTGCCCCGCTGCGGCGTGGCCGACCACCCCGGACGTGACTACAAAGCCTGTGATCGCGACGTTGGCGCCGAGGCAGACCCACCTGAGGCCTGGCGCCACGTGACCATAGGCGCGGTTGAGGAAGTTGAGGGCTGCGGCCAGCGCCATCAGCAGGCCACCGCCGAAGAACCAGAGGGCCTCGGAGGCCGTATGGTGGTCATAGTAGCGCGTTGTGGCTGCCATGTGGACTACGCCGAGGGTGGCTAGGGCCGAGCTCACAAGCGCATAAAGGAGTCGCGGCACGTGTCTGCCCCGGTGCGGCCTAACGGGGCGCGCTTAAGCTGCGGCGTCCCACCCGGCGGGCGCGGTGACATTCACAAACGAGCATGATGTACGTTGGGGCACAAACGGAATTCTGCCAAGACCGGGCGCCGGCAGCTTCAAGCGCTAGTTAGGCGGCCGCCCTAGAAAGTCGCATCGCCATCGCCGGCCCTTAGCGCGACGGTGAGAAGCCACGACCCGGAGGCCAGGCCTGCCAGCGCTATCGCGAAGCGTTGGGCGATGTTGTGCTCGTGCCCGAAGAGAGCGAGCGCGAGCGTGACGCCGATCGCTCGCGCGCCCAGTAGGCCACCGACAATGCGAGAAACGGTGAAGCGTAGCGGAGAGACACCGGCTGGAGCGGTGGTCGCTGTCCTACCAACTCGCGCTCCTTCATCGGTCGGGACCGCTGCGCCCGCGGGGCGGGGCGCGGCAAGCGCAATGCGCTGTTGGGTGCACAAGGTGCGCAACGTTGAGGCGAAGATCCCGCCGAGCGGTGGCTGGAGGTGAAGCGCGCGCTCGTTGGGATCCGGGTTGCCGCGACGCCGGAGGCGGGCGCGCACGCCGCCCAGGCCTTCCTCGACCGCTACGGAAAGGAATTCCCTGCGGCGGCCAAGTGCCTGAGTGAGGATCTCGCCGCGCTGCTCGCGCATCTCCAGTTACCGTGGTGGCTGCGCAAGTTCGTCCGGACGTGGACTCCTTCCATCCCCAGGGGATAGTGTCCACGAAACGGGGTCAACTCCATGGTTAGTCTGCGTCTATCCGCATTGGAACACACTCTTCGTTTCAAGCCAATCCAAACAAAAGAAAACGTAAATCATACCCACATCACCGAACATCCACTTCTGGTCTTTTGAGCTAGCGGGAACGCTGTGAGGATTAGTTTCCCACTGATGCTCCACCGAATCTATCTGCGCAACGAACGTCATCTTTTTCTTACAACCTTCGCATACTGGGACGCGGTCGTTCTGAACCCAGTCAGGCCCACCGCCTAACTTGGTCCTTCTGCCGTGGTATTCGTAATCCGGTATCTCGTCGCCAATCGGATAGGCGGTTTCACCTTTCTTCATGCGCGTGAGAGTGACTCGAAATTCGGGTAGCGGTTCCATAGCAGGCTAACGGATCGCGCGTACGCTGCGGCGCGCTAGTGAAGGAGTCATTCCCTAATCTACGCGCGAATCTACGCGCGCCGCCAGCTTCAAGCGCTGGTTAGGCCGCTCCGCTCCCGACAAAGATCTGTGGATCACGGGCGGACGCGAACAATTGACCATACTGGATCTTACCAAACCAGCCCTTCTTGTACGGCAGAAACACGCTGACACACTGTCCCGTGTTGTGCTCCAGGCCAACACATATAGCATCGGTCTTCTCGGTGCGGCCCGGGGCAATCGTGCGAACGTCGTAGCAAATACCGGCGGCGCGGATTTGGCCTGCTAGCGCTTCGTTACGAAAGGCTTGAGTCAGCAGGTCAATGAGCGTTTGCGACGCTGGATGTTCCTTGCCATCGGAGGCAGCCTCCGCGGTGATCTCCCCACTCGTCTTCATCGTCGAGCCGAAGGGGTGGAACCCTCCGTGTTTCGCGAGCATCTGCTGCGCGAATGGGAGAATACGGTTCAGCAGATTGTCGAGATCCGGATGTGCCATAGGAGCGGCCTAACGGATCGCGCTTAAGCTGCGGCGCGCTGAAGAAAGATTCATTCCTTGATTTACGTGCGCCGCCAGCTTCAAGCGCTTGTTAGACCGCGGGCCACTCATCCTCAGGCGGCACGACACGGCAACCTGACCAGTGCAATTCCCGTCAGAATGTATGGAGCAGCGAAGAGAATGAGCATCATGAGAATGCCAGGCTCGCGTATAGCCAAGAGCTTGCGGCCGATAACCCAACCAATGAAAGCCACCGGCAATAGCGTTGCAAACACAGGGAATCCCACCGGCGCTGTCGCTACACTCGGAAACGTGCAGGCTGCTTTCAGGACCATCTCATGGCCCTGCAACGCAGTCACTGCTACACCTGCACTCCCAGCCGTAATCGATGCCATAAGACCGGCGACAAAGGCAACGCCAATGAGTAACAGCTGGGCGCCCTCGCTACCCATCGGCACGAACCCGAGCACCGTGACACGGTCACCCAGGTTCGTCCCGCGACCTCTCCGGTCCAGCGCCGCGGCCGAGATTGCCGACACAATACCCAGAGCGAGCCATTGATTGAGCTGCTTGAGAGCCTCGAGCAGGTTCGCGATGTACAGCGCAGCTGGATCAGGCATTCTCCGCTCAGGTGGGATACCGACCGCGGCCTAACGGATCGCGCTTAAGCTAACGGATCGCGCTTAAGCTGCGGCGCGCTGAAGAAGAACGATTCATTTCCTTAATCTACGCGCGCCGCCAGCTTCAAGCGCTTGTTAGGCGGCCAGCAACAACGCTATCCAACGCCGTTGAAACCGAAAGCCTCGATCCGGTCCAAAGCTGGGTCGTAGACAGCCCCGAAGAATCCATAACCACCCATCACACACGTAGACTGGGTGTCGCCGCCAATCCCACTCAGCCGGATATTTCTTGCTGCCTAACGCCGAGTCCACCCGTGCCGGCATGCCTAGGAACATCGAGTGGAAACCGTTGATGTAAATGAGCCTCCGGCCGTGTACGATGACTCCCACGTACTGACGGTAGTAGTCGGCGGGAGTGAGTGGGATCTTGGTTGTATCTGCGCCGATGAACGGGAACGCCTCTTCTCTCAGCTTACGCGCCAACACGGGCGCAAGCGCTCGCTCGAGAGCCGCAATGTCCTGAGGCGCGGGAGTCCAGGCCCCGGTTGGTCGAGGGGCAGCGATTCGAGAGCAGGGGTGCATGAGTTGGCGGGCTGAGTCGAGCGGGAAGATCGCCCCCCGCTCCGGAAGTAACAGTGCCTGAGCTTGTCCGCTCCGCACATTTACAAGCGCCAGGACGAGCAGAAGAACCTGCGGTCGATGCACAATCATTAAAGGACGAATGGCCGCCTAACGGATCGCGCTTAAGCTGCGGCGCGCTGAAGAAAGATTCATTCCTTAATCTACGCGCGCCGGCAGCTTCAAGCGCTTGTTAGGCGGCACGCTCACGGTGCTCAATTCGAATCGGAGCCCCAGCGTCGTCACGTGCCGTCAGCGTGATGCGGCCGTTTCGCGCTCGAATCGTGACTCGCACTGAAGGCTGTCCACGCGGTAGCGGGGGGAGGCCAAGAATCGCGAATGCGCCAAGGGAGTGATTCTCCGCCGCCCGCGAGGCACTTCCTCTTGCCAAGAAGATCTGGATTTCGGTCTGATTGTCCTCGGCCGTACTAAAGACCTCTGTCTTCTCGCATGGCAGTTCGCATCCTTGTTGCAGAAGCACTGTGAAAACGCCACCGAGTGTCTCTAGGCCGATGGATTCCCCGAGTTCACTCCCAGTAACGACTGGCGAGTTGGCTTCCACGACGATCGACGCGGTCCGCGAACAACCGACGGACGCTGCTCCGAGGAGGAATGCTGCGATCAATCGTTGCAAGATGTGCCGCCTAACGAAATGCGCTTAAGCTGCGGCGCGCTGAAGAAAGATTCATTCCCCAATCTACGCGCGCCGTTGCTGCCATTCGCCAGTGAGGGAAGAAGACGGCCACCGCGAACCGGATCAAGCGACCCGCGAAGCCGAGGATGATGAACGGCATGAGTGGGAATGTGAGCATGCCTGCCGCGATGCTCACGAGAAAGAAAGGTGGGAACCCCGACAACGCACTCACGAACACCAGGCCTGCGCGTCCGCGTCGAGGCGTTAGTTAGGCACCTTTATCTTCAAATCGACGTTGTTACCGTCGTCGCACTTCATTTTTATGTGTAGAAGACGTGATTCTTCAAATTTGGTGTCAGATTCGCAATCAAAATAGCTCAACAGGCCAACACCCGGTGCGTTAGCACGATAGAACGCTTTGTTGTGGAAGAGTCTATAAAAGATAATCTTTTCGTCTTCTAGCACCGCAATGATCTTTGTTCTTGGCTCGAAAGCGATGCTGAGGGAATAAGAGGGTGAAGTTCGGTGCTCTTTGCAATCATAGTACTCGCTATGATAAGCGGGCGATCCTTCTGAGAAAAAGATTTCGGCAATTGAACTCGACATCCAGTTAATCTGAGGTCCGATCCTTACGTATTCCTTCAGAATTATTTTCTTCTTACCGTCGCTTATATCGTAAAAGACCCCGTTACCGTGATCGGAGGCTCCCTCGTAGAGGATTCGGCAGCTCCGGTCGGGCGAGACAAATTCTTCTTTGAATGTTTGGACAAGCGTTGGGTAGGAATACAAAGCAAGCAATACGCCGATGTTGAGGTAACGGTCATGCTTCATGGTTTTGTTGTCCTCGCTGCTTGCGCTCATAGCCATCCGACTCGGCCGTCTGTCGTTTCGTCTCGTCCAGCGCCGGACGAGCCACACGCCCAACGGCGATGCGAGAATTGCGCCGAACGAAATGACGAGACCGATGACGAATACGACGGTACCGCCTATGCCGCCCAGAACCCGAAGAATGAGAGGCATGGGTCTCGACGTTACTGGAGAAGCCGGAGATTCAGCGGCGATTGAATCAGTCATCGACCTGTTCTGGACTGAACGTGCGGCCTAACGATACTTCGACAGAACTGTCTTAAACGTCTCGGAGTCCATATCTCCCTGCCTATCCCGAAGGTCTCCTTCGTGGGTAATGAAATAGGCTGGTCTGTCTAAACGCAATATTACAGCATATCGGCGGGACTCTTCACGCCCCTGCCGCCCCGGTTGAGGACGTGCGTGTACACCATCGTGGTGGATACGTCCCGATGACCGAGCAGCTCCTGCACCGTCTTGTGCTGCCCGCGCACCTCGGCCAAATGATGCAGCAAGGGCCCCTTCAGCCGCTCCGGAAGCATCGTGACCCGGTCGCGAGCCCTTGCCACCTCGCACCGTAATCTCGTTCCTGGCAAAGTTGATGTCCTTGACCCGCAACCGCAGCGCCTCGAGTAATCGCATGCCCGATCTCGACGATCGCGGTACCCCAAAACGCGTTCCGGGGGGCGAGGGCTACACGACTGACTTGGGATCCGTGAGCGGTAAATTGAACGCCTCGGCGACTCCCGGATACACCACTTTGCCCTCCACCACGTTGAGGCCCAGAAACAGGCTGGGATCCTTCTTGCAGGCTTCTTTCCACCCCAGCCGTGCCAGCTTCTTCGCATACGGAAAAGTCGCGTTCGTGAGCGCCAGCGTCGACGTGCGCGGCACGCCGCCGGGCATGTTCGCCACGGCGTAATGGATGATTCCGTCGACGACGTACGTCGGTTGGTCGTGCGTGGTCGGTTTCGTCGTCTCGATGCAGCCGCCCTGATCGACCGCCACGTCCACGATCACCGAGCCCTGCTTCATCACTTTCAGATCGGCGCGCTTGACGAGCTTCGGCGCCTTGGCGCCGGTCAGCAGCACGGCGCCGATCACGACGTCGGCCCTGGAAAGCTGGTCCAGCATGTTGTGGCGGTTCGAGTAGAGCAGGTCGACGTTGGCGGGAAGCACATCAGAGAGGTAGCGGAGGCGATCGAGCGAAATGTCGAGCAGCGTGACGTGGGCGCCGAGCCCGGCGGCCATCTTGGCCGCATTCGTCCCGACGACCCCGCCGCCGAGAATCAGCACTTCGGCCGGGAGCACGCCCGGGACGCCACCGAGCAGGATGCCGTACCCGCCGAACACCTTCTCGAGGTACTTCGCGCCCTCCTGCACCGCCATGCGCCCGGCGACTTCGCTCATCGGCGTCAGCAGCGGCAGCTCTTTGCTCGGCAGCTCGACCGTCTCATAGGCGATCGCCACGCATCCCGACTTGATAATCGCTTTGGTGAGTGCTTCGGAGGCAGCGAAGTGAAAATAGGTGAAGACCAGCTGGCCTTTGCGGATGCGCGACCATTCCGGCTCGATCGGCTCCTTCACCTTCATGATCATCTCGGCCCGGGACCACACGGTCTCCGCTGCCGGCGCGATTTCCGCGCCCACCGCGCGATAGGTCTCATCACCGAATCCCGAGCCGAGGCCGGCCCCCTGCTCCACCAGGACCGTGTGGCCGTCACTGGCGAGCGACTCCGCTCCCGCCGGCACCAGCGCCACGCGGTGCTCGGCCGTCTTGATCTCCTTTGGGACGCCGACGATCACGATTTGCCTCCATTGGGTCCCAGTGAGACCACCGTCTGCCGTTCGGGTGCGAAGAACTCCGCCGCCAGCGCCGCTACCTCATCGGCAGTGAGCGCCTCGACGGTGCGCAGCATTTCGTCCAGGCTGCGGTACTGCTCGCCGTACACCGCCGTGCTGGCCAAACGATACATCCGGGCCGTGGGGCTCTCCAGCG
>WNGE01002085.1_pt1 | contig 24837 bp, 16 predicted proteins | sample 5400651 | NCBI WGS metagenome assembly WNGE01 (sample SAMN13153370, study PRJNA577476) | soil metagenome | isolation source: 60 cm soil or saprolite under grassland replicate 2 | place: USA:California | collected 2016-06-15
CAATGCAGAATCACAGGTGCAACCTTCGGGCTCTCATTGCCTGTTGCAACTCGATTGGGCACACGCTTGCCTGAGCGCGCGGCTCGATTAGCCATTGGTAGGGTGACGATGGATCTTTAGGGTTCGTCTCAAGCAACTCCAGCCCAATAAAGTTCAAGAGTGGTCCGAAGTCGCGGGAAGGAAGGTGCAAGGGTCCGGTTGCGCGGACGTTCCAGAAAGTTGAATACGCTCCCGAGTGGGCGCCACGATCGCCCGAGCCACCACTGTTGAAAGGACGCGTGCCTGCGCCGCAATCAAGATTGCTGAAGAGGCTCGAATAGTTCGCCTCTCGATGGTGATCCATGTTGAGGTCGACTCCTCGACCGTTAGCAAATACAGTGTGCAGCGCGTACCACTCAACACTGATGTCATGCACAAATTTCGTTTGCACATCGAAATCTGTGACAAGATTTTCAGTCCCGTGACTGACGTCGATTCCGTGATGACCATTTGCTTCGCGCGCCTCGTCGCCAACGGCTCTGCTCGCACTCGTTGTGAGCGTCACGTTGCTCACCGTGCAGAAGTTGGTGGAATTTAGATCGATCCCAAAGTCAGCATTCTGAATCTCAAGATCGTTAACCCAGCATTGAGACACGTCCTGGAAAAAGAGGCCGTTGTATCCCCTTTCTTTGAAATGACCGGGATAAGGCGTCCAGGGAAAGTGAATCGAAAGGTGTTCGACTCCGAACTCCAGAACCGATGGAACAAATCGATGGATTTCAGGAGTCCACTCCGGACGCACGTCGTAGGGCAGTGGTCTTTCAAGTTCGATTCTGTTTCCTGAAGCAGACTTCACTCGGGATAAAAACCGAACCACATGTGGAGTACCAATGAGGTCAGGTCCAGGGGGCATCAACTCGCCATAGAGATGATGAATTAGCGATCCGGCAGTTTTACCACCCTTCTGTGGGTCACTCTCAACCAAACGGATCCAATCGCTTTTTCTAACTGAAATCTTATTTGAGATCCGCAAAGTTTTGTCACCGCGTTTGGCTGCCGCCGTTACAGTCGCCAGGCGCGTCTCAGCGTTGATAGGGTCTTTTCCAGTCACGTTGACGAACCCCGGTCGAAACGCCCATTGAGATTGTTCCGTCGCTTTCGCCTTGTTGCCAAAGAGATCCGTTAGAGAGTTGGGGAAGAGCAAGATTGTTTTGCCCGGCGCGGCTCCGCGCAGGATCAGATTCCCTTTCGAAATATCGATGCGCTGTGCGATGACGTAGGTTCCTTCTGGAATGAACAGCACACCACTCGTAATTGACTGAATTGCCTTGAGCAGTGCCGCGGAATCGTCCGTGAGTCCGTCACCCCTGGCATGGAAATCTCGTTTGAAATTCCATCTGGCGGGTGCGTTCGGAATTCTCGTTTCGCCCGCATGGTAGCCGGCGTACGAAAAATCGGGTAAGCGGCCTGCAGGGTCCCACTTTTCTCCAGAGACGCCCCAGAGAGAGGAGTAAACGCAGGAGGAAGAAACGTCAGCAGGAGAAGCAGCCCACGCGAGAGCAGACGCGGAAATTAAGAGACAGACAAGAGTTTTCAGCAGCATAGTCCACAGATTACACAGATTTCGCAGATTCGGAAAAGCAGTAGGCAGGAGCGGAAGCAGGTGCAGGATAAGCAGTCGGCAGGAGCAGGAAGCAGGTGCAGGATATCTCGTATTTTCCCAGGCTATGCTCAGCTGAGCGCAGGCTGACACGCACCTGCCGACTGCCTCCTGCTCCTGCCTTCTGCTTTCCTGCCTTCTGCTTCTAAATCTGTGTAATCAGCGCAATCTGTGGATATCAAATTCTTGCCACAAATATTTGCTCGCGGTGTTTCTACTTTGGAGGGTAAAAATATGATTCGAGGAAATCCGTCTAAGTCAAAGAACGTTTGCACCTGGATCCGCTTGGCCTTTAGCCTGGGTTTTATAGTTCTATTCGCCGGTTCTGATGTCATTGCCCAGGATGTGATAACGGGCGATTGGACAGCCTCAGTTGCTCATGAAAACTCTGACAAGATCAATCTGAATTTTGAGCGCCGCACCTTAAAAGGCGGCAGAAATCAGATGGGTCAAACGTATGATTTTGCCGATTTGCAAGGTTTGAGCCGCGAACAGGTTTTGAGCGGAGGCCCGGCCAAATTTAGCCTCGTGCGCGAAGCCGGAAGAATTGATTGCGAAGGCAATTTTCAAAATGGCAAAGGCTCTGGCACTTTTCGTTTCACAGGAAATGAGGCTTTTGTTTCGGCAATGAAAATCCGCGGCTTTGACTTCGAAGAGAATTCAAACGCAAACGACGAACGCCATTCCGAAAACAGGCTCTTCGCAGCTACGACCTTGAATGTCACGACGGCTCTGGCTGATGACTTGCTCTCGGCAGGTTTCGGTAAACTCCACGTCGACGATCTTTTCAAAGCGGCAATTTTCAAAATTGATTCGAAGTTTATGCGCGAAATGAAAGCGAGCGGTTTCCCGAACCTCGGCATGGAGGATCTCGTCAAGGCGCGGATCTTCAAAATAGATGCCGATTTTGTCAGTCAGATAACTCAGATGGGTTTCGATAAAGAGTCGTTTGAGAGCCTCGTCAAAATGCGGATTTTTAAAGTTACGCCCGAGTTTCTTACTGAAGTGCGCAACGAGGGATTGACAAATCTTTCGGTTGAAGACGTCGTAAAATTGCGCATTTTCAAGATTGATAGCGAATTCATTCGGCAGGCAAAAGCTGATGGTGTGCCGCTCGAAGTTGAAAGACTCGTACAAAGACGCATCGGCGTTGGGAGAAACAATTAGACAGCGCGGCCAAAGAAACATAGCCGCAGATTACGCGGATGACCCCTGGAATTTAGAATTTAGTAGAATTTGGAATTTAGAAATGCGGATTTTGAGTTAGTTGGGCTGAAACGTAAGTCTGGTTGGTTTAAATAAATTCTAATTTCTAATTTCTAAATCCTAAATCAAATGGTTTCGTCAGCCCACTCACGAAGTGATAACGACCGGAGCCTGTCTCCACCGCTACAGACTCTCCCTCCTGCCGCGCACTACTAATCCCCGGTCGGTTGGTCAGCGCCTGACCGCCCTCCATTACATTCGCGAGTTGCGTCCGGGGTAATCGTACGGTAGCTCGGGTATTAGCGGGGATCTCAACGACGAGTTCGAACTTGTCGTTGCTTAACGTCCACCCCGAGCTCACTGTGCCGTACATCGTGTTGTGGGTGGCCTTGACACTCGTAAAGCCGCCGCCGGGTTGCGGCTGAATGAGAATGTGCTTGTAGCCTGGGGCTGCTTCGTCAATCTCGATACCGGCCATCACGCGATACATCCACTCTCCGATCGCACCGTAGGCATAGTGATTAAAGGAATTCATTCCCTTGTCCTGAAACGACCCGTCAGGCTTCTGCCCGTCCCAGCGTTCCCAGATCGTCGTGGCCCCAGTTTTTACCGGATATAGCCACGAAGGATATTGCTCGCGGTTGAGCAGCATGTAGGCTTCGTCCAGATAGCCATAGCGGCTGAGCACATGACAGAGGTACGGCGTGCCGACAAAGCCGGTCGTCAGGTGTCCTCGGCGACGAACCTCCTGTGCCAGCCTCTTTGCCGCAACAGGACGCAACTGATCCGGAAGCAGATCAAATTGAAGCGCCAGCGCGTATGCCGTCTGCGTATCCTCCCCCACGCGTCCCGTCTCGGTTACGAACTCGCGGCAAAAAGCTCTCTTGATCCGCGAAAGCAATTCAGCGAAACGCGCCGCGTCCTCCTGCTTTCCGAGTACCTGGGCCGTGCGCTGCAGAAGGTCGGTCGAGTGTGCGAAGAACGCTGTCGCGATCAAATCTTTACTTGTCGTTGCCCCAGGGTAATCGGGACGGGTGGAAGCAAATGCCAGCCAGTCGCCGAAATGAAAGTCGCCATCCCAGATGTAATCGTCGCCGGCCCGTTGGCGCTCGTATTCCATCCACCTGGCCATGCTTTGATATTGCGTTTCGAGGATTCGCTTGTCGCCATAGCTCAGGTACATATTCCAGGGAATGATTACGGCGACGTCGCTCCACGCAGCGGAGCCGCCGGCAGGTTTTCCTGGACTGCTCAACACGTCCGGCACCACAAACGGAACGCTGCCGTTTTCAAACTGATCGAGGGCCACATCTTTTAGCCACTTCGAAAAGAACCCTGCCACGTCCATGTTGAAGGCCGCCGTGCGCGAAAAGACTTGCGCGTCGCCGGTCCAGCCCAGCCGTTCGTCGCGTTGTGGGCAATCAGTCGGGACGTCAAGAAAGTTGCCCTTTTGGCCCCAGAGTATATTGTGCTGAAGTTGGTTGATTAGTTTGCTTGACGTCTCGAACTCGCTTGCCGGCCGCATGTCCGAGTGAATGACAACACCTGTAATGCTAGCGGTCGTCAATTCACCCGGGTAGCCGTCAACTGCCACATAGCGAAAACCCTGAAAGGTAAAATGCGGCTCGAAAGTCTCTGGTCCACCGCCCTTAAGTGTGTACCGCACCGTTTGTTCTGCCGCGCGCAAATTCCTCGTGTAGAAGTTGCCGTCGTTATCGAGCACCTCAGCGTGACGGAGAGTCACAACGGCGCCCGCGGGTCCCTCAACCTTGAGCCTGACCCAGCCGACCATGTTCTGACCCATATCTACGACCGTGTCGCCCGCTGGTGTCTTGAAGAACTTCACTGGTCGTACTTCTTCCGTTTTGCGCACGGGTGGACCGGCGGGGGCAACGAGATCATCCTTGCGGTGATTGGCGACTCGGACACTGGACCAACCAGCATCGTCAAAGCCGGGCATGCTCCACCCTGGCTTCTCCAGCCGCGCGTCGTAGGTTTCACCGTTGTAGATCTCAGACATCAGGATTGGACCTGTCGTCGCCTTCCAGTTCTGATCGGTCGTGATCAACTCTTCGCGTCCATCCTTGTACACGACTCTCATCTGCAGCAGGAATCCGAGTCGGTCACCGTAGAAGTTTCGACGACCTGCGAAGCCAATCGTCCCTCGATACCAGCCATTGCCGAGCAGTACCCCTACTGCGTTGTCACCGCTTTTGAGCAGAGGAGCAACGTCGAAGGTCTGGTACTGCAAGCGCTTCTTGTAACTGGTCCAACCGGGCGTAAAAACCTCATCGCCTACGCGCTGGCCGTTTAGCTGCATTTCGTAAAGGCCATGGCTTGTCACGTATGCGCGCGCACTTTCGACGACGCCGTTTAGCTTGAATTCTCGCCGCATCATGGGCGTAGGCCCGGACTTCGAAACGTCTTCCCGCAAGTCCGGTTCGATCCAACTTGCCTTCCAGTCCGACGCCGATAGCAAGCCCATCTCCCAGTAGGCTGGGGCGCTCCACTCAGATGCCTGACCCTCACCATTCCAGACGCGAACCTGCCAGTAATATCTCTGTCCCGATCGCAAGGGCGGACCACCATATGCTTGTTGAACGGAATCATCCGAGTGGACCTCGCCAGAATCCCAGACCAGATTTCTTCCGAGTTGTAGTTCACGCAGACTAGGCGCCACTCGGATTTGATAGGCGGATTGTGTGAGGCCCCGCTCGTTGGCTTGAAGGAATTTAAGTTGCCAGCTGAGACGCGGCCGCGTCACGTCAATGCCGAGCGGGTCTTCTTTGTACTCGGTCTGGAGAACTGCAACGTTGAACCTCCGCGCCATCCTCAGGCGATCTGCCATGGCATCGGTTTCGCTTGTCGACATTGACAGAATAGGAAAAAGCAGTGATAGAACTAAGGCTGAGTTCAGCAATCTTGATCTCAGGTAATGCATCTTGTCTAAAATATTTACCCTCGTAAGCGGTCAGCCAACGCTGGTATACTCCCCCTCCCCAAGGCTGATAAAAGCGGCCATCGTCGTTCGGCGCGACTATGCCCAGAAACTTCATCGCCGTCAATAAGGAGGTCAACCCAATGCACGAGATAATGCAAAATCGCTGCTCTAACAGAGTAGCGAGTCATCGCCAGTCAAATATCTTAAGAATGTTGGCGCTGCTGGCGCTGCTCGTCGGAGTGGCAATAGTATTTGGACTTTCGAGCCCGGTCCCAACTACCTCCGCAACTGCGAAGGATGCACCTCGAAAACCTGCGGTTCTGGTGCAAGATGAATGTGAGGAGCTGCCAGAAGAAGGAGAGCCGGTTTGTACTGATGAAAAGAATGGATCTCAGACGTGTACGACAAACTTCCGAGAACCATTCACGATGGAAGTGACAAATCCTTGCACAGGTGATCATGTTCTTATCGAAGGCGAGATGCACATGGTGACCAATACAACGACGAACAAGAATAGCAGCCATACGCGGTTCCACACGGAAATACATGGGACGGGCACAACCGATACGACTGCGAGCGCAAGTGGCATTAAGTATCTGTTGGCGAGCACTCGCGCGAGCCTTGGCACAGACTATACATTTTCAGCGATTATCAATGGCGGCCGCAACAGTGGACCACCCCCCGAGAATTTCAGCGACCCAATGGATGTGCACGTCATTAGTCATGGAGGAGGTTCAAACTTCATGATGCACTTCGTGCTACATACAAACGTCAGCGCCAGCGGTCAGACGAGCTGCGTCGTTCACACGAATGACTCGTGCTCAGGTCAGGGAGAAATCGGCCTTTAGGATCAGTCACTGCCCCGCCAGGGTGGGACTTACCTCGACCAGTTTGGCTCAAAACACGGAGCGGGCCCGAAGTGCGGGTCTGGCCCGCTCGATCAATTCCTCCTGATACATCTAATTTTGAGTTTCCTCCTCCTGCTGAATTAACAATCACACAGTCGAGAATTAGAATTAGCAAGTCTGATGTTGAGGCACTTGATTGCACTTGCAACTCATCCGCAGTTGACCTGCTGACGCACCCATGGATCGAGAAGTAATCTCTCATTACCGAATTCTCAAAAAGCTTGGTGAAGGCGGTATGGGAGAGGTTTATCTGGCCCAGGACATCAAGCTCGATCGGAAAGTAGCACTCAAGTTGCTGCCGATGGCAACGACTGGGGACGAAGATCGGTTTCGGCGCTTTCAGCAGGAGGCCAAGGCGGCGTCTGCCCTTAACCATCCGAACATTCTCACAATTTACGAAATCGGAGAAGAAGACTCACTACATTTCATCGCCACTGAGTTCATCGATGGGGTGACCATGCGAGAGCATGTGTGGCAAAAGCGCATGAAGCCGAGCGAAGTGGTCGAGATCGCCATTCAAATAGCCTCTGCGCTATCAGCAGCACATGAAGCTGGTATTACCCATCGCGATATCAAGCCCGAAAACATCATGCTGCGTCGTGACGGCTACGTCAAAGTTTTAGATTTCGGTTTGGCCAAACTTACTGAGCAAAAGTCTTCCGATTCTGAAGCACCAACAATGGTGAGAACGCTACCGGGCATGGTGATGGGCACCATCAAGTACATGTCGCCGGAACAGGCTCGCGGACTGGAGGTGGATGCACGCACCGACATCTGGAGCCTGGGCGTGGTGCTTTATGAAATTCTGACTGGATCTGTTCCGTTTGAGGGAAATACGGCGAGCGATGTCATTGTCTCGGTTCTGGAACGTCAACCGCAACCACTGGCGCAGAACTTACCGGAAGTTCCTGCCGAGTTGGACCGAATCATCAACAAAGCTTTACGCAAAGACAAAGAGGAGCGGTATCAAAGTATTAAGGACATGGCTGTTGATCTCAAAAGCCTGCGTCGGGCGCTCGAGTTTCAGTCCGAGTTGGAACGCTCTGCGCCGCCCAATTCAAGTGGGGGTTCGTTTTCTGTGCGAAACGCCAGTCAGGCGACAATGGAAACGGTCATTGAGGCTCCGGAGCGAACGTCAGAAGCAGTCGCACATCCCACAACCAGCGTTGAATACCTGGTAACTGAGATTAAGCGTCACAAGCGCGGCGCCGCCTTCATCGCTTTTGCAGCGCTTCTAATTACAGTTGGAGGCGTACTTGCTGTCCGACATTTTCAAGATTCTGATAGTAAAGATCGAATTCCGGTCGCGGTTGCCGACTTCATTAACGAAACGAAGGAAGAAGAACTGAACGGGCTCTCGGGAATGCTGATTACTTCATTGGAACAGTCTCGTCACCTGACGGTTCTCACACGCTCGAGGATGTTCGATGTCCTTAAGCAATTGGGTAAAAATGACGTTGATCGCATTGATGAGCCGCTTGGCAGGGAGATTTGTCAACAAGCCAACATTAACGCGCTGGTGACTGCTTCAATTCACAAGTTTGATCAGTTGTATACCATCGACCTTAAAGTGCTCGACCTTCAGAAGAATGAATATTTTTTTGTTGCCAGAGAAGAGGGTCAAGGCAAAGCAAGTATCCCTGCCATGATTGATAAACTAGCGGAGAAAGCGCGCGCGGGATTGAAAGAGAAAGGCTCTGAAATTCAAACAACGAATCAGCGGGTCGCTGACACAACGACTGGTAACCTCGAAGCCTATCAGCATTACTTTCAAGGCGAGCAATACAACAATAGGTACCAGTTTAAAGAGGCCGAAAAGGAGTTCAATAGAGCTATTGAATTAGATCCGACGTTCGCCCTCGCCTATTACCGGCTCGCTTTTGCAACAAGTTGGTTTGGAGGGGAGAGAGCAACCAAACCAATGCTCAAGGCCATGCAGTATATTGCCAAGGCGCCCGAGAAAGAACGATATCTAATCAAAGCTTTCAATGCTCACACGCAAGGCAACCGAGAGGAAGCCATTAAACTCTATCAAGATTTGCTGCAATTATATCCAACAGAGAAAGAGGCGCTCTTTGAAGTCGGCGACCTGCTAGTGCATAAAGGCGACCATCTTCCGGCGCTTTCATATTTTGACAGGGCTCTCGCTATTGACCCGGTCTTTGAACGCGCCCTGGGGCATATCGTGTGGACCTATGAGTTGTTAGGACAGTATGACAAAGCTTTGGAACACGCGAAGCAACATGTCGCCAGGCTGCCAAGCGAAGAATCTTATCGTGAGCTTGCTCAGGTTTATGTTCTGCAGGGTGATTTCGATAATGCGCTGCAGACCTATCAGCATGCGCTTGAGACGTTTCCTACTTCTGCAATGCCTCTTAAGGGAGTCGGAGAGATATATATATTTAAGGACGAGTACGACAAAGCAGAGACAGAATTCCGGAAGCTGCTCCAGGAGGACCGAACCTTAGCTGATAAGAGAGACGGTTATTGGAATCTGGCTCTGCTCGACGCTTATCGCGGCAAATATCGGGATGTCGACAAGACTCTTGATCAGGTTATCGAATTGGGTTTGAAACTAGGTGACACCAGCGGCCTGGCCCGCAGCTATGCACAAAAGGCGTTCTGGTTGGCGATTGCTGGTAAGCGAGCGGAAGCGGAAAAGGCCATAGATAAAGGACTCGAACTCAGCACGGTGGCCGATAACCGCTTTTACATTACTCTACTCTACACCTATCTAATATTAGGAGAATACGACAAGGCTGGTTCAGTCAGTAAGAATCAGTTGGCCGACTACTATCCTTTTGATGCCGCCATCCGTGACTATTCCCGCCAGGCCAAAGGTGAGTGCGAAGCCATGACAAAGGACGGCCAAGCCTCAGCACAGGCTGGGTTGGTGGAGCAGAGATTGGTCAGTTGGTACTCATTGGCGCAGTGTTACCTAATGCTGGGACAAGATGAGCAAGGGATTAGTTCGGCGCAGAAGATGCAAAAGATCTACTATAACTATTACGGTAACCGTGCTGTTCTCTATCCGAAGAGTTTTTATCTGCTGGGAAGGATCCATCAGCAGAGGGGCGACAAAAAACTTGCCCTCGAGAGTTATGAAAGGTTTTTGACGCTTTGGAAAGCAGCAGACAGAGATCTGCCCGAACTAGCGGATGCTCAAACCCAGGTCTCGAAGTTAAAACAGTGAGTAGGGCCAGGTTAACTCATTCTGATGGATCTGCGTTTCCACACTTAACAAGCGTGATGTTGCTTCGAATTCTGTTTGTTGAGTGCTAACCCACCAATCCTCTGTATTTAAGTAAACTCGCTACAGGCGGCAGATCAGGAGTTCACGTTCGTATATAACCTCAGGAGGCAAGCGGTCGTGCAGTTCGATGAAGAGCTCTTCGTGTCCGATGACTTCCGCACGCCAGGCCACTCGATCAAAGGCTTGCAACTCTTCGAACCTCTTCTTTGGGAAGTCGAGACCCTTCCACTCGATGTCCTCGTAGCGAGGCATCCAGCCAATCGGCGTCTCTTTGCCTAGCGCCCGGCCATGTGCGCGATCGATGATCCACTTCAGCACTCGCATGTTTTCACGGAAGCCAGGCCACATGAACTCTCCATTAGAGTCTTTGCGGAACCAGTTAACGTGGAAAATACGCGGAGTCTCGCTCAGTGAACGTTGCATCTGTATCCAATGTCGGAAGTAATCGCCCATGTGATAGCCGCAAAATGGCAACATAGCCATCGGATCGCGACGCACCTTGCCGACGGTACCGCCCGCGGCGGCTGTCATCTCTGAGCCGACGGTAGCACCCATGTAAACCCCCGCGCTCCAGTTGAACGCCTGGTATACAAGCGGCATTGTTGTGGCGCGGCGGCCGCCGAAGATGATCGCGCTAATCGGCACACCATCCGGTTTTTCCCAGTCGGGGTCGATCGTTGGGCATTGCGCAGCAGGAGCCGTGAAACGGGCGTTGGGGTGCGCCGCCTTTGCACCAGTCTCTTTTGCGATCTGCGGTGTCCAGCGATTGCCTTGCCAGTCGATACACTCGGCTGGCGGCTCGTCCGTCATCCCTTCCCACCACACTCCGCCTTCGGGCGTGAGAGCGACATTAGTAAAAATGCTGTTCCTGGAAAGCGCGACCATCGCATTCGGGTTCGTCTTGACTGATGTGCCCGGGGCAACGCCGAAGAAACCGGCTTCAGGATTAATCGCGCGCAGGCGTCCTTCGGCATCCGGTTTAATCCACGCGATATCATCACCGACGGTCCACACCTTCCAGCCTTCGAATCCTGCGGGCGGGATCAGCATGGCAAAATTTGTCTTGCCGCAGGCGCTTGGGAAAGCAGCTGTAACGTAGGTCTTCTCCCCTTTTGGATCCTCAACACCAACGATGAGCATATGCTCGGCCATCCAACCTTCGTCACGGGCTATGTTTGAGGCAATACGCAGAGCGAAGCATTTCTTCCCGAGCAGTGCATTGCCCCCATAACCTGAGCCGTAAGACCAGATCTCGCGCGTTTCAGGGAAGTGAACGATGTACTTCTCTTTGTTACATGGCCAGGGCACATCCTTCTGCCCTGGTTCAAGCGGCGCGCCGACCGAGTGCAAACACGGCACCACTCGCTTGATGTTCTGATCGATTTGCTCAAAAACCGGCAAACCGATGCGGGCCATAATGCGCATGTTGACCACAACGTAGGGTGAGTCGGTAAGTTGAACGCCGATCTGGGACATCGGAGAGCCGACCGGTCCCATACTGAACGGCAATACGTACATCGTGCGTCCCCTCATTGAGCCACTGAAGAGCTCCTTCAGTTTCTTTCGCATCTGAAAGGGGTCTTCCCAGTTGTTAGTCGGGCCCGCGGCTTCCTTCGAGAGTGAACAAATGAAAGTCCGGTCTTCTACCCGCGCGACATCGCTCGCATCTGAACGAGCGTAGTAACAGCCCGGCCAAAGCTCGTCGTTCAGTTTGATGAAGGTGCCGCTCTCAACCATTTGTGAGCAGAGTTCCTCGTATTCCTCCTGTGAGCCATCCACCCAATAGATCGCACTGGGCTGAGTGAGTTGGGCCATCTTCTTGACCCATCTCAGAAGATGCTCGTTCCTGCTTAAAGGCTCTGCCGGGTTGCGTGTTGCTATCACCGACCCGGCTTGCTTTGCGGAGTTGGGGCCGTTATCACTGGCGATATTCATGATCATCCTTTTCTGCGTAAGGTTCTCTGAGCACGAGCCGGAAACGGTTCATTAGCTGCACCGGACATCCATACAGATTACCGCATGTTATGCCCGGATCGGAGACTTCCACCAGCATGGTTCAATGGAGAATTGAGACGTTGCAGACCGCAAAAAAACAAACAGAGTGAAAAAACAGATCTTGAATTTCATCTGCTTACCTCCCTTCTCCGGTCAATGAAGACACCCAGAATACTCCAGAAAACCTCGATCATGGCAACGAGGATCGCGCTCCGCGAAAACGTCAACCGGCCGAACCTCACACAATTCCCAATCTCACCCTGCAGCTGAAATGCCAGGGCTTGGCGCCTTCTCCCAAAGTCTCAGTGGCGTGGATCCGGACCTGCTCGCCTTTGATAAGGGCTTCGGCCGGCTCTACATTTCCGCCAGCCCGCCATTACTTATCTTCGGGCTATTGTGGATGCTAAATGATCCTTAGGCCGTTGAGGAGAGCGGCGGCGAACGGCAATCCAGAGGGACTGAACCTGCTTGATGAAGATCTGCTCCGCGCTTGGATCAGGGCGGAAGGCGCGGATTTGATCAGAGAGTTCGAAGAACTGCCGCAGACCCTCGGGCACGCTCAGGTTTGGCAACGCCTTCTGGCGTTGAAGTCTTTCCCATTCATTGAAGCGCTTAAGGCCAAGTATGACTTGCCGAGGCGTCGGGACCCGGTACTTGTGGTTTCATTTCTCGCCTGACCCAATGGTGGTTTACGTGTCTATGCGATGCACCATGATCGAAAAGCGATTGGGATTCACGGGAAGGAGATGTGTCATCGTCGGTCGCGTTGAGCATCACGAGCGGGATGGGATCGAGTTTGGCGACAAATTGACGCGCGTCAAATACCTTCTCGCGTGGAGTGCCATGAGTAATGTAGATGAGTGCGTCCGTCGGTTTCCAGGCAAGTTCGTCATAAACCGGGAGACTAATCGCGACGACTCGGTCTATTCGTTCTCGAACAATCGGATCAGTCGCGACGAGCACGCTGTAGCCTGCCCCTAACGACCACCCGGAGAGAACCACGCGGCCCCCCCATCTATACCCGGCTGCATGCCGGCCACTTTTATCATTTCCTCATAGTCTCGCGTCAGTTCGTTCGGTGAAATCGGCCGTTGCGAACTCGCAAAACTAATTAAATAGTCTTTCGAGTTGAAGCCAACCACTGTCTTTCCAGTGGCCGCAATGTGTGCGGCGATGTCGGCGCAAAAGGGACTCCATCCCCCATCCCCGCTGCTGAAAAATACGAGTTGCTGTTCTCTGGCATTCGACTGTTGATAGAGCTGAAGCGTGACTAATGAGCCGTGGCGAATACTGGCCTGAAACGCGGAATGCCTGACTTCATGCGACAACTCCTGAGGCGTGACGTGATGATAAAAACGATGATACCAAACCACTGCGTAAGCCGAGACCGCGCCGAATAAGACAACAATCAAGGCAAGCAGCTAGCGCCCACGAAATCCTTTTCGCAGCCTTGCAGTCTGGTCAACTTGGAAACTAATTTGTGATTCGATCAAACTCACCCAATTTTAATATTACGAGCATCTTTTTCACAGGACCAGCATCATTCGTGGTAGAGGACTGTGTGTAAACTCAGAAAATCCCACCCACGGAAGTGGGTGGATTGTTCAAGTCCAGCCTACAAAACAGCGCTAACCGAGCTCTTGAATCCCACCCACGGAAGTGGGTGGATTGTTCAGATCCGGCCTCAAAACAAAGCTTCGCTTCGCTTTCAACAGCAAGTTCAGTTTCATGAACCTTTCTACGCGAAGGAAGGTTGGATCTGAACAATCCACCAACTCCCGTTGGTGGGACTCGTAACTTCTACAAGCCCGGCTCTGTAGGTTGGATCTGAAAAATCCACCCACTCCCGTGGGTGGAATTTCTGAGGTCTCACACAGTCTCTAGCGCGAGTGGTACTCACCTTTAGGGAGCGCCTCAAGGCTCCCGCGGTCCCAGTGAAGAAGTTAGCACTCATTGTAAGAAAAGCTTGCAAAATGAACCCCAATCCATCAACTCTTTGATTTCACCACCGCCGTTTGTGTTGACTTACCATCTCTAACGGCTTCGCGCATCCGGGGCACAGCGTTGGCCAACGCCGAGTAAAATTCCTCCCGCGCGCCACTGAACCTGTGATTGCTGGCTTTAATAAGGACGTACTGCTTTGGATCTTTGGCAGTGGCAAACAGGCCTTTGCCTACTTTCGGTGGACTGGCGGTGTCCGAGGTGCTCTGAATCATTAACAGCGGTAGTGGCGAAATTGCAGCTATAACGTCCGCACTACGAAAACCGAAGAGTGAATTCGTTTCAATATTCAAATTCGCATAGTTACCAGAGACACCACTGACGAGCTGATTCTGTTTTGGTAATCCGATTGAAATGATCCCGGCCCAGTTTCCACGCGTTGCTGCATCGGAGCCGACAGCGATTGCGAATCCCGCTCCAAGAGACCAGCCATAAATAAAAATCGGCGTCCCCGGGTCGACTGTGGCGTAAGGACGTAGGGCTCTTGCGATATCCGCATAATCACTTGCCAGTTTCTTGATGGTTAGCGGGCTTTTCAAAGACGAGAACTCGCGCAGGTAAACTTTCGAATCAATTCCTGCCACGGCAAAACCGATATGCGCCAACTGCTGTGCGGTGCGAGGAGCGAGTCCGCGCCAACCACCATCACCACAAGCGTAGATCGCCGGAAGCACAGGACCCTCGGCACGAGGACGATAGAAATGCACAGTCAACTGCTTGCCTCGAACAACAACGTCACGATCTTCGACGACGACATCCGCGTAGGTCTTCATATCGTCAGGATCGTAATGATCAGCGGGAATAGACTTGTCAGGTGAAACCTGACAGGAGGCTATTGGACACCCCGTCATCGCATCTACGAAATCCCTAACCAACTCGGGGGCCTGCCTGCGTGAGCAAACTGGGTCGCCACCAATCACGACGACTCCTGTCCTCATTTGATAAGCGAGAAAGCCATCGACCCGCGGCGAAGTGAAGTATTGCTTGGGGCCCTCCAGCAGCACGTACGAGGTCGAATTAATCCCATACCGATTTACCCACGATTCAAGCTTGGCCCGAGCCGTCACAGGCCGAATCAAAGGTTTACCAGCCGGATGCCCAACGTAAACCTTAAGAAAGGTGCTGACGGATTGCATGACTGCTTACCAACTTCGTTTGCGGAGCGATGCTGCTTCGGGTACGCGCCTCCAGTGCCTATGATGCCGGTGATGTCGATGGTGCCATTTGCCTTCCTGCCACTGGTTCCTGCCCTCGCGCCCTCTTGCGATTGCGGAACTCCCGAATCCTCCGAATGTAACTGCTCCGAGTAACATCAGGGTTCCGAGCGAGACTGAAATTATCTTTTTCATGATCGATGCTTCTCCTGTATGAATTGACTTGAACTCAACGACGCCAACGGCAACGGGCATGCCAGCGAGTTTCGCGTTCTATTTCCTCTCGAAGACAGGGAGAACTGATAGCTGAAAAGGCCACGATCGCATGGAAGGAGCATCCTATGCAGGTGCTATTTAACTGTGACTGCTTTGCCGGGAATACATAAACGCCACAACTCACGCGGCGCACGACGTACCTTCAACCTCTCCGGGAGGTGCATTAGCAGATTGCGTTTAACTGGCATATCCCTTGCGACGTGAGCGAGACGAGGTTTGCGCTTCCTGGTTTGGTGGAGCGGGTTAGCTGACGTGGAACTACTCCTCATTAAGTATGGAGCAGTAAGGTGGTGCGACGCCTTTGCGAGAGATCCCAACTGGCGAGAGAGGCGTAGAACGGAGATAATTAGCGACGATGCATGCAAACACTTAAGCTGCACATCAAAACGACTCTTCTGGCGTCTGTCATCATTGTAGGAATGCTGGTGGCATCCCTGATCATGACCAGTGCCGGCATTGCCAACCTCGAACGTGAAGACGACAAAGCGCTTGCCGATATTCAAGCTGCGGATCTGGCCCAACATATCACTGATATGGAGTCGCCCCGTGATGCTGACATGCTGGGGCGCGCCGCGAATCTGATTAAGGGATCGCGGCCGAGCATCATTAGCTTACGCATTTGGGAACGTTCGGGAGATGACTTTGTAGAGAGAGTATCGGCCGGGGGAAGCCCACCAGCGATACCCATTCCGGAGGACGCGAAAAGGGCCTTGACTAGTGTACGTAACCTAAGAGTCATAATCGCTAATCCAGCCGATCAAGACAAATCGCTTTACCGAGTATTCGCACCCACATTTGAAGCAGGAAATCCAAGCGGCGCGGTAGAGATCGTCGAACGCTTTGACAGTATCTGGTCTGTGGCCTTCCGCTACGTAAGGAGCGTCGTCTGGATGTCGTTGATTGCGATACTCCTGATTATGCTCGGGACGTATCTTCTCTTTCGCCAACTGGTATATCAGCCCATTGAAAGGCTACTGGGCGGTATGTCTCGAGCGAAAGGAGGCGACCTTGAGGCGCAAGTGGCAGCCCATACAACGGATGAGCTTGGACTCCTGACGCAAGAGTTCAATAGCATGATCGGGCAGGTCAGAGGAATGACGAAAGAGCGCGAAGCGCAGCAGAGCATACTTCGCGAAAGAGTGCGCGAGTCAACACTCGAATTAGAGCGGCGAAATCAACAACTGCGGGAAACAAACCTCGAGCTGTGGCGCACCACTCGTCGCATGAATGAACTTGGACGGCTTGCCGCTGCAGGGCAGACAGCCGCCCATTTTGCGCACGAAGTAGGGACGCCGCTTAATCTGATCAGCGGGCACGTTCAGTTGCTCAAATCGGATCTAGAGCGGGATCCGCGCGATGCAGAAACGCGAATCAAGACAATAAGCGCGCAAATCGAGCGTATTGAACGAATTGTTCGTAGGATGCTTGATAAGACAAGATTTGAAACAGAGCTTTCGCCGCTGGATTTGAATGCTCTTCTGCTCAGGCTTTGCGATGCGATGTCGCCGGCCTTTGATAAACGCAACATCAAACTTGTCGACAACCTTGCCGATAACCTCCCGCTTATCGCAGGCTCAGCGGACCGACTGCAACAGCTATTTCTAAATCTTATCAACAACAGCCTTGATGCCATGCCCGATGGCGGGGAACTGCGCGTTTGCACTGCTATCGAAGCTGGAAGGAACGGCAAATCGCATTTAGTTACCGTGGATTTTGCGGATACCGGGCTGGGAATGACACCCGAGATAATGGGTCACATCTTCGATCCGCTCTACACTACCAAGCGACGGGGGCAAGGGACAGGTCTGGGTCTGGTAATTGTCAGTCAAATCATCTCCGAACACGGAGCAACAATGGCAGTCGAGAGCGAGCCCGGGCATGGAACTCGCTTCCGGCTGACATTTTCGGGAATACAAAGTGAAATTTCAGTAAGCCTCGAAAACGGGGCGGTGGCTGTTGAGTCTGGATAGGATAACGTAGGAACGGATGAAACGCATTCTTGTCGTCGACGATGATCAAGACTCATGCGAACTCTTGCGTGAGATCTTTAGTGTTCAAGGCTGGAGTGTGGACACAGCTCTGAGCCCGTCTCAGGCAATGAGTGTTGCGGGAAAAGAAAAGATCGATCTTGTCGTCAGTGACATGAATCTCGAAGCCGACCAGTCGGGACTCGATTTACTAAAGGATTTGCGCAGTCGTTGCCCGGTGATTCTGGTAACGGGTTTTGGCACACTCGATTCCGCCGTTGAAGCCGCCAAAGAAGGTGCATGGGACTTCATTTCGAAACCCTTCAAGGTCGAAGAGGTCGTGGCGATTGCTCGCCGTGCGCTCGAGCAAGCTGACAGGAGCACAGCAGAGAACCGTAAAGCGGAGCAAATTTCCGCTCCCTATGAACAGGGAGGATTACTGGGCCGTGCGCCCGAAATGATCCAGCTCTACAAAGAGATCGCTCGCGTTGCACCAACCAGATCCACGGTCCTAATTACGGGCCAGTCAGGCACTGGCAAAGAGCTTGTGGCTCGATCTATTCATCAGCACAGCACCAGATCTGCAGGACCGTTCGTAGCCATTAATTGCGGCGCGCTAACGGAAACCTTGCTCGAGGCGGAGCTGTTTGGCCATGTTCGAGGTGCGTTCACGGGAGCAACGAACGACCGCAAGGGCCTCTGGGAAGAAGCCGAGGGAGGAACAATCTTCCTGGATGAGGTGGGTGAGACAAGTCCGGCGATGCAGGTCAAGCTATTGCGCGCCCTGCAAGAGGGGGAAATTCGGCGGGTCGGTGCAACTCGGGAGATACGTGTCGACGGCCGTGTCATCGCTGCCACCAATCGCAATCTGGAACACGAAGTAAAGACTGGGAGTTTCAGAGAGGACCTTTTTTATCGTCTCAGTGTAGTGACTCTACGTGTTCCACCGCTGACCGAACGTCGCACTGATATTCCTTTGCTCGCCGAGCGTTTCCTACGTGGAGCTCTCGAAAGGAATGGGCGCAGTCACCTTTCCCTTTCCGAGGAAACAGTTCGGACCCTGGTAGCTTATGATTGGCCCGGAAATGTTCGTGAGCTTGAATCGGCGATTGAATATGCTGTTCTTCACGCGCGAGGCCATGAGGTTGAGCCTGAAGACTTGCCGGGAAAGTTTCAATCCCCACAGATGAAAGCGAACGCCCGGTCGCCCTTGTCAGCCCTCTTCGGAGATCTGCCCTCACTAGACGAACTCGAGCGACGCTACCTGCTTCATGTTCTTGAGACCTTCAGTGGCAATCGGACGCGAGCTGCTGAGATTATGGGTATTGATCGCAGAACTCTTTACCGAATGATTGAACGTTATGGGATTGATGCGAGTGAATGAGCTGCTTGCGGCAAGGGTGGGGTGAGTCACGCTCGCAGTTGCTCATACTGCGGGTTCGACGACCTCGGTAGCTCTACTGCCGATCCCAATGACAAATGATGAATTATGATGAATGATGAATGTCAAATTTCTATTGTCAAATGGAATGGCCACTCCCAGTCCTAATACATTCTCATGTAGAAGCCGCGGCGGCCTCGAGCAAAACGCCTTTCTCGAGATGTCGCTCGTGGGTGGCGTAACTGGCCGCATGGGGATCATGGGTAACCATGACGATGGTCTTCTTTAATTCTCGATTGAGCGTGGCGAGGATATTAAGAACCTCTTCGCCGGATCGAGCATCGAGATTCCCCGTCGGCTCATCCGCCAGCAGCAAATCAGGATCCGTCACGATCGCTCTGGCGATAGCCACCCGTTGTTCCTGTCCCCCTGATAGCTGGCGCGGCTGATGGTGCATGCGATCACTTAGTCCGACCAACTCAAGAGCAGTCTCAACGTTTTTACGTCGTTCCGCCTTCGACAACTTGGTGAGTAGCAATGGCAACTCGACGTTTTCAAAAGCAGTCAGAACCGGCACGAGATTAAATGTTTGGAAGATGTATCCGATATGGCTATTGCGCCAGCCCGCAAGCTGGCTTTCGCTCAATCTGCCAAGATCGGTTCCCAGCACATCCACCTCGCCTTCAGTACAACGATCGATTCCGGCGAGCAGATTTAGAAGGGTAGACTTGCCTGAGCCACTTGGCCCCATGAGTGCAAGAAAATCTCCCTGCTGAATATCAAGGTCGACCTGATCGAGCGCGACGACTTCAAACCCGTCCCGCGCGAAGCGCTTGCTCACATTCCGAACCTGGACCATCGGTCCTGCCATAGTTTCCCCCAAGCAATTTAGAATTTAGAAATTAGAAATTAGAATTTAGAATTTCGTGTTTCGGAAGTCTGAAGCTCTTACCGATCAAGCTAGGTTGCGGCAAATTCTAAATTCTAATTTCTAAATTCTAATTTCTTATTTTGACCCGATCACCATCGCGCAATTTATCGGCGCCGGCGGTTGCCGTGGACTCGCCACCGCTCAATCCCTCAATCACGTAATAATAGTTGCCCGACTCACTGCCGAGGCGTACTGCTCGCTGTTCCACCTTGCTGCCTTTGATCACAAAAACAAAATCATTTCCGTCTTTGCGCACCACCGCGGCTTTAGGAACCAGCACTCGCGGAGCGGTTTTCAGATTACCCGACACCGCCTCCCCCAGAAAATTGACGCGCGCATTCATTTCAGGGCGCAGTTGCTCATCGGGATTTTCAACCTTAATCTTCACTTGCACCGTGGCTTTTGCACGATTCGCCTCGGGAGCGATCTCTGCTATGAAGCCGGAGTATTTTAGGTTGGGAAAGGCCTCCGGAATAATCTCCGCTCGTTGATCCATTTTCAGCCGCGCAAAGTCCGTTTGACTGATGTCCAGCTCGATTTGCAAATCGCTCAAATCGGCAAGCGCGACAACCGACGTGCGCGCGCCTGATTCGCCAAAGGACGAAGGGCTCACCATTTCACCGCGTTCCACGATTCTCTGCAAAACCGTCCCGGAAACAGGCGCCTTGATCTCAGTAGCCGCAAGTTGGGTCTCAGCGTAATCAACAGTCGCCTTCATCTGGCGTAGTTGGGCGTCGGCTGCCCGAATCTCTTCCGGACGCGGCCCGATGTCGGTCATTGCGCTTGATTGACGAGCAGCATCGAGCAGAGCGCGCGCAGTATCGCGTTGGGCAACAGCACGATCAAGGTCCGATTTTGATGCCACCCCGCCGCCATACAGCTTCTCAGTACGTTCATATTCCGCTTCCGCGTTTCGCAGAGTCGCTTCCGCTTGCAAGACTCCCGCTTTGTCCTTCAGCTTTTCCTGGGGACGTGAACCCGCACGCAATTGATCAAGCCGGGCTTGTGCGGCAGCAAGGTTGGCGCGTGCCTGATTCACTTGCGCGCGAAAATCATTATCTTCGAGTCGCACGAGCACCTGTCCCTGCTGGACCCTGTCCCCTTTTTCCACGCCAATCCACGCTACTCGACCCATCACCTTTGCACCGACGGCGATCTTGTGATGCGCGACGACATATCCAGAAGCGGACAGGACCGTATCACCTTGAGAGCTGCCGTTGTTTTCCAGCTTGACCTCTCCCGCGGAGACAATCTTCGGCGCGGAGGAAAAATAGAAATAACCTATCGCCGCAAGGACGACGAGCGCGGACAAGCCGAGCAGTAAAAGCTTCGGCGTTCCGTTACGAGCGGGAGCCACGACGTCACGGCCCCGATCAATCTTCAAGCTTCTGAGTCGCTTGTTTAGGTTCTCTTGATCTTCTGGGCTCTTAGGGTTAGTAACCATCCTGGCAATCTTTCACACGAGCTTTCTCGAAGTCCTACTATCGTTCTTGAGCAGGAATTAATGTTATGAGGCACGCAGGGCGTCGACAATCTTGAACCGAGAGGCTCGAATCGATGGTAACAGTGAGCCCAACAAGCCTATTCCGGCACCGAAAATCAAAGCCGATAGCATCAGGTCAGGCGTCACCCGAAAATTAAAAGCGATTTCACTGAAGGTTGAAAAGTTTGACGTGCCGGTAGAAACAAAGTTTAGTGGCAGAGCCAGCAAAATGCCGATACCGACGCCGATGAGCGCTATCACCAACGACTCCAGTACAAAGGCAGTCAGAATGCTCCGGCGACTAAATCCCAGCACCCTGAGCGTCCCAATTTCTTTTGTTCGCCGAGCTACTGCGGCATACATCGTGTTCATGCCCGCAAAGCCAGCTCCGATCGCCATGATGAAGGCAATAAAGACCGCTAGACCTTTAAGGACTCCTGATGCAACTCCCTGTTGAGCTTCGTAAAATTCTCTTTCCGGCAACGCCTTCAAGTGCAGTCGCTGATCGTCTGTGATTCGCTTTGCCAATGATTGCAACGCAGTCGGATCGTTCACCCGCAACAGAACTGACGAAAATGAATCACGTTTTGTACTGCTTGCCAGAGAATTCACGTCGACCCAGATCTCTGATTCAAAAGCCTTGCCGCCGGCATCAAACAAACCTACGACGGTATAGTCTGTGGCCTGTATGCGAAACTTATCTCCGACTTCGAGCCCTTGAAACCGCTCAGAGATACGCTTGGACACGATCGCTTCGGTCTGCCCAGGTTGGAACATCCGCCCCGCTACCGTCTTAAACCCTGACCGCAGTTTGTTGGACATCGGACCGATACCGCGAATGGTGACATTCGACCCCTGGCTCATGCCTTTTCGTGCTTTATAGATCAGGGTCAGAGTTTCCGGTGCGGCCAATGGCTGATCGCCTTCACGGGCAACTCCATCGAGATAGATCAGATCGTTTAAGTTTGCGCGCGTGATGCTGCTATTCAACTCTGCCGTGCTTCCCTCACGCAACACAATCACATTGAGTGGCTCGCCGCTGGCCGATAGAGTGAGATCGATTCCGTGGGCCAGCGCCATCACCATCAGGTACACACCGACGGTCAAGCCAATAGTGAACGCTGTGGCTAGCGTGCTCGACTTGCGCACGGTGATATTGCGAAAGTTGTATTTTAGGGGTAGGGCCATTTACTCCGTCCTGCGAAGGGCCTCGGCGATGGTCAAACCAGAAACACGATAGGCCGAGTATATTACGCTGGCGATACCAACAAACATCGATATTACGAAAGCGGTGATGAGTGTTTGAGCGGTGGGCACAAAAGACTGAAAGTTTGGAATATACAGACTCAGATCGACGGACTTAAAGAGCAGCATTGCACCGCCGATGCCAATCAAAGCACCGAGCGTGGTAACGAGCAGTGCCTCACCCACGAAGAGCCCGGTAATCGTGCCGCGCTGAAAGCCGAGTGCTTTCAGCATCCCAACTTCCCTGGTGCGTTCACGCACGGTCATCGCCATTGTATTCGCCATAACCAACAGCAGAGAAAACCCGATGGCGGCCATAATGCCGTACATAAACTGCTTGACCCCGCCCATCATGGTCTCAAAGCTGATGGCAAAATCGCGTTCACTCTCGGTCTTGGTGGGCGCATCAGTATTAAGAAATATCGAGTCAATCGCTTGGGCAATACGTGGTACATCAGCCGCGGAGGTGGCTAGAATACTAAATGTACTTACCTGGTCCTTGGCCCAGGCAGGGACTAATTCATTGATGTATTCGTGATGGAAGAAAAGCGTCTTCTCGTCGCCTCCGGTGCAGATACCACGTACGATAAACTCGACGCTACGGTCATAGATGGGACTCCTCAAGGTAATCCTTTGTCCGATGGTGAAGCCATACAACTTCACAAGCTTTTGTCCGACCACTGCCCCTTGTCGATCATTTATGAAAGCTTGCCACTCCGGCTCAGACATCTTTAGTTCGGTCATTACTTCACGGAGCTTGGTGGCGTCCACGGCAAAGTTAGCGAAGAAGTTTTTCTCATCCTTATAGATACCTCCGAACCAGCTGAACGGCATCACGCTCTTAACTCCAGGTACAGTGGCCATTCGCTGTTGTTGCGAGACCGGAAGTGTAAACCCAAGTGAAACAGCGTGGCGAGTTACCAGGCGCAGTGGATTTGCCTCTGAGCTGCCGCGTGTAAACTCCGTTAAGATCGTTGCCAGGGTAATAATCAGGAACAATGAAACAACCAGACTGGAGATTGTAAGCAACGTACGCCGCTTATTACGGAGGATGTTTTTTAAGATGAGTTTGCTGAATTTCATAAAAACCTCTGCTTATTGCAGCTTTGTTGGTTTTCGTTCAAGACGCTTCAGGTGACGGATACGCAACGCAATGCGAGAAAGTTCAAGTGGTAGACGCAGTCTAATCCATAGCCGTGGTGTGATCCAGCAGGGATTACGAGTGTAACTGCTGCCCGCGCCGGCGAAAGCGTCTCACCTTTGCAAGGTTGCCGCAGTCTTTCATATCGCACCACTGCCGGCTGCGGTTACGGCTGGTGTCCAAAAACATCCAACCGCACTCTTCACCGCCACACTGACGCAGCCTCGACAAGTCACCCGACGCTAATAGTTCTGCCGCCGATAATGCTAAAGGCCAGAGCACATGATCAAGGGCCTCGGCGTCACGATTCCAATTCCACCTGAAACTCTTTTCAACCCGAGTCAACCTCTCATTGCCACGTGCGACGTGCAACTCCTCGTTTAAATAATCAAGATCCGCCTGGTCGGCTCGCCAATCTTCTATTACAGACTTGAATAAGCGGTAGAGAGTTGCGCGCAATCGTAGTCCTCTTTTGAATACAAGGGCGGCGGCCTTCGGTTTTTTTTCGGCCAATAGCAGTAATTGCTTTCTTTCGTACTCCCCAAGCAAGCCCGCGTGATTGGCCCACCCCACCAGATCCGCATAGCTATCCAACTTATCCCTGAGGACGGTGTCAGAGTAGTTACGCGAGCCCTTCTTTTCCCGGTTAACTCCCCAGCCACCAACTGAGTTAACAAAATCAAGACTTGGACTGCCGCCCACGAGTTTGAACTTCTTTTCGTTTAACCGCGCATCCATAAAGCCGACCCGTTTGCCCACGTTGCTTTTGCCAGATGTTAAACCCACCCATCGTAACTTGCAATCACCCGTTGACAGGTTACAGGGCTCAAAGTAAGATGTAACCTGCATTCTGAGTGAGACCGGTTACGTGGCTTTGGTAACGCAAGCTGTTAGCTTGCGTCCGTTGGATTAGCGAACTTAAGTCATTAGAAGGAGATTTGAACAAATGTCAGAACTAGCGGACAAAATAGAAGAGTTGAGGAGGATTCAAGAAGGTGAAGCATGGCACGGACCGGCCCTGAGCGAATTGCTTTCCGATGTAACCGCCGAACAGGCTCTGGCTAAACCGATACCGGGGGCGCACAGCATTTGGGAACTCGTCCTTCATATCATCGGATGGGGAAACGTTTTTAGCCGGCGACTCCAGGGCCAACCCCTGACGGAACCTCCGGAAGGAGATTTTCCACAAATCCCAGACAGAAATCAGGAAGCTTGGAACGAAACAGTCCAACGCCTCGCTCGGAGCCACGCCGAATTAGTCAGCACAGTGGCAAGTTTGGGCGACTCCAGGCTGAAAGAAAACGTCGAGGGCAAAG
>WNGE01006402.1_pt1 | contig 24831 bp, 13 predicted proteins | sample 5400651 | NCBI WGS metagenome assembly WNGE01 (sample SAMN13153370, study PRJNA577476) | soil metagenome | isolation source: 60 cm soil or saprolite under grassland replicate 2 | place: USA:California | collected 2016-06-15
CCGGTCGAGATCCGCGACATCGCGGACGAAGGCAGTTACCAGAGCCGGGTGCGCGACATCCTCATTCGCCTGGGCTCTCGGTCCCTCCTGGCGGTGCCGCTCCTGCGCGAGGACCACCTGCTCGGCGGGTTGGTGGTGAACCGGAACAGCGCCGGCGAATTCGCGCCGGAGGTGATCGACTTGATGAAGACCTTCGCGACGCAATCGGCCTTGGCCATCCAGAATGCGCGGCTCTTCCGCGAGATCGAGGACAAAAGCCGGCAGCTCGAAACCGCGAGCCGCCACAAGAGCGAGTTCCTCGCCAACATGTCGCACGAGCTGCGGACGCCGCTCAACGCAATCATCGGATTCTCGGAAGTCCTGTCGGAACGGATGTTCGGCGAGATCAATGACAAGCAGGCGGAATACCTGAGTGACATTCTGGAGTCGGGGCGCCATCTCCTCTCGCTTATCAACGACATTCTTGATCTGTCCAAGATCGAGGCGGGGCGGATGGAGCTGGAGCCGTCTGAGTTCGATCTGCCGAGCGCGATCGAGAACACGCTGATCCTGGTGCGGGAGCGGGCGCAACGTCGTGGCATCACGCTCGGGCGCACCGTCGACGAGCGCCTGGCGATGATCCGCGCCGACGAGCGGAAGGTAAAGCAGGTACTCCTGAATCTGCTTTCGAACGCTTTGAAATTCACGCCGGAGGGTGGACAGATCGAAGTTCGAGCCCGTGTGCACAACGGTGAAGCGGAGATTTCAGTCGCGGATACCGGTGTCGGCATCGCGCCCGAGGATCAGGAGGCGGTGTTCGAAGAATTCCGTCAGGTCGGGGCGACGGCGAGAAAAGTGGAGGGCACCGGGCTCGGGCTGGCCATCTCACGGAAGTTCATCGAGCTCCACGGCGGAAGAATCTGGGTAGACAGCCAAGTGGGGATGGGCTCGACCTTCGCGTTCACGTTGCCGCTGACGATCGACCAATGCCACCCGACGAGTTGACAAGCGAACCCGTGCAATCAAATCTTGCGGCGTAACGCGAGTCTACGCCGGCACCAGGCGAAGATAGGTGATCTCCGATGGGGCGCCCAGGCGCTGCGGCGGTCCCCAATAGCCGGTGCCACGGCTGGTATATACCCACAGACTGCCCAGGCGGCGAAGCCCGGCCGTAAACGGCTGCTGGAGCCTCACGAAGAAAGTCCAGGGCCAAAACTGACCGCCATGCGTATGGCCCGAGAGTTGAAGGTGGAACCCGGCCGGTTCGGCTGCGAACGCCGACCGCGGCTGGTGCGCGAGTAGCAGCTTCAACGCTGCATCGGTCGGCGCGCCAGCTATTGCGGCAGCCGGATCGCTCTGTTGCGCCGGATCGTAATGATGCGCGCTGTAATCGGTCACTCCGGCCACTACGACGACCCCTCCCTTGTGTCGCAGCACAACGTGTTCGTTCATGAGCACACACAATCCGAGTCGGCGCAGCTCGGCCACCCACCCGCTTACTCCCGAGTAGTACTCGTGATTTCCGGTGACAAAGAAGGCGCCATGACGTGCCGACAGCCGAGACAGGGGTTGCGTGTGCACGGAAAGTTGCTTGACGCTCCCGTCCACCAAGTCGCCGGTTACCGCAATCATGTCCGCGTCGAGGCGATTCACGGCGTCAACAATCGCGGCGACATATTCACGCTTGATCGTCGGCCCGATATGGACGTCACTGATTTGGGCAATGGTGAAGCCGTGCAGCGGAGCTGGCAAATCCACGATCGGAACGTTGACCGATCGCACCTTGGCCCGCCGGCGGGCGTTAATGAGACCGACGAACGTAAATAGACCGGCAAGCAGCGGCACTGCGACTGCGCTCCAGCTCTGGAATCGCTGGAGCAAGTCTCCTTCGAGCAACCACCCGCTCACGGCATAGCCGACGAGCAGCACCAGGTCACGGATGAAAGTAAGGATCAGGAGCGACGACAACGACCCAATCGCGAGCAAACCCGCCCAAGCCAGCCGGTCCGAAAGGGGTTGCCGCTTGATCCGCCGGGCGAGCAGGCCGAGCGGTGTCAAGCTTGTCGAGACGATCAGCCACACGCCCAGCGCAGCAACTGCAAGCGTGCCGAACGGCATATCGGGCAGCAGGCGCAACCCTATATAGAGGTGCAACAACAGGACGAAGCTAAAGAGTCGTAGCATCGGAGGGACTATGCCTGGGTCCTCGGTCGTTTGGAGACACTTACGGGCCCGACTGGCAGAAGATCGGGGCGATTGCCGCCAGGACAAGGGATTGAGCGCTTCGCGTCATGGCTTGGCGTGGTCGATTTCTGACCCAAACCAGTCTCGACCCGGTAATTGCGACTGACTCCCTGTCAAGACATCGGCGCGGACGCATTCGTCTGGAGCTCGCGCTCGACCAGTTTCGCAAGGTCGCTCAACAACCGGAGCTGGTCTTGGTCGAGATTCCTTGCCCGGTGGTCGATCACGCATAGGGTGCCGACCGCGCTTCCACTGCCAAGCGAGAGCGGCGCGCCCGCATAGAATCGTATGCGCGGCTCGTCGGTCACGAGCGGATTGTCGGCAAACCGGTCGTCGACGAGGGCGTCGGGCACTTGCATGACGTCACTATCGAGGATGACATGAGCACAGAAGGCTTTGTCGCGAGCCGTCTCGCTGACGTCCATACCCGTGCGCGACTTGAACCACTGGCGATCTCTGTCGACCAGACTCACCAGGGCAATGGGAACGTCGAACAGCGCCGCGGCGATCCGTGTGTAACGGTCGAATCGCTCCTCCGCCTCGGTGTCCAACAAGCCAGTCTGCTGGAGCGCCCGGAGACGCCGTTCTTCGTCTGTCGGTACGGGTGCATTTCTCCAGCGGCATGCTTCACGCAGCACCCAGGCGCGCACGCGTGCGCGGGCATACTCTTCGGAAAAGGGCCAGATCAGCCAGTCGGTGATGCCCGCTTCGGCCTCCCGTTGTTGCTCGGCCGGGCTTTCCCCGGTCCTCACCAGCACGATCGGTACGTCTTTATCGATTGCACTCGGATCACTACGCAGGGAACGGCAAAGTTGGAGAGCGTCACAATCCTTCAACCCTTGCTGCAGCAAGACCAGGGAAAATCGTTCGGACCGGAGCAGCTTGGGAATCGCGGCTGCGTCCTGGGCGCGCACCAGCCGCAGACCGTCGTCTGTAACGGCATCGCCAAGGATCCGGGCCACCCGCGGATCGGCAACGGCCATCAGCACACTGCTATGCGACAGAATCGAGGCGGGGTCCATCCGCGCCGTCTCTTCTCGTGATTCGGCCAAAGGTGTAACGGCCGATTTCCGGTTGAGTTCGAGAACCTGTCCTTCTGCCGCTGCGAAGACCTCGGTGTCGCCACCAAGCCGCGCGACGAGATCCCGCGCGCCGGCTACGATTCGATCAACAGCCTCATCGTCGCGCGTCGGATCGTGGTGGAACAACGCGAGGCGTCGAACCCCCGCCGAAACCGCGGTTTCCACGGCGTATTCAGCAGTGCTGTGACCCCACCCTCTCTTCGCAGAAGACTCAGCGGTCGTATATTGCGCATCATGTATGACGAGATCTGCATCGGCGAGGAAGCGCGCGTGCCGTACGTCTTCGCCGGCAGGTGGTGCCCGTGACCCGGCGACGCGGGGCGTCGAATGCGGCTCGTGGTCGGTGGAATAGACGACGGTCACGCCATCCGCTTCCAGTCTATAACCGAGCGTCAGCGCCGGATGATGCAGGTATTGCGTGGTGACGTGGATGTCGCCGATCTCCAGCGTCCCCTCCACGAGATCATGGTAGTGCAGCGTGGCGCCCAGTTCCTTGAGGGTGATCGGAAAATACGAGGACTGCATCTGTCCGGACAACGACTCGCGCAGCGAAGAGCCGACGCCACGCGGACCATAGACATGCCACTCGTTACCGCGAATGAAGAGCGGTGCAAAAAAGGGAAAGCCCTGAATGTGATCCCAATGCGTGTGGCCGATCAGGATGTGGCCGTTCAGCGGCGAGATCCCACTCGTGACCAGCGCTTGGCCGAGGCCATGGGCTCCGGTGCCGCAATCGAGTACCACGAGCGTTCCGCCCGACGATCGCAGCTCGACGCACGAGGTATTTCCCCCATATCGCACGGTGCTCGGACCGGGCTTGGCGATCGAGCCGCGAGTGCCCCAAAAACGAACTAGCATGAAGCGCGGTTTCCGTTTGACATTGCGGGCAGAGGCCAGTCTATACCAGTCGCCTTGTGGGCCGCAAAGAGCTAGGCGTGGGCCGCCCGATGCCCGCCTATACGCATTCGCGTAACGGGATGCCTGCTGGCAACCCGCACCTCGACCCGGTGTTCCCGACGATCGTCGACTAGAACAATGAACGTCCCGTCTTGCGTCACGCCATCAATCGTTACGCTCGACGCATCGATCTCCTCGTCACCTTCCACTCGCGGTTGCCGCACCGTGATGTGGTAGTAGGTCTCACGATACCGGTAGTGCAGCTTGAACTCCTTCCACTCCGCCGGGAGGCACGGCGTGAAATAAAGGCGATCCACTTCCAGCCTGAGCCCTAGCAGCGACTCCACGACCAGTCGGTACATCCAGCCGGCCGAGCCCGTGTACCAGGTCCATCCGCCACGGCCCGCGTGCGGCGCAAGCGCATAGACGTCGGCGGCGGCGACATACGGTTCCACCATGTAGGTCGCCACACCTTCCGGCGTTCGCGCGTGGTTCACCGGATTGATCATCGCCATCAATTCCCATGCGCGCGCGCTGTCGCCCAGCGCCGCGAACGCCATCGCCGTCCAGATCGCGCCATGTGTGTACTGCCCACCGTTTTCTCGCACTCCCGGAACGTATCCCCGGATGTACCCCGGATCCAGATCGGACGTGTCGAAAGGCGGATCGAGAAGCTGGATCAGCGCGTGATCGCGACGAACGAGGCGCGCATACACTGCGTTCATTGCCCTGCGCGAGCGCTCGGCATCACCGGCGCCGGAGAGCACCGCCCAGCTCTGGGAAACCGAATCGATTTGACATTCTGGATTGGTCATCGAACCCAGCGGTGAGCCGTCATCGAAGTAGGCACGCAGATACCACTCGCCATCCCAGGCGTTCTGCTCGATCCGTTGGCGCAATTGCATCGCCTCCGTCTCGCAGCGGTCGGCGAACGATCCATCGTCACGCAAACGAGCCACTTTGGCGAATTCTCCGAGAGCGTAGCAAAGGAAGAAAGCGAGCCAGACGCTCTCGCCCCTGCCGTGCCTGCCGACGAGATTCATTCCGTCGTTCCAGTCGCCGGATCCGATCAACGGCAATCCGTGCGAGCCGAATCTGAGACCATGCAGAATTGCCCTCACGCAATGTTGATAAACACTCGCGCTTTCGTCGGATCGGCCCGGCAGGTCGTAGTACGAGTCGTCCTCCGGATTGACCGGGCGGCCTTCGAGAAAGTGCGCGGTTTCGTCGAGAATCGACATGTCGCCGGTCATCAGCACGTAGCGGCATGCCGCCAGTGGCAGCCAAAGATAATCATCCGAGCAATGCGTGCGCACGCCGCGCCCCCACGGGGGATGCCACCAATGCTGGACGTCGCCTTCGATGAATTGGCGGCTCGCACAGAGCGCAATTTGCGCGCGCACGAGCTTCGGCTCGGCGTAAACCAGGGCCATCACGTCCTGCAATTGGTCGCGGAAACCGTAGGCTCCGCCCGACTGGTAGTAGCCGCTGCGCGCCCACAGGCGGCAGGCCATCGTTTGATACACGAGCCAGCCATTGGTCAGTACGTTGAGGGCCACATCGGGTGTTTCCACCTGCACGGCAGCAAGCGTGTGCCGCCAGTACCCGACCACCGCTTGCAGCGCTTCATGGGCCGCCGCAGACCCGCGGAAACGCTGCACCAATGGGCCGGCCGCATCGGCGTTGCTTGCTGCGCCCAGTCGAAAAATGATCTCCCGCTCCTGCCCATCCGCCAAGTCGAAGGCCACCTGGATCGCGGTGCAGGGATCCAGCCCGGCACCCAACTTGCCGGAAAGGCGCGTTCGATACATGGCCGCCGGATCGCGCAGCATGCCGTTGCGACCGAGAAATTCGGCGCGGTCTCCGGTCACGCTCCGAGTCGCGTCATCGACGTCGAAGAAGCCGACCCAGTCCGCGAACTCGTTGTTGTACGGATTTCGTGCGTAGATCGCAGCGTTCCTGGAATCGATCTCGGTCGTCACGTGCATCGCCGATTTCGCGCGAAGGTCGCCCAATACCCACTCGACGTAGCCCGTCGCAGATAACCGTCGCGGCCGGCCCGAGTGGTTTCTCACTTTCAATGAGGAGAACTTGACCGCTGCATCAAGCGCGACGAAGACAGTAAGCTCCGACCCAATGCCATCTTCCACGTGTTCGAAAACGCTGTAGCCGAATCCGTGTCGGCTCACGCAGGGCGCAGCGCCACCGGGCTGGGGTAATGTAGGAGACCAGAAGTGGCCGGTTTCTTCATCGCGAAGGTATAGGGCTTCTCCGCTCGACTCACCCACTGGGTCGTTGTGCCATGGAGTGAGACGAAACAGGTGCGCATTCTCGCTCCAGGTGTAGGCCATGCCGCATTCCGTCACGACCGTTCCAAAGTGAGGGTTCGCAAGAACATTCACCCAAGGAACGGGCGTCGCATGTCCTGCCGCCGGGGCGATGACGTATTCGCGCCCGTCAGGCGTGAACCCTCCTATCCCGTTGAAGAGGATCGACGCCTCATGCGGCAATTCGGCAACGCTCTGCGCTTCGGGCCGATGGGTGCGCGTCGGTACAAGGCGTGGAATTCGCACTTCCGTGGGCGCGCGTCGGTTGATCTGGCCGGCGAGCGTCCCGCGGCTGTCGGTGATGATCGCGCGGGCAACCGATTGGATGAGAATGCGATCCTCGAACGAAATCTGCTCGGCAATCCGTACAAAAATGCCGCCGGGGCGATCGACAACGTGCGCTTCGACACCCGCAGCGATCAGCCCCATGATCTGCTCCTGGAGTCGCTGCCGGTACACGTCGTGATGTTCGTTCCAGATCACGAGATCAACGGCCAGTCCCTTGAGACGCCAGTAGGCGTGCGCCTGCACGAGTTGGCGCACGAGGTCGATGTTGCCGATATCGGCAATCTGCAGCAATACGATCGGCAGGTCGCCGGAAATCGCGTATCCCCAGAGCCCGGATTGCCCGCGGCGGTTCCTGACGAGAACGCTCGCGGCCGCGCGCAGCGACGCGTTGGCGTAGATCACCGAGCGGGCGAGGCGGCTGTAGAGTTGCGAGTCAGCCTCGGTGGTATTGAGCTGCCGCAGCACCACCTGGCTGTGTGTCCAGGTCAGCTCGAAGACGCGATCGGCGAGACGATGATCCTGATATTTCTCGACCAGACTCAACGCAGCATCGCGGGTGTCACCGATGCCTGAAACCATGTCGATCGTTGCCGCCGCGCCGGCGTCGAGCACTAATCGATGGCGGATCGCGACGATCGGATCCAACACTGAACCCTCGGTATCCGATAAAGCGCCGGGGTCGATCATCGCGGCCGGAGCGGCGACCGAACCGCCGCGGCCGATAAACCGCATCCTGTCGGTCTCGAACGAGACGTCTCCCGCGCCTCCGCCGTGTACCGTCATCAAGTGAAACATCCACGGCACGTGCTCGTTGACGGAGCGCGGCCGGCGGGTGCAGAGAATAGCCTGCCGGCCTTGGATGATTTCGGTCTGCACGAACAGATTGCTGAAGGCAGGATGCAGCGCATCCGCAGCCGCGGGCGCGAGAACGACTTCCGCATAACTCGTGACGTCGATGGTCCGGCGGGTCCGCGACCGATTGGTGATCTTGACGCGGCGGAGCTCGATGTCGTCCTCGGGCGAAACCACGATCTCGGTATGCGTCTCCAGATCGAAGTCTCTGCGGCGAAACTCCGCGCGTCCCTCGGAAAAGATGGCTTCGTAATGTTCCGTTTGCTTGAGCGTAGGCTGATGTGCGGTCGACCAGAACTCACCGCTTGCCACGTCGCGCAGATAACAGAACGTTCCCCAGTCGTCGCAGGTGATGTCTTCACGCCAGCGCGTGACCGCCAAATCTTTCCAGCGGCTGCTTCCGCCCCCGGCGTTCGTGACCATCACGTGGTAGCGCCCGTTCGACAGCAGCTGTACTTCCGGGATCGCGGTGTCGGGGCTCGCGAGCACGCGCACCGGCATCTCCGGGCTGCTGGCGGCCACGCGGAGCTCCGAAAGGTCCGGCGCATTCGCATGAAACGCCGTGGCTCTGGGAATGCGTTCCTGGAGCAGCAGCAGGGTAGCTTGAAAGAGCGGGTCCGACTCAAACCGCTTTTGCATCGGCCGTCCCAGCAGCAGATAGGCGAAGGCAAGCAGGCTCATACCCTGGTGATGCGCCATGAACGACCGAACGACCGCGCTCGACTCGCCGCGACGTTGCCGCGACAGCGTGTAGTCGATGGCTTCGAACAAGCCGAGCCTGCCGGCGAGCCCATCCGCGGCAAGACGTTGCAAGTTGAGGCACGCAGCCTCGGGCGTCACCATCAACGCAAGCGCCGACGCGTACGGCGCCACGACCAGATCTTCGCCCAGTCCGCGTTTCAGACCCAGATCGGGCACACCGAACGCGCGATACTGATAATTGAGATGGACGTCGACGGTGTTGTACCCGCATTCCGAAATGCCCCACGGCACGCCGCGTTCCCGTCCATACTCGATTTGCCGCTCGACCGCCGCGACACAGGTTTGATCGAGCAATGTATTCTCGTAGGTCGGCATCACCAGTAGCGGCATGAGATACTCGAACATCGAGCCGCCCCACGACAGCAGAACTGGCTCTCCGCCCGTGATGGTCAGCAGACGCCCCAGGGCGAACCAGCTTTCCTGCGGCAGCTCGCCCTGTGCAATGGCGATGAAATTGCACAACCGCGCCTCCGATGCGAGCAAATCGTAATAGCTCGAATCGCAGCGGTGCTCGCCGACGTTGTAACCGATCACCAACTGACGTCGCACCTTGTCGAACAGGAAGTCATAGTCCATGGTCGCCAGTGCGCTCGCCTGCAGCGCAAGTTGGTCGATGGCGACCATTCTCGCCTGCGCGCGGCCTGCGCCTTGCGCGACCAGCTCCCGAATCCGGGCGAGCGCGTCCTGCCGCTGCACGGCGGCTTCGTTGTCGCCTCGGCCTTCACGAATCGACAACGAGGTCGTGTCGAAGGCTGCGATTTCACGCAGCGTCGGTATGCCGGTGAGGCCTGGAAAATCGAGAGTGGTCTCGGGAAACAACGGCAACGACAACCACGGGGCGAGAAAGACCAGTTCATCGCGCAGCTCCGCGCATTGCCGCGCGAGCGCCTGCGACCAGAGGCTGGCTTCGCTCTCGGGATGTAACGCGGGATCGGCCGCGAAATGTCCGGCTAGATCGGCGGCGCACATGGCAAGCTGCTCGACGTGTACCCAGGCAGCGGCAAGTGTCTCCGATCCGGTAACGCCGGCCGATGTCAGCGTCTGCTCGAATTGCGCAACGACCGCCAGATCGCCTCCGACGGTGTCGAGCAGAAGCGCGAAGGTGTCGCTCAGGCCCTTTAGCCATCGGTGGCTGAGGATAGGAGTGTCCGGCAGGGCAGTGAGGCCCGGCCGCAGGGTCAGCAGATGGGCCGCGAGGTTGCCGCTGTCCACCGTCGACACGTAGGCAGGAACGAGCGGCGCTAGCGTTTGCGTGTTGTACCAGTTGTAGAAATGGCCCCGATACCGCTCCAGCGATTCCATCGTGCGCAAGGCGTTCGTCGTGCGCAGAATGAGTTGTCCGGTCGAAAGATAGCCAAAGTCATGCGCCGTCAGGTTGGCGAGCAGTGCCAGCCCCATGTTGGTCGGCGACGTGCGACGCGCGATCGTGACCGTCGGCTGCTCTTGCACGTTGTCGGGTGGCAGCCAATGGTCGCCCGGACCCACATACATTTCGAAGTACGCCCACGTCCGGCGTGCAAGCTTGCGCAGGAAATGTGTCTGCTCAACCTTCAACTTCGCGCTTCGCCTCGCGAGCGGGCGGCTCATCCACCAGGCAATCGCGGGCGACGCCGCCCAAAGCAGCAGGATCGGGCCGGCGATCGCCAACGCCGCGGGGTTGGTTGCGGACACGGCGACCCACGTCAGCGCGGCGGTTGCCGGGCCGACCCACATGGAGCGGAACGACGCAAGCAGGTCCGTGCGGTCGCCTTGGTCCAACTGACGCTCCACCTCACTCGAAGTATTCCATTCGAGCAAGCGACGGTGCGCGACCAGCATCCGCCAGAGCGTGCGCACGATCGCATCGAGGCAGAAAAATGCCTCATAGGGAAGACAGGCTAGTGCAAACAGCGCCTGCGCGAAGTGCTGCACCGCAGAGCGTTCAACGGCAACGAGATGCTGTCTCAGCACCACCTCGACAGGCTTGTCCAGCAGATCCGCAAGCTCTGCACCGAGGGGAGGCAACAGGAGGATTCCGACCACTGCCGCGGTCCAGAACCACGCGGGCGACAACACGGTCCATCCCAGGAGCAGCAGCAATGTCATCGCGGCAGGGACAAGGCTGCGCCGCAGATTGTCAAAGAGTTTCCACTGCGACAACCAGGAAAGGGGATTGCGTTCGCGGCGTCCGTCTTGTCCTCGCACACGCCGCCGCAGCCAACCGACAAGCTGCCAGTCGCCGCGTATCCAGCGATGGCGGCGAGCGACGTCCGCGCTGTACCGCGCGGGAAACTCCTCGTAGAGTTCCACATCGCTAATCAGTCCGGAGCGGGCGTAGCAACCCTCCAGGAGGTCGTGGCTCAGGATTCGGTTTTCGGCGAAGCGACCTTTGAGCGTCCGCTCGAATGTGTCGACGTCGTAGATCCCCTTGCCGATGAACGAGCCTTCGCCAAATACGTCCTGGTAGACGTCCGACACAGTCCGTGTATACGGGTCGAGACCCGGCACACCCCCGAACAGGCGCGCATAGCGCGACCGGCTCGTGCCGGGCAGGCTTGCGGACACGCGGGGCTGCAGGATGCCGTACCCAGCCGTCACGATGTCGCTGCCCGCGCGCGTTCCGGTTTCATCAAGGCAAGCCCGATTCAATGGATGCGCCATGGCACCGACAAACTTCCTCGCGGAGTCACGCGGCAGTTGCGTGTCCGTATCGAGGGTGATGACGTACTTCACCTGCGACAGAATGGCCGTCGAGCCCACGATGAGAGAAAAACCTCCCCGGTGGTCGCCGCGTAACAACGCGTTCAGATCACCAAGCTTGCCGCGCTTGCGTTCGTAGCCCATCCACATCCGTTCCTGCGGGTTCCAGCGCCGAGGCCGATGAAACAGGAAGAACGCGTCGCCATTAGCAGCATGTTCCGCGTCGCTGTCAGCTACGTTCCCATGTTCGCTCGCGGGTCCGTGCCGATCCTCACGTCGGTAGGTTCGATTCAGCTCGTTGATTCTCGTCTCTGCCAGCCGCAGCAGCGACTCATCCGTGGGCAGCGATTCCTCGCGCGCGTCCGGAAAATCGGTGAGCAGGCCGAAGTGAAGATGCGGATCGCGATTGGCAAGGAACCGGACTTCGAGCGCCTCGACCAGCTCCTCCACGCCGCGAGCGCTGGTGAGCATCGTCGGAACCACCACCAGCGTTCGTGATTCCCGCGCAATCCCGGCGGAGAAATCCATTCGCGGCAGCGAATGCGGCGTCACCAGCAAAGCAGTGAGCCAGTTCACCGTCGCTACGGCCAACTGACTCGTGGCGAGTAGGGAAAGCACGACGATCAGCGTCAGGAGCTCCCTGCCCGCGCCGGCGACATGAGCATTTGCAGCGAGACCCGCGGTGAATGCGCCCGAGAACAGCGCAATCGCTCCGAGGTACAGAGGCAGCGAGAACCGTCCTCCGATCTTTCGCAGAGTCGCGAAAACGGAAACTTCGACACCGGCCGCGCGTTCCAGCTCCGGAAGCCCGTTATCGATCAGGTAGAAGCCGACGTGCGCCGATCGATCGTCGCTCCCCTCGCCGGCCGCGCTCGCGCGCGCCAACTCGATCGCTTTTGCGGCTACACCCGCTTGGGACAGCCGGCCCTCCTTGGCGATGCGCTCAGTCGCGTGACGGTAGCGGTCGCGTGTCGCAAACTCCATCGCGCCATAAATCCCGCTCGGATCCTGGCGCAGTACGGTTTCTACCACGCTCATCGTCTCGACGAACTCGCGCCAATCGATCGCGCCGAGAAAGCGGAGACTGCCGATACTGTTGCTGATCGAAACCTGGTCTGCAGCCTGTTGCTGGTTTTCCGACTGCACCAATTGTTCGATCGTCAGATGCGATTCCGCGAGCTGCTGTTCGATCCATGTCAACGCCAGGGCCAGCGCCGGACTTTGCCCCTGCAAACGGCGCGCAAACTCCGCGACGAACGCGCTTCCCATCGGAGGCGTCGATCGCGCCATGTCGGCAATCACGAGGATCAGGTTTTTGGGAGCCTTTTCGGCAATCTCCATCATCTGATCGGCCCAGGCATTGGCCAGGTCGCGCTCGGCTCTGCCGGTCGCCAGTCGCACCCCGACGCGGCGGAGATTCTCGATCAGAGCGAGCCGCAGCATGATCGGGATGGCCCATAGCTCGCCCAACTGGAGCGCGACAACCGTCTGGTAGGCGGCCACGAAACGGCTGAGACTTTCGGCGTCGACCCGGCCATCGCCGTGCGCGATGGTCTCGAGAGCGATGTCGTAAACGCGCGGCAGACCCGCGGATGGACCGAGTGCGAGGCGCGGCAACTCCCGGCTGTAGCCCCGCGGAAAATGCCTCTTGGCCGTGCCGATCTGCTCTTCGATCAGGTGGAAGTTGTCCAGCAGCCATTCGCCGGCGGGAGTAATCCGGTCGTTTGGTGATATCGCGGCCGTCAACCGATCGCAGACGGTGATCAGCGCGCTTTCGTTGGCGGCCAACCGCGTCAGAAGCTGATCCTTCGCCCGTCGCCGCGTCAGCTTGTGCGCAACCGCAAGAGTCTTGCCGTACTGCTCCAGTTGATCGGCGCTGAACAATTCCGATCGCAGCGGCGCTTCCTCGCGGGTCGGTCTGTGCGACAAGCCGCTGGTGCGAGATCGCGTCCTGTACTGGGTCAAATGACCGAATATCGACGTGCCGCTCGTCTTCAATCTGGAATATCGACGTGCCGCTCGTCTTCAATCTGCGCGGTCCTTTTTCATGCGGCGGCCGTCGCAGCTTCCAGTCCCGGATATCTCTCGGTCAACCACCGAAAAGCGGGGACAAGCACGGTTGCTGCATTCATGCTGGCGATTCTACCGGTCCTCGACGCTGTAGCGAAGGTTATGTCCGCAACGGTTGTGGCGCGGCACCCTGACCTTTTGTCCCGATACGCTCGTACTCCGCGATGACCTGCGCCCCAAGCAACAGCAAGGTCGCCGCGATCTCGAGGCTCAGGAGCACGACGATGGAGGTCGTCAGTGACCCGTAGACCACACTGACCTGGGACAAAGTTCCGAAGTACCAGACCAGGACGCGGCGAGTGATCTCCCAGAGCACCGTCGCGGTGACTCCGCCGATCAGGGCGTGCCGCCATGACGGCCGTCCCACCGGCATGACCAGGTAGATCGACGTGAGCACGAATATCTCTCCCATGACTCCCAAGAGGTAAAGCAGCACGCCTGAAACGCCACGGAGCGACCAACTGAGCCCGAGAAAGTCGATGCTTTCCGCGCCGACTGCCCGAAGCGACCCCGAGACGAGTGTCATCATCAGCAGGCCCAATCCCAGGAACACGATGTAGCAGTAAGGGATGACGGCCGATACCAAAAAGTGGCGCCGCCGAATTGCAACCCGGTGCAGGAAAATGACGGACATCGCATTCTCCAAAACCGTGAAGGCGAGGGAGCTGAAAAACACCATGGTCACCAGCAGCACCCAGCCGATCACTCCGCGATGGTCCAAAAAGCTGGCCAGCTCACCAATCACCGCCTTGGACTGTCCTGGAATCAACCATTCAAGATATCGTCCCAGCGTGGCGAGCAACTCGCCTTGGTCGATGATCTGCGACAGCGCGATCACCATAAGGATAAGCAGCGGCACGATCGATAGCAGCGTGTAGTACGCGACGGCACCGGCCAGCAGCAACCCTTGATTCGCACGAAAGGCGCGCAGGACGCGCAAGGTGAAAGCCCCTGGGTGCGTCACCACGTACGCGGCTTGTCGTCCGAAAGTTCGCATTCAGTCGGTACCAGGTGGGCCAAACGGCGGACGGCCGGCGTTCCTATCCGCAATTGTCGTCTATCTTCTCGCGGTCGATGGGCGGCGGCGGGTGCGGCGCTTTGAGTTTCTCGTCGTCGCCAAAGCGGGCTGCCGGCCGGAAGCGATCGAGTCTCCCGCAGGCATCCTGAAGATGCCTGCCTGGAGCAAGCCCCCCATCTCGGCGCGCACGATATGCTCAATTTCGTCGATCGCCGCGGACCGTGCTTCGGCAACCGGACGCGCGAGGATGAGTATCCGGTGCAGATTGGCGTCTTCGATCGGATACGCTGCCAATTGTCCGGCGCGGATCTCGTCGTGAAAAGCAGACACGGGCATGATGGTCATGCCGATTCCGGAAATCAGGAGGCGCCGGATCGCTTCGACGGAATCGACTTCCGCCTCGACGCGAAGCCCCACACCGAAGGCGGCGAGCTGCTGCTCGACCAGCGTGCGCAGGCCGACCGTCACGATGAACGGCGTACCGCAAAGCTCCGCCAACGAAAACGCGTGCCGCGTGCCGCGCGCCCCCGGGGACGAGAGTACGACCAACGGTTCGGAGCACAGCGGCGTCAAGGCGAGCGCCGTCGTGCGCGGCGGATTGGTCATGACCGCAAGGTCGAGCCGGCCCGTCAGCAGCGCGTCCAGAAGCTGAGGGCTGAATCCCTCCACGACTTTCAGGGTGACGGTCGGGCATTGCTGCCGTGCCCGCGCCACACATCCCGGCAGCAGCAGCGGCGCAAGCGTCGGCGAAGTTCCCATCACGACGGTTCCGCGGGGCGCCTGGGCTTTGCCGCGAACGTGTTCGCTGGCCCGTGACACTTCGAGCATTATCGCGCGAGCATGTTCCAGGAAATCCCGCCCCGAGGTCGTCAGCCGAACGCCCCTCGGCAGGCGCATGAGAAGCTGCGTGCCGAGCTCCGTCTCGAGTTGCTTGATGTGCCGGGTCAGCGCGGGCTGGGCGATCCCGATCTTGTCAGCGGTGCGCGTGATGCTGCCTTCATCGGCGACCTGCACGAAATATTGGATGCTGCGCAGCTCCATGAGCGCCAGAATCTCCGGGCCGGTTGTAAGCCAACGATAACAAATCGGCATGCGCCAGCTGGCACCTCCGCTTCGTGTCCCCAAGCGAGACGTTGCGGGACCGCTCGGCAGGATTCGATGCATGCCGAAATAGTATGCCTAGGATAGCAAATCGCGATTGGTGCCGCGCGTTCCACGGTGTTCTAATAGCGAGGCATCCGGCGGCGGGCGGCATGCCGTTACGGGCCTTCCGGCGGCGCCGGCCAATGGTCGAGAGGAGGCTTGCGATGAAGCAGATCGGCGTCGGCATCATCGGCACCGGCTGGTGCGGCGGCATCCGCGCGCAAACCTGCGCCGCGAGCCCGCTGGTCAAAAGCCTGCACCTGGCGGAGATTCTTCCTGAGCGCCTCGCCGAAGTCGCTGGCGCGACCGGCGCCCGCACCGCAGTGACCGACTATCGGGAGCTCGTCGCCAACAGCGAGATCGATGCGCTGTACATTTCGGCCACTCCGGAGACAACGCACTACCCGATGGCGCACGACTGCCTCGCCGCGGGCAAGCACGTATTCCTCGAAAAACCGCTTGCGCTTACGCTTGCCGAAGCCGACGAGCTCGTCGCTGCGGCGCGCGAACGCAAGCTCAAGTTCACCATCGGCTACTCGCAGCGGTTCAATCCCAAGTTCGCCTACGTCAGAAAATCGATCCGCGATGGGTCGATCGGCCGGCCGGTGAGCGCGCTAGTGAGCCGTCACATCACCCGCAACCTGGGCAAGAAGATCAGCGGCCGCATCAAGCTGTCCCCGGCCGCGATGGAAGCGACACACGACCTCGATTTCGTGCTGTGGTGCCTGGAGCCGGCCAAGCCGGTGCGAGTCTATTCGCAGAACAATTTCGGCACGATGCAAGAGGCGAGCGGCGCGCCGATCCCCGACACCCAATGGATCACGGTGACGATGGACAGCGGCGTCGCCTTCGTGATCGGCGCGGGCTGGACGCTGCCCCCGGGATACCCGAATTTCTCCACGACCTGGATCGAATTTGTCGGAACCGAGGGCGCGGTCATGGTCGACGACAGCCATCGCGATGTCATATTGAACACGATGGACAAGGGCATGGTCTTGCCCATGTCGACGATGCCGGGAGAAGCGGTCGAGCACACCTACGCCGGTCCGATGGCTGCCGAAACGATCCACTTTCTGGAAGCAGTCGCGTTGGACCGGCCGGTGCTGGTGACGCCGGAGCACGCGCGGATGGTGATGGAGGTCTACATCGCGGCGGACTTGTCGGCTGAAAGGAACGACCCGGTCGCGCTGCCGCTCTCCGAGGCAAAGAAGGTCCGCGCGGTCGCGTGAGCCGTCACCATGGCGAAGAAAAACGCCAGGCGCATCGGACTCGCCATCATCGGCGGCGGCCGCGTCGGAGTGTTCCGCGGCGAAGTCGCTGCACGGCACCCGCAGGTCGACTTCATCGGCTTGGCGGAGATCAAGCCGGACCGTGCGGAGGAGGTCGCCGGGAAGATCGGCGCCGATTTCGTGACCACCGACTATCGGGAGCTGCTCGCCCGACCCGAGGTCACGGCGGCGATCATCGCGACCGACGAGCATTTGCATGTCGATCCCGTTCTTGCCGCCGTTGAGCGCCGGCTGTCGCTCCTCATCGAGAAGCCGCTCGCGACCGCGCTCGCCGAATCGGAGCGCGTTCTGAAGGCAATCCAGAAGTCCGGCGTCGATGCGGTGGTCGGATATACGCAGCGGTTCCGCCGGCGCTGGCTTGCGGCGAAGGAAAAAGTCCGGACCGGCCAGCTCGGCGACGTGACGCTGGTCACCTCGCGCACCTTCATCAACCGGCTCGTCGCGCTCGACAATTACCGGCGCACGGACGACCCGGCGCAGATCTCGCCGATGGTTATCTCGGGCACGCATGCACTGGATATCGTCATGTGGATGATGGAGGCAAAACGCCCCGTAGAGATCTACGCCCGCTCGGTCGACAGGGCGCTCGGGCCGATCTGCAAGGGCATCGACGCCACCGCCGGAACGATCACGTTCGAGGATGGAAGCCTCTACCACGCGTCCATATCATGGGCGCTGCCCATCGTCTGGCCCGCCGCCGTGTACAGCCTCGACATCGGCATCGTCGGCACCGAAGGCGTGCTCACGATCGACGACACCCACCGCGATATCGTGCTCGCCACCACCCTTGCGCAGGGCGAAGGGTACGCCCCCGACTCGACTCGTTGCGTCGATTTTCTTGGCAGCTACCCTCCGGGCGACGTTGCCCTCGGCGAGTTGCGCGGCCCGATGCGCGAGGAAACCGAACAATGGCTGAATCGGCTCGCGATGGGCTTGCCGACGCAGCACGCTACGGCGGAGGAGGCGCACGATCGGTTGATGCTGACCAAGGCGTTCGATCTGTCGGCGCGGCTCAAGCGCGCGATCGCGCTTCCGCTTGGCGCGAGCGTCGAGAAGCAGCACCGGATGGCGACAGGCTAGAGACTATTGAGCGCGACGCAGATAAGCGAGGTACGTTCAAGACCCGTTCGTCATTCCCGCGCAAGCGGGAATCCAGTGTCGTGTGCCCGAAAGTCGCTGGGTCCCCGCTTTCGCGGGGACGACGACAATCTTGTTGAGCGCTTACGAGCGCCTCAAAGGAGCTGACGGAGGAATTATGAGCAAGCTGACACGGGCCGCTTTGCTGGCGCTGATGCTCGCGTTACTCCCCGCGCTTGCGTTCGGACAAGCGAGCTATCCGAATCGCCCGATCCGGATGATCGTTCCCTTCGCCCCGGGCGGCGCCTCGGATTTCGTGGCGCGGATCCTTTCTCCGAAGCTCTCCGAGCTCCTCGGGCAGCAGATCGTCGTCGACAACCGGCCCGGCGCCTCGGGCAATATCGGCATGGAGCTCGCCGCCAAGGCGCCCGCCGATGGTTACACGATCTACCTCGGCAACATCGGCACGATCGCGATCAATCCCGCGATCTTTCCGAACCTGGCGCTGAATCCCACGAAGGACTTCATCCCGATCTCGCTGGTCGCCGACGTGCCGAGCATCCTTGTCGCCAACCCAAGCGTCCCGGCGAACAGCGTCGCCGAATTCGTGGCGCTCGCGAAATCGAAGCCGGGCGAGCTCAACTTCGGCTCACCGGGATCGAGCACGCTGAACCGCTTGGAGATGGAGCACTTCATGAAGCTCGCCAACCTGAAAATCGTGCACATCCCCTACAAAGGCGGCGCCGGCCCGGCGGTCATCGGCCTGCTCGGCGGCGAAACGCAGGTCATGTTCGTCACGCTGTCGTCGGCCATCAGCTTCATCCAGGCGGGCAAGCTCAAGGCGCTCGGCATCTCGACCGCCAAACGGATCGACGCGCTGCCGCAGGTGCCGACGATGGCCGAAGCGGGATATCCCGAAATGGTCAGCAGCTCCTGGCAGGGCGTGTTCGTTCCTGCGGGAACGCCGCGCCCGATCGTGGAAAAACTGCATGCAGCCTTGCTCGCGACGTTGGACTCGCCGGAGATCAAGCAACGCTTTGCCGCGGGCGGAGTCAACGTAGTGACCAGCAAGACTCCCGAAGACTTCATTTCCTTTGTCGGCGCCGAAACCACGCGCTGGGGCAAGGTGGCGAAAGAATCCGGCGCGACGATCGATTGAACCGCAGGAGGCACGATGGCAAATTTCGGCATGGTGGGTCTGGATTGGCAGCAGCGCGTCAACTGGGATCGGTTGCGCAATTACCGGTTGGACCGGGCGCGGGAGCGTATGAAGGCGCACGGGCTCGGTGCGATGCTCCTCATGTACGACGAGAATGTCCGCTACGTGACCAGCACGCTGACCCCCGGCTGGAACCGGCTCAAGCCCGGATTGCGCTACGCGCTGCTTTGCGGCGACGACCCTCCGGTCCTGTTCGAGCAGGGCGACCTCGGCGCTCATATCGCTCGCCACTCTCCATGGATTCCCAAAGAGAACATTCGCTGGTCGTATGCATGGATCAAGGGCGCGGCGGGCGCGGCTTCTCTGCAACAGGTCACCAAGTTCACCAACGCCATCGTGAAGGAAATGAAGAAAAGCGGCGTTTCCGGCATGAAGCTCGGCGTGGACTTCGTCGACATCAACATCATCCAGGTCTTCAAGGACTCGAAGATCGACTGGGTCGATGGCATGACGCCGATGATGGAGGCGCGCGCCGTCAAGAACGTCGACGAGCAGGAATGCATGCGCATGGTCGGCGCGATCGGCGATGCCGCGCACTGGGAATGCATGAAATTCCTGAAGCCCGGCCTGACCGAGAACAAGGTGACCGCGCACATCATGGAGTTTCTGTACTCGATCCCGGGCATGGAGGACGTCGAGGACGTCATCGTCTCCTCCGGCCTCAACACCTGGCCCAACTGGCGCAATTTCTCCGATCGGATCATCAAGCCAGGCGATATCGTCTTCATGGATCTCGCGGCGCTCACCTGGAATGGCTACAAGTCCTGCTACTACCGCACGTACTGTGTGGGCAAGGAGCCGACCAAGGAGCAGAAGGAGTACTACGCCACGGCGCTCAAGTGGCTCTACGATTCGATCAAGGCGGTGAAGGTCGGCACGACCACCCGCGAGATCGCGATGCAATGGCCGTCGGCGAAGGAAGCCTGGGGTTACGAAGAAGAAGACCAGGCGGCCGCCAACCTATGGGGACACGGACTGGGACTGGCACAGTACGACCCGCCGGTGATCTCCCGCATCTGGTCGCTCGATCACCCGGTCGAAATCAAGGAAGGCATGGTATTCGCGCTCGAGACGCAGCACGGCAAGACGCACGAGTGGGGCGTGCGCATCGAGGAAATGCTGATCGTGCACAAGGACCGCATCGAGATCATCTCCAATTTCCCCGTCGAGCAGATCACCGTCGTCGATCCGATGCCGGGGTATTCGAGCTATGGTAAGTCATGACATCTGTAGGTGCGAATTCATTCGCACGGCCGGCGCGTTCCGACGTTGGCGGCCGAATGAATTCGGCCCTACGAAACCATTCATGCGCCAACTGATCGTTTCCCTCACCGCTGCCGAGGCGACCGACGCCGATCGCTTCGGTCCCAAGGCCGCGAACCTCGCTCGCCTCGGACGCGCGGGCCTGCCCATTCCCGACGGCTTTTGCGTCGACGCCGAGGCGTATCGCATTCAAGTTGCAGCGCTGGGCCTCGAGGACAGCGCCCGCGATGTCGGCTCGACCGAACCCGGGATGGCGCGCCGCGCCGCCCTCGCGATGAAGCTCGGCCTTCTCGATCATCCGATCGTGCCAGAAGTGCTCGATCCGTTGCTCGACGCGCGGCGAGCGCTCTTCGAGACGACCGGCGCTCTTATGGTGGTGCGTTCGTCGGCGCTGGTGGAGGATCGTTTCGGATCGAGTTTCGCCGGGCAGTTCGAAAGCTACCTCGGCTTGGAGGATGAGACCGAGTTCATTACAGCGGTACGTTCCTGCTGGGCGGCACTCTGGTCGACGCGCGTGCTGCGCTACATGGCAACCCATGATGCAAGCCCCGCGGACACGGCGATGGCGGTCCTCGTTCAGCCGCTGGTGTCGGCCCGAGCCTCCGGCGGCGGCTTGAGCCGCACCGCCGACGGCGACATGATTCTGAACGCAACATGGGGCCTCGGTTCGGCGATCGCGCAGGGCGAAGTCGTGCCGGACCGCATCGTCTTGAGCCGCGACCGAGAGGGTGAACTGAGGCTCCGCGACGCGGTGGCGGGCCGGATATCTCATCGCGTCGGTTGCGCGCACGGCACGCGTCCCGTTTCCCGTCCGCGTTCGTCCAAACCGTGCCTCGATGCGGCGCAGGCCGTCGAACTGGGACGGCTGTTGCGGCAGGTCGAGGACCTCATGGGCATGCCGGTGGAAATCGAGTGGGCGCAGGACGATGCGGGATTCAAGCTGCTCCAGGCGCGGCCGCTGCACGTGGAGCCGGCGCGAGTTCCCGACGAAATCTGGCTGCGCCACCCGGGGCTCAAGGGACATCCGGCAGGGGTAGGCTGGGGATCCGGACGCGCGTGCGTGGTGAACTGCGAATGCGAGCTCGCCCGCGTCGCGCCGGGCGATGTCCTCGTCACGAAGGTCGCAGGGCCCGCGCTCAGCGCCGTGCTCCCGCGCGTGGCGGGCCTGGTGGCGGAGCTCGGCGGCAGTACCTCGCATCTCGCATCGCTCGCCCGCGAGCGCGGTATTCCCATGGTGCTGGGCGTGCTCGATGCCACGCAGCGCATCCCCGACGGCGCGCAGATCGCCGTCGACGGCGTCGCCGGAGTCGTGCGCTGGATGCGCTGATTCAGCACGGCGAATTTCCATGCGCCCCAGCGTATTCATTACGCAACCGGTAGCGCCTAGCGCCACCGAGCGCCTGCGCAGCGTCGCGGACGTGGAGTGGAATCCCGACGCGATGCACACCTTGACCAAGGACGAGCTGTGCGCCGCCGTGCGCGGGCACGATATCCTGTTCTGCCTGCTGCAGGACCGCGTCGACGGCGATGTCATCACGGCCAATGCGAGCTTGCGCGCGGTCGCGTCGATGAAAATCACGCCGTCCGACATCGACGTTGCCGCGGCGACGGCGCGGAGCATCCCCGTGACCGTCATTCCACCCATCGTGACGGAGGCTACCGCCGACCTGCATTTCGGGCTGCTGCTGGCCGTGGCCCGACGCGTCGTGGAAGGCGATCTGCTGCTGCGCAGCGGCGTGTTCCCCGGCGCGCAGTCCATCCGCCTCGAAGGTGCGTTCGTCTGGGGCAAGACTATCGGGCTCATCGGCGGCGGCGGGCGCATCGGGCGCGCAGTCGCGAAGCGCGCCCGCGGCTTCTCGATGCGCTTGCTCTATTGGGGCCCGCGACGGATCGCGGAGAGCGAAGAGCGGGAGCTCGATCTCGGCTACGTCCCTCTGGATCGACTGCTGGCCGAGTCCGATTTCGTTTCCGTTCATGCGCCGCTCAAGCCGGAAACGCACCATCTCATCGGCGCGCGTGAGCTTGCGCTGATGAAACCGACCGCGTTCCTCGTCAACACGGCGCGCGGACCCGTCGTCGACGAGCAGGCGCTCGTCCGCGCGCTCGCCGATCGGCGCATCGCCGGCGCGGCGCTCGATGTCTTCGAGCGCGAGCCGGACGTCGAGCCGGCGCTCGTGACCATGTCCAACGTCGTTCTCACGCCTCACCAAGGGAGCGCAGTCGCCGAGCTTCGTGAAGCGATGGCCCACGTGGTCGTGGACAACATCGTGGCCGTGCTGGAGGGACGACAGCCGCCGAACTGCTGGAACCCGGAAATCTACAGAGGAGGAAAGCCATGAAGACGCTTCATCACCCGCGATTCGCAGGCATAGCCGCGTGCGCCTTGCTGGCATGGGTGGCAGTCTTCGCGGGCGCGGCGGCCGCGCAACAACTGCCGGTCGTCGACGCCGTCATCGGCAACAACTTCGGGCACCTGCCGATGTTCGTCGGCGTCGAAAAGGGATTTTTCAAGAAGCATGGCGTCGACGTTCGCCTCAAGGTCGTCAATACCGGCACCGACATGGTGAACGCGATGCAGAAGCGCGAAGTGCAGATCGGCGACATGAGCGTGACGACTTTTCTCAAGGCTCGTCACGGCGGAGACCCGCTTCGCGTAATCGGCATCATCCAGAACGACGCCACGCGATCCAACGCCGACGAGCCACTCGCGATCGTCGCGCGCAAGGACTCCGGCATCCGTCCGGGCAACATCGAGGACCTGAAGGGCAAGCGCGTCGGCGTGGCCCAGGCGCAGACTTCCGACGAGTACCTCAAGATGGTGCTCACCAAGCGCGGGATGAAGTACGACGACGTGGCGATCGTGAACATCATGGCGCCGCCGGCGTTGGCCCCCGCCCTGAAGGAGGGCAAGGTCGACGCGGTCGTCTCCTGGGAGCCCTTCAACACAATGGTGCTCGATCAGGTACCGGAGTCCTACACTGTCATTCGCGGCGGGGGCTATCTCTCGTACATCATGGTCGCGACAGCCCATGAACCTACGCTCCAGAGCAGCCCGGAGGTGATCCGCAATTTCGTCGCCGGGCTGGCGGAGGCTTCCCAGTACACGCGCCAGCACCGCGACGAGGCTGTCGCGATTTTCGTCAAGTGGGTCCCCGGCCTCGATCCCGCCGTGGGGAGAAAAGCGATCCAGCACATCAGCTACGATCCGCGCGTGTCGCGCCCTGTGATGCAGGCCTTCGAAGCCGCCGAGGACGACGTCCTGAAGAACACCGTGAAAGGCGGCTCAAGGCTCAGCATCCCGGATCAGTTCGCGCCCTCTTATCTCGCGGAGGTCGAAAAGGCGTATCCCGAGTACTTCAGCGACTTGCCGGCACTGCCGCGCTAAGGTTTCAAGGACCCTTCAAGCCCGACGAGGAGCTCGCATGGCAGAAAAGCCGAAAGTGGTCCTGACGGACTACGTCTGGGAATCCTTGGACGTCGAGAAGAATACTTTGGGCGAACTCGCGGATCTGGTGCCCCTCAAAACGAAAAGATCCGAGGAGTTTCTGCCGCAGGCAGAGGACTGCGACGCGCTTCTCAATACGTATGCCGGGCCGATCACCGCGGAGGTGATGGCGCGAATGCCGAAGTGCAGGATCATCGCCCGCTACGGCATCGGCGTGGACACCATCGATCTCGACGCGGCCACGCAAGCCGGCATCATCGTCACCAATAACCCGACCTACTGCATCGAGGAAGTCGCCGAGCACACGATGGCTCTGGTGCTCGCCTGCGCCCGCAAGATCGCGGTCTACGATCGGCTCGTGCGCGGCGGCCGATGGGAGGTTCCTCCGGGAAAGCCGATGTTCCGCCTCTCAGGCAGGACTTTAGGTCTCGTCGGCTTCGGCAATATCGCCCGCCAGGTAGCGCGGCGCGCTGCGGCGTTCGGCATGCGCATTGTCTTTGCCGATCCCTTCGTCGAGGAGGGGAAGCACGACGCTCCGGGTGAAAAGACCGAATTCCAGGACCTGTTAAGCGAGTCGGACTTCGTCTCTCTGCATCCTCCGCTTACACCCGAGACCCGAAAGATGATCGGCGACGAAGCTTTGTCGCGCATGAAACCCACCGCGTTTCTCATCAATTGCTCGCGCGGACCTATCGTGGACACCGAAGCACTGGTCCGCGCGCTCGACGCAAAAAAGATCGCCGGCTGCGCGCTCGATACGACCGACCCCGAGCCGCTTCCCGACCCGCACCCGCTGCGCGGGCGGGAGAATGTGATCCTCACTCCCCATGTTGCCTGGTACAGCGAGCAGGCGTTGGTCGGGCTTCAGGCGGGAGCACCCGGTGAGGTGCGTCGGGTGCTGACGGGGCAGTGGCCCGTAAACGTCGTGAACCGAGCGGTGAAAGGGAGGAACCGCGCGGGACTCTAGTCGGGACCGTTTGCCCTATTAAGATGCCGTAGTCGAGATTCGATCTAACAAGCGCTGTCGCTCGTACTTGCCCTCGACCGGCTGAAATCGGCTGTGGATTCAACCGATCGATGCAACAGTTTGGTGGAATCGTTCGGCAGGTGTTTCGTAGTTTAGTGTCTTTCTTGGGCGCTCATTCAATCTCCTTGCCACGGCGTTGAGCTTCGCTTGGGAGTAGCCCGACAGGTCGG
>WNGE01002087.1_pt1 | contig 24830 bp, 16 predicted proteins | sample 5400651 | NCBI WGS metagenome assembly WNGE01 (sample SAMN13153370, study PRJNA577476) | soil metagenome | isolation source: 60 cm soil or saprolite under grassland replicate 2 | place: USA:California | collected 2016-06-15
ACAAGTCCAGCCGGATCAAGCAGTACTTCAAGGAGCACCGGGCGCTGCGCACCGAGACGGTGATCTGCGACACCCGCGACTTCGGCATCGGCCGGCGGGTCAACGCGGCGAACTGGAAGGCCCTCCGGGCGGTTGGCGAGTCCGCCAACCAGCGTCTGTGCGACGCGCAAGCAACCGACGCCCGCCCCGCTCCAGACACGGTCACCCTCGCCGAGGTGACCAGGCCGTCGACCACCGACGGCCAGCACGCCCCCGGGCTGCGTTTCGGTGACCCCCGGGTGATGGCCGTGCTGGCCGCCACCGTCGGGTTCACCCACCTACTGGCCGGCTTCGACAACCGCACCCTGACCCAGCGCGTGACCGCCCTGCTCGACCATCCCTACACCAGCCGGCAGGCCACCTACGACCTGCGTGACCCTGGTGGTTTATTCCTGGCTACGCGGCGAGGGTTAGTTCGAGGCGGGCGAGGTGGCTGGTTCTTCGCCGGTCGAGGGGTGGCCGTTCCACCAGGCGTCGAGGCGGATGAGGTTGAGGGCGGCGGCTGAGTAGACGTGTTCGAGGTGGGTCTTGGCCAGGCCTTTGTAGCGGGCGTTGCGGGTGCCGGTGACAGCGATGGCCTGGTGCATGGTGCCTTCGACGCCGGCGCGGATGGCGTATCGGGTCTGCCACGTTGTGGTGTCTTGTTCGGCGCGGCTGGTTTGTAACGTCTCGTGCAGCGGCTGGGGCTTGAGGGTGAGTTGCCTGCCGCCGCGGGCGGCGGTGGTGCACTGGTCGCGGACCGGGCAGGGGCCGCAGGTGTTCGTGGCGAACTTCACCACGATCGTGTCGGTGCCGCGCTGGGTGGCCGGGCTCCAGTAGGAGCTGGTCTGTCCCTGGGGGCAGGTGGCCTGCTTGGCATCCCAGTCGATGGTGAACGCAGCGGCGTGGAACCCGGTCCCGGCCCTCGCTTGGCGTGAGGTGTCGGCCAGCATGGGGGAGATCAACGCGATGCCGTGGTCGCGGGCGGCGTGGGCGACTAGCTCGGCTGAGGGGTAGCCGGAGTCGACGTAGTGCTCGGCGGCAGCAGGCCGCGGCGGTCCAGCGCGTCGTGGATCGGCGCGGTCATCGCCGCGTCGGGCACGGTCGCGTCGGTGGTCGCCACGTTCGTGATCAGGTTGGGCCGGTGCGGGGACCGTAGGCCCTGCCCGGAGTCGGCGGCGGCCGGCCGGCAGGACTGCGGCCGTCGCGCGCGGGTATGACTGCGCGTTGCCTCCTGTTCGGCGGCATCGCATGTCTCACTGAGATGGACCTTGTAGCCGTTCCAGAACGTGTCCCGCTTGACCCCCCACCGGGCGTCGGTGTCATACGGGGAGGTCAGGCGGGATCTGCCCGGCGGGAGACCGTCTGTGTCCGCCTCCCGCCGTGCCACCTCCGTCCCTTCCTCGGTGAGCGTGCGCGTGTAGTTCTGCAGCAGCACCACCCGCAGGACCCCTACCGCCTCGATATCACGCAGCCAGGCCGGCGCGTCCGCCCGGTAGCACGCTTCGACCAGCGCATAGCCGTCCCGCGCGTAGGCCACAGCCAACTCCCTGCGCTTGGCCTCGGATGCCGGCAGCCGCCAGGAGTCCACCCGCGCGGTGTACCGCTTGGCCCACCCGGGCACATCGACCACCTCGGCCAGCCACGACGGCGCGCAGACGGCCAGAGCCTCCAGGCAGGCACGCACCGACTCACCGGCCAACTCCAGACGGTTGAGATCCCGTACGGCCGAGACCACGTGCGTGGAATCCGTGCGCTGCCTCCCACCGCAGCCCAGCAGGCCCTCGGCGACGAGGCGGGCCAGCAGCAGGTCGAGAACCTTCTCCTCCAACCCATGCTCGACCACCCGGGACCGGAACTCGCTGAGCACACTGTGATCGAACCCCGGATCGTCGAGGTCCAAACCCAGCGCGTACTGCCACGACAACCTCTCCCGCACCGCCTCGGCGGCCTGCCGGTCGGTCAAGCCCTCCGCCATCTGAAGAACGGTGACCAACGCCAACCGGCCCGGTGACCACCCCGGCCGGCCCCGCTCGCCGAACGCCAAGGCGAACTCAGCATCCGGGAACAACTCACCCAGCCGATCACGGACCTGTACCCCGAGCGGAGCCTCACGCCGGGCGTACTTCCTCCGCACCGCCGCAACGACCACCTCCGCCGGCTTCGGCCACGGCCGCGGCTGCACCGACACCACGCACTCCATCCTGCGGCCCGACGAAGGGGAAGACGGGGGAAGACGGCCGCAGGCCGCATGATCTTGCCCGCGACGCACAAGATCACGGACCCCGCGCCGCGTGTCGAGAATTAGCCACCAGGGTCCTGCGTCGGCTCAAACGCAAAGGACTCATCATCCGGCTGCCGAAAACCCACCGCTACCAACTCACCCCGCTCGGCCGGCAGGTCGCGGTGCTGTTCACCAAGACCTACGGCCGGGTTCTCGCGCCGGGACTGTCCATACTCGACCCGCAATTACCGGCAGACCTCGTTCGTCGCAGTCCGCTGGCCACCGCCTGGCGGAACCTCGACCACGCCCTCAACCAGTTCATCCACGACGGGGTCGCCGCCGCCTGACCACGGAACTTGGTCTGACCGTGAACTTCGTTGCGCCCAAGCGAAAATAGAAGGCGCGGAGGTGCTCCGTCGGACGCGCACACTGGACCTGCCAGGCGTGCTCCGTATCGGCCCGGGCATCCCGCTGCTGCCACCAGCTCAACCGTGTCCGGCCGCCGCAGCATCCTGAGCCCCAGTGTTTCAGGCAGCGACCTCGCCCGACTCTCGCGGCGGATGTGGGTGCTGGATCATGATGTCGGTAGGTGGCTGCCTGCCGGGTCGACGGGACCTGTCGGTGGGGCAGGCTACGTTCCGCCGGGTGAGCTAGCCGAGTTAGTTTGGCAAGCCAAAGTCGAACGATCAGATTGATGTACGGTAGACAGCCAGCCTATCGACAAGCCGTGAGTAGTCAACCAGACTCAACTGATACTTGACGGCACCCGCAAAACCCGACTTGGCTCACCATTCTGGGTTCTGGGCTGACTTGAGGCTCAGACCTCCGGAACTCGGGCTGCGCTCGCTGTTTAAGTTGATCATGGTTTGAGGGTGTAGGTGAGGGGGCAGGGGTCGCCGGGGATGTGTGCTGGGGTCTGGTTGATCTCCTCGAGGAGTAGCGCGAGGGCGTGGGCCAGGCGTGGGGTGTTGGGCCGGTCGAGTTCGATGTGGACGGTCGTGTCGGTGTAGGTGATCCTGCCGCCGAGGTGGAGCAGGTTGCGGGTGGTGGCGCGGTATTCGTCGTCGTCTTGTAGGTAGGCGTTGAGGTGGTAGGCGAGCCAGTTCTCGGCGTTGGCGGCGAGCAGCCGCAGCACCATCTGCAGGGCGCGGCGGTGGGTGCGGTGCACGGCGCGGCTGGCGTCGGGGTCGATGACGTTGGCGGGCAGTTTGGCGGGGACGGTCTTGAGCCGCTGCTGGAGTTCGCCGATCTGCTTGTCGAGGGTGTGGATGCGTTGTTGGGCGGTGGTGGACTGGCGGTTGAGTTCGGGGATGGTGATGTCGCGGTCGGTGTGCAGCGCGCCGATGCGTTCGCGTAGCCGGTCTCGATCGGCGAGCAGTTCCTTCAGCTGTGTGCGTAGCTTCTTGCGCGCCGGGTTGTCGATCTTGCGGGTGTCGAGGCTGACGGTGGCGTGGTAGTCGGCGAGGTAGTCGATGCCGTAGAAGTCGAGGTATTTGAAGAGGTTCTCGATGCGCCAGCGGGCGCGCATGAACAGGATCAGCGCGCCGGGGCAGGTGGTGGCCTCGGAGGTGAGGATCTGCAGGACCGGCCGGCCGTGCTCGAAAAGGGTGATCTGGCGGGCCTGGCCGTAGTCCTTGATGTCGATGGTTTCGTCGGCGTAGGCGACGGTGGCCGGTGTGCGGCGGGGGTGGGTGATGGTGGTGTGGATGGGTAGCCGGGTCGGGGCGGCCAGCGGCGCGCGGCGGTAGGTGATCCAGTGGGCACCGCGTTGCCGGCAGGCGCGGAACACGGCCGGGTAGGCGCCGCCCCGGTCGAACCCGAGCATGATCGGCGCGTCGGTGCCGAGGATCTGCTGGAGTTGGTCGAGGGTGGTCGGCAGGGACGTGGCCAGTCCGGACGGCTCGCCGCTGGTGAAGCAGACCGCCCGTCCTTTCGGGTCGCAGATGGTGGTGTCGACCCGGCCGGGTTCGGCGTGGCGGCGCTTGGTGTTCCACCCCGACCCGACCGGCAGGGCGCCGGTGTAGGGCATGAAGTGCTCGTCGACGAAGTACACCCCGGACAGGTTCGGCTCCACCCGCAGCATCGCTGCGGCCAGCGAGCGTTGCAGCCCGAGCGGGTCGCAGGCGTCGGCGATCGCGGCCAGCCGCGGCCGTAGCGTGCGCAGCTCGGGCAGCACATCGATACCGGCGACCGGGCCGACCTGCGCCCGGTCGGGATGCTTGGCCTGCTCCAGACTGGCGAACCCCAGCCCGAACACCACACTGGTGGCGGTCAGCACCGCCAGGTCGTCAAACCGCAGCCCGGCCCGGTCCCCACCGGCCCCGAGCGCGGCGGCGAAGATCCCGGCGGCAGCAACCCGACCGGCGAACGCGTGCAGCAGTGCCGCTCCCGCGTACCGGGTGGGGAATGAGCCCGTACCGATACGCGCCGCGCCGACCGTGGTCGCCTCGGCGGACGTCGACGCCCCGCCAGTCACCGGCGGACCATCATCGTCCACAGTGGACTCTATCGGTGCCGCCGGCGCGTCGACCGGCGGGCCGGACACCTCCCCGGTGTCCGCGTCCGATGCGGAACCCGCCTCGGCGGGCTGCGTCGCGGGCAGGTCCAGCTCTTCCTGCACCACCACCTCAACCCCGGCGACCGCCCGGGTGGCGGTCTTGTGGGACACCTTCAACCGGCGAGCGATCTCCGCGTCGAGCACCCCCGCGGCCTTCCACGCCCGCGCCTGACGCAGCTGCGCCGGCGTCAGCTTCGACGGCCGGCCCCGCCCCCGGACCAGACGCGCCGACCCCTCCCGGCGCACCTGACCGCGCAGCTCCGACCCATACTCCGGGGTCAGGCCCACCAGCCGGGCGACGACATGAACCGGGAAACCCATGTCCGTCAACGAGACCAGGGCCACGTTGCGCATCCCGACGTCGTCGTTGTCGTAGGCCGCCAGCACCACGCTGCCCACCATCAACGCCGTCCGTCCATCGTGGACAACCGCGTGAAGATCGGCCGGATCGGGCGTGCCGCTCAAAATCGGTTGAAGTGCCACCGGCATGGACACTAACCCTACCACATCCTAAACAATTTCTCCAGGACTGGCCCAACGAAAAACCGCACGTCACGCGACGTGCGGCTCACCGGCTTCCGGAGGTCTGAGGCTGTGACCTGCATGTTTTCCGGCTCGCGAGAGCAGAAACTGCGCACTAATCCAGCTCGTTGAGTTACTGGGGCTGCCATAGGTGCGGTCGGTGATGACCGCGGCACTGCAACGGGCGATGTGTGGCAGGGCGGATCGTCACGAAGGTCCGGTGATCGTCCAGCAGACGAATCTCGCTTCCGGTGCGTTCGGTGCCTATGGCACAGTCCTGTGTGTGCCGTTGGACGATCTGCCGGACTGGTTACCGGCTTGGTGTGTGGATCATCTGGGTGGCGAACCCGCCGGCGTGCTGTTCCAGCTGCAACAGGTCTCGATGGTGTTCGGTCTCCGGTTGCCCGGCGGAACGGAGGTGGTGGTCAAGGCGCGCGCCGATGACGGTCGGGCCGTGTCGTGTGTCGCGGCGCAGGCCCGGTTGGCCGAGCGCGGGTTTCCGTGTGCCCGGCCGCTCACGCCGGTGGTCGGTGTCGGTTCGCTGGCTGTGCACGCCGAGGAGTTCCGGCCCGGCGGCGAGGTGTTGCACGGGGACTGGCCGGACATAGCCATGCGCTGCGCGGTGGTGTTCGCCCGGCTGATGGCCGAACTGGTCGACGTGACCGTCGCGCCGCCGCTGCCGAATCCGCCCTGGGTGCGCTGGGACCACGCCGATTCCGGGGTGTGGCCGACGATCGACTTCCTCGATGGCCGGGACCAGGGCGTCGTGCCCACGTACGTCGTTGACACGGCCGTGCGGGCTCGGGGGCGGCTACTGGCCGCCGGCCTGCCGTGCGTGCTGGGCCACGCCGACTTCGAGGCGCAGAACCTGCGGTGGCAGGGTCGGGAGGTGTGGGCGGTGCACGACTGGGACAGCCTGGCGTGGCAGCCGGAGGCGGCGCTGGTGGGAGCGGCGAGTGGGTCGTTCGCCAGTGCCGGGTCGCCCACGCTGGCGCCGATCGAAAGCTCCGAGGCGTTCCTGGTGGCTTATCAAGACATTCGGGGGCGCTTGTTCACGGCCGTCGAGCTGCAGATCGCGTGGGCGGCCAGCTTGTGGATGGCAGCGTACAACGACCGGGAGAAAGCACTGCACGGCGACACCCCGGTGTGCGGCGATGCGCTCCGGGCACAGGCAGCCGAACGCCTCCGCCGGGCTAATGCGTAGCACCAGCATGCGCATCCAGCGAGCGACCAGCCTCGCTGCAACGTCTGGCCCCACGGCTCTTCGAGGTCCCAACTAATTGCGCACTAATCTGAGCCAACTCGGGGACCGGCGGCGGTGGCCGGGCTCGGCTTGGCATAGTGCATGGATGTGAGCGATCCGGGGTGGCGGCTGGATCTGGCTGCGGTCATCGAACGGGCCGATGCGCTGCTGGAGCTGCGCCGGGCTGAGCAGGCCGTCGAGCTGCTCCGATCGGCGGTGGCCGGGCGGGTGGACAACCCGCGGCTGTGGGGTCATCTCGCGGTCGCGCTGCTGGCCGCCGACCGTCCGGAGGAGGCGCTGACCGCCGCGGAGCAGCTGGTGGCCGGGGAGCCGGACGGGGAGTGGGGATACCGGCTGAGCGCGCTGGCGCTGTCCGGGCTTGATCGGCATGAGGATGCGGTTCGAGCGGCTGGGACGAGCGTCAGGCTCGCGCCGCTGTCCTGGCAGACGCACCAGGTCCTGGCATCGGCACTGATCTCCGCCGGCCGATACCAGGAGGCCTGGCCGGTCGCGCTGCACGCGGTGGTGCTCGCCCCGGACGGGGAGACCGCTGCCCACCTGACCCTCGGGGCGGCCGCCATGGGCCGGCAGGACTGGCGGCAGGCAGAACAGGCCTACCGGCACGTGCTGGCGATCGAGCCGGACAACGCCCGGGCCCGCGAGTGCTTGGCGCTGCTGGCGGCACTGCGCGGACGGGTGAAGCGGGCCACCGACGGCTTCGCCGACGCCGCGGCCACCGACCCGCGGGACACCTCGCCCCGCAAGTACCTGGAGCTCACCGCGCTGACCGCGCTGCGCCCGCTGCTGTACGTGCAGGGCCTGGCCGCGGGTTGCGGCTGGCTGGCCGCCTCACGGGAGATCCCGGTGGCGCTCGGGCCGGCGGCGATCGGCTGCGCGGTCGCGGTGGTCATGACGACCATGGTCTGGCGGTGGCGATCGGTGCGGCGGCCGGTCCGCAGCCGGCTGCGGATGATGCTGCGCACCGACCACGATCTGCGCGCACTGGCCGGCTTCCAGATCGCCGGGCTGCTCGTGCTGTGCGCGGCGGCCGGCCTGCTGCTCGCCGGCAGCCTCACCGCGGCGAAGGCGGCCAGCGCGATCGCCGGTGTCTGCACGCTGGCCGCGTTCGCCAACGGCATCGAGCGGGCCCTCGGGCGGGGCCGGTCGAGCCACCCGTGACCCGTTCCACAAGATCAACGAACTCAACTCGGCACCGCGGCACGAGCAGCGCTGATGGCCCTGCGTTCGCCGACCCGCCGTCCGACGGGCGGCTACGCATGGTGTACAACGCCGCTGGCTCGGCCACCGGCAGACGACACGCGGGCCGCGGCAGAAGCGGTTGGTCGATCATGATGGTCGTGTAGGCCGGGCTCCTGCGCGGCGGGGGCCCGGCCGGGCGGTTCCGGATGCCGATGCCGTGACCGGGACGCGAGGGTCAGCGAGAGCCTTCGCCCCGGTCTTCGCCGCCGCGGCCGTTCGCGCCGCGGAGGTGGTCATTACCTGGTGGTGTGAAGGAGGTTGGCGAGGCGTTCGCCGACGACGGAAATGCTGGGAACCGGCTCGCGGTCGACGAAGGACTTCTTGTTCCGGTAGAGCAGTTTCTCCCCGTCACGCGACCAGCAGAAGCCGGGCTTGCCGAGGAGCGCGCGAAAAACCGGATCGGCGCCGTCGGGGTGACGCTGTACCAGACGCCGGATCGCCAGCGGCGAGACCGACTCGTCGTTCAGGTACCCGCGCAGCTGGGCGAGGCGGGCCCGGTCAGCCGCCAGCGTGGGGTCGGCGAACAGCGCATCGAGCCGGCCGAAGTCGCGGTAGTAGTTCAGTCCTTCGACCTCGTCGTAGACCACCGCGACGTTGTCAGCGTCCAGCAGCTCGTCCGGCAACCGCCCGAGATCCTCCGGGGTAGGGCCGGGCATCGCGGCACGCTCTACTACCTTGCCATCGACACCTGCCGCGGCGCTGCGCCGGCGGTAGTGCTCACGCAACGTCTCCTGCGCTCGGTGGGGTGGCAGCACCACAAGGTCGGAGCCGACCAGAGCGATGAAGTCCGCGCGGTGCTCGGCCTGGATCTGCCAGGCCCGCCGCAGCAGGGCCGGGTTGCGGCGCAGCAGTTCCGGGTGGGCGGTGAGCTGGTGGAGGGCAACCTGGGCGATCTGCCTCCGAGCGGATTTGCCGAACGCGGCGAAATGCCCGCTCACCAGCCACGCGTCAGTCGCCGGGTGGACCGGCACGAGTCTGCCCGCGACGAACATTCCGGTGCGCAGCTTGCTGAACGCCCGTCTCCCCATATTGGAGTAGACGCGATAGACGACGTCGTCGAGAAGGTTGTGCAGGTCCACGGCCTCACCATCGAACCCGCGGACCTCGAAGCACCCCTCCACGACGTCACGCCAACCGAGCATCATCCGCTGCTCGTCAGCACACAGCCGCGGACGCCGGTGTGCGACGAACCGCTCGACGACGGTGCGCCCGCCCGGGAGTCGGTACTGCAGCGCGAAATGGTCGATAACCAGCACAGCCGTGCCCTCGTCCAGGTAGCCGTGACGATCAGCGGCCTCGACCAGCAGCGCGTCCAACCGCCGCGCGAACCGAGAACTCTGGGCGAAGCCCACCAACTCGCCCTTCAGGTCCGCGGCCCGGGCGATCAGATCGATCGTCGAGACCTCGCCGGCCGACGCAGGATCGACTGCCACCGTAGGCTGTATGGTTGCCACCCCGGCACCCTACCGACCGCCACCCAGACCCCACCCGACCGCTGCACGGTGTGTCGCACAGACGAGGATCTGCAGTCGGCGCAGGGCTCGGGACCCGCAGAGGAACTCGCCACCCCGCCCTCTGATCACCACCTGCGACCGCGGCTCAGCCATGCCCCGCACCGCGCGGCCCACGCCCGGCACGCAGCCCAGCATGACGGTCGGAAACACGCCACCGACGATTGCCGTCGGCGTGATTTCAGCCACCTCGGCCCCTCGCCGAAGGATCGCTGCGAAATAGGACGAAAGATCCAGGACGGTAGCTGCCGCCAGCCCCCGACAGCCGCACCCACCCAGCGAGCAGTCTCCACCGCCGATCACGCACAGTCGCCGACACAAGTAGCCCGCACACTCACCGGCCACGAACACCCGGCGGCGTGAGCGGGTGGTGGATCACGAGGTTGGTCGGCTGCTGCCTGCCGGCCCGGCTGCCGGTCCTGGCGGCCGACCTTGGCCGTGTCGCGGCGGTGGGGATTACGGGTCGTGCGTCTGAAGCCCTTACTCGATGCGGATACTGGTCAGCAAGCGCTTGCGGCCCAACCACCCGACTCGCGGCAGAAGCGGGTGGGTCCCGTCACGCAACGGACTACCGCCACCAGGGGGCGGGGAGCCCTCGCGATTGAGATGGGGTCGCCGGAGGCCGATGATCGTGGCGTGGACAAGGTCGAGGCCCGTGCCGTGCTTGCTGCTGAGATGGAATCTTTGCGGCAGCTTTCATATCAGCAACTTGTTGAGCGACTGCTCGACCGCGAGGAGACGTTGGAGGTTCTGGGCGCGTCGGGGACGCGGTACCAGATTGAGTTGCAGGGGGTTTGGGACGCTCGTCCTAACGACGTCCTACGGATACTCGGCTCCGTGGATGACGGGGGATGGAGCGCGTTCGTGCCGCTTGCCGATGACTTCCTGATCGCACCGGACGGTTCGTTCGTCGGCGAGTGAGGGGGACCCTGGTGACGCACCGTCGCCAGCGGTCTAGACCATGGACTCTGCGACCTCGGTTACCGACCGTGCTGCACTTCCCGCCGCCCGATCATCAGCATGCCGATGGTCATGGCGGCATGAGCGGGCGCTGGGCAGTCCATCGCCAGCGCCGGTCGATCAGGGTGGCTGCCCGAGCGGTGGTCGCCGGGTCGACGCCGGGCCGATGCCAAGGCCCGCGGTGAGAGACCACCGCAGCCAGCCCAATTCAGCAGGCTCCTATCGGCCTCCACCTTGCGATGCATCCGCCTGGATCACCGCGAAGGCCAAAGAGACCCCTGCGCCACGACGCCGACGCCTTCGGCGTGCGCGTGCACCCCGCTCGATCGAACGGGCGCTGGCCCGGCGCCGGCAGCGATCCAAAAGCCGTAGCCCATCCACCCACCCGGTCGCACCCGGTATGGAAAAAGCCGGGTGAGCCCGACCGCCAGGGCCCTGCGCGTCCTTCTCGTCGAGGACGAGGAGCTGAACCGTCAGCTCGTCCGGGCCATCCTCGCCCGCGCCCGCCACCCCATCCTGAGAAACGCCAGCCTCATCGAAGCCGGGACCCTCGCCCAAGCCGATCACGCGCTCGCCGATGGACCGATCGACATCATCCTGCTCGAGGTCCAACTCCCCGACGGCAGCGGACTGACCCTCGCCGAGAAACTCCGCGGAATCCCCGCCGGCCACCGCCCGACCATCATCGCCCTCACCGCCGGCGCCCTCCCGCACCAGAACACCGCGGCCCTCGCCGCCGGCTGCGACACCATCCTCACCAAACCGCACACCGCCGCCGAACTTCTCGCGGTCCTCACCGACAACCTCCCCGCAACCAGCACGGCCGAATAACACCCACGATCCGCACAGACGAGCCAGACCTCGGCGCCGGTTGCACCACGTGCACCGGACGAGGCGGCCGTCGCCGCGCTCGGCCACGCCGGCCAGTGACACCGACTTGCCAAGGTGGTCTGGTGAGCCCGCGAACCCGCACACTCGCCCCTGAACATGGTGATGCCGGCGTCGGGGAGCACCGTGTCGGAGGCGGCGGTGACCTGACCCGCCCGGTCCCGGACCGGATAGCGGAAGCCGGCAGCACGCTGGCCGACGTCCAGCAGCAGGTTCCTGGAAGGCCGGACCTGCACCGCTGCGCCGTGACCTGTCCACCGACCCCACAGCCGATATGCATCGTCGCGGCGTGGCCGGAGAGCGGCGGCTCGGTCGGCCGGCGTCTCGTGTGGCTGGTAGCTTGCGTCTCGGTCGTGGCGCGCTGCTGGCGAGAAAGCGGGTTGGCTGTGAGAGCCTGCCCCGGTGCAGTCGGATGCCGAGAACCTGGCGTCGCCGCCACCCTCGGGTACGGGCCGAGGCGCGCTTGTCGCGGCGTTGGTGACGGCCGCCGCGACGGTGCTGGTGGTCCGCCTCGGGTCAGGTCACACCATCGAGGGGCGGCGGTTCGCGGGCCGACCCGAATTCCTCGTCTGGACCTGGGCGCTGGCCGCCACCGTGGCCGCCGCCGCGGCCACCGCGTTCGCCGTGTGGCCGACCTTTCGACGGCTTGCGCGGCTGACTGGACGACGAGCGGTGTCCGGCGCGATAGCCGTATGGGCTGCCGTCGGTGGCCTGGCGATGCTCGGCCCGGCTCCGCTGGGCGCCGTCGGACAAGCGCATCTGTGGTTGCTCCGCCCCCGGCTGGCCGCCGCCACGCTCGTCGTCGGAGTCTTCATCACGCCCTCGTTCGCCAGTCTGCGGCTCGCCCAGGCCCGGCTGTCCGTCCTCGGTCGGGAGACTGCCAGCAGCGCCGGCCGGGTCATCTGCGAGCTGCTGTGGCTGCGGATGGTCCTGCAGCGGTCCCTCATCACCTTCGCCGTGGTCATCACCGGCGCGGTGTTGGCAGCCGGGGCGCTCCGCAATGCGCTGCTCGCCGACCATGCACCCGCCGAAGATCTTCCGGTCATCGGGATCCTCGCCTACGGCGGTTTCTTCACTCTGATCAGCGCGGCGGCGTTCGTGCCCGCCTACCTCAGCTGGCAGGACCGCGTCAGCACGCTGCGAGATCAACTTCACCCGGTGCCGGATGACGGGCTCCCGCCGCGCGACTGGCACCAGGCCCGCGCCGACTACGACACCCTGCTCAACGCCCGATCGAACGCGGCTGCCATCTTCACAGCGGCCTTCGGCGTCTTGGCGCCACTGGCCGGCAGCCTGGTCACCACACTCATCCCGACCTCATAGGACGCCCCGACCACCGGATCGCCGGCAAGGTCGCCCACCGCCCGACGGCACCGGCGGTGCACGAGCAGAACTGCCGACCGCGGCTCCCCGCCGACCGTGGACCGCTCAAGTACCGCTACCGACAGTGCCCACCGCCACCCGCCCCAGCACCGGCCGACGCAAGCGGCTTGCGGCGTTTGCGGGTGGGTGCGCTGATGCAACCGACTCGGTATCGGGCCCTCCGCTGGGTGCCGGGTCGGCTGCGGCAAACCGGCGACTGGCCGGCCGGTTCGGTGACCGGCAGGCTTAGTTCAGTGTGGCGGTGTAGTCGCTGAAGCAGGCGTCGGCGACCGTGGTGGTCGGGTCCGTGCCGGCGGTCTGGCCGTCGCCGCTGGCGGTGACCGACCACGTGACTGTGACCGGGGAGTGGGTGCCGCCGCTGTCGGTGCCGAGCGGGATGGTGCCGGTCCAGTGGACCGCATCCATCTGGGCCAGGGCGACGGTCCAATCGGGTCCCTGCTCGATCTGGTAGTCGACGACGACGGAGTCGACCCCGTTCGGGCCGTCGGCGGTGGCGTAGATGTCCAGCCCGCATGTCGCCGGGGTGGCCTGAGCGTACTGCACGGTCAGGGTGTCCGGCGGGGTGATGAGGGGCATCGAGTCGATCGGCCCCTGGTCCAGGGCCGGTGTCTGCTGTGGGGTCCCGGCGGGCGGGGCGGGGCTGGTGCCGGCGCGACGGGCGAGTGGACGTCTCGGGTCGAGAGGCGCGGGTCGCCCGCCGGCCGGCTGGTGCGCGGCTGGCTTGGGTGCCGCCGCGGTGGTCACCGCTTCCGGTGGGCGGCCCTGGCCGCGACCGGCAGTGGGGGTAGCGGGGTGGGCCGGTTCCAGCGCCTGGGCTCGGGCGGTCGGCGGCGGGGCGGCGCCGAAGACCTGCCAGCCCACGACGGCAGCGCCTCCGAGCAGGCAAAGGACGACCAGCACGAGCGCGGCTCGTCGGCGTCGGCGCGACGGCTCGGACTGGCTGGTCGGCTGGAGCGGCGGGGTCAGGCCAGCAAGCCCGGCAACCGCCGTGCCCGCCGGTTGGCTGCGGTCCGCGTCGCCGGCCGCCGACTCGGTGACGCGGACGTCCGGCCGGGGCACCTCCGCCCGGTCGCCATCGCCGCCGCCGCCGTCCGCCGGCGGGTCGGACTGCCCGGCGAACGCGGTATCCACCAAGGCGTGCCGCTGCTCCTCCAGCCCTAGGACGGCCACGAGCACGACCGCCGGGAGCGCGGCGATCCGCTGCACCGCACGCTGCAGCGCGGGCTGGCAGGTACGGCAGGCGCGCAGGTGATGCCGCACCTGACGGCGCAGGCCGTCGCTGAACGGTCGGCCGACCTGCCAGCCGGCGGCGTCGAGGTGGCGGCTCAGGCCCGGGCAGTCCGCTCGGGCGGTGGCGGCCACGAACAAGGCGGCCGCGACCTCCCGCAGCATCTCCGGCGCCTCGTAGATACGCCGGGAGGCCTCGGCCCGACTAATGCCCAGCCGCTCGACCAGCGCGTCGATCACCACCCGGCTCGGGACCCCCGCCTCGAACTCCTCCTGCTCGGCGAGCAACCACTGCTGGCGCAGGACCTCCCGGCCCTTCGCCGGCATGCTCTCCACCGCGGCCGCCATCAGGTCCAGGAACGTCGGCATGTTCTGCGCCACCGCCAGCTGGCGGTCAAGCTCCCGATCCGCCTCGGCGAAGGCACGCAGCGCCGCGTCGTCCGCGACGGGAGCGAGGTCGGCCTCCTCGACCGGGATCTCCCGCTCGCTGCGCCGCCGCTGCTCGCGCATCAGGTTCCGGGCAATCCCGAACAGCCACGCGCGCGGCTGCTCGACCGGCCGTCCGCCCTCGGCGAGACGCCGCAGCGCCACGTACATCGTCTGCTGGGTGAGATCCAGCGCCTCGTCCCAGGTACACCCTTGCCGGCCGAACAGGTACCCGAACAGCTCGCCCTGGAACTGACGGGCGATCCGGTCGAACGCCGCCCGGTCACCCGCCCGCACCGCCTCGGCCCACGCCCGGACCGTCTCCTTGGCAGCGGCATCATGCTCGGCCACCTGCGGCGCCGACCTCGCGACGGTCACGCCCGGATGCTATCGGTGAGCACACACCAGCGCCGCGCATACGCCAGGAACGCTCCCGCCATCGTTGCCATCACTCGTCCTCCCCACTCGACCGGTCGCCACCCGGGAGGTGCGGCACCCAGCCGGAATCTCCTCCCCCCTGGGGGGAGATCAGGTCGGCTCGCCGCACTCCAACCCGAGAGCGAACCCGAAGGAGGACCATGACCAGACACCGCCGACCGTTGACCCTGCTCGTCATCACCGCGGCCACCGTCGCCCTCGCCGGAATTCCGACCCGTGGCGTGCCCGCCAACCTCGCGCTGTCCACGCTGGCCGAACTCGTCCAACTGGCCGCGACCTACCTCGCCACCAGCCGACCCGGCCGCAGCCGGCTCCAGCGCCTCCACCGCCGCGGACGACTCAGCGACGCAACGAACGCCAAGACACCCCGCCGGCGCCGCCGACAGCCAACGCCGGCCAATACGGCGACAACCGTTTCCGATATTGACTGATGCTATTCCTGGCCAACCGGTTTGCAGGCCGCCCGGAAAGCGCCGCCCGCTGGGCGGTGCCGTCTTCAGGGCACGGCTGACAAAACGCGCCGCGGTCGGCTATCGGTCGATCACAGCAATGCGGTTCGCGCGCGGACGGGCTGGTCGAGGGAGCATGTCGGGCATGGGCGGCGAGCTGCCCATGGTGGAGATCGAGATCTGGCGGTTCTACGCGATCGTGTTGTTTGACTTGGGTGATGAGCACCGACCTGAGCACCGTGCCCATCACCCATCCTGGCAAGAACCAGGCGCTGGCAGACCTGCTAGCGGGAGTTTCCGGCCTTTCTTGATCGTCTAGCCTGTTTGTGCTGGTCGGGGGGGTGTTTGGTGGGTGGTGGTGTATTACCCAGGGTTGGGCTGGTCAGCGGGTGGGTGCGTAGTGGTGGATGTCGAATAGCTCGGCGAGGTGTTGCTGGGTTGGGGTCATGTCGGTGAGCATGCGTCGGGCGCGGGGGCGTCCTTTGCCGCCGTCGTGGTAGAGCAGGACGGTTTCGCCGATGCCGGCGAGTTCGGTGAGTAGCTCGCGCACGGACATGTGCAGGCCCGCGTGTTCGGCGTGGCGGCGCATGAGGTGGGCGATGGCCAGGGCCAGGACGCAGTAGAAGACGTGGACGCGGATCTTGGAGTCGGTCCAGTGGTGCATCGGGCTGAACGACACGACGTGTGGGTCTTTCTGCTGCCGGAAGCCGGACTCCACTTCGGACTGGGAGCGGTAGGCGGCGACCACGTCGGCGGGTGTCCAGTGGTCGCGGTTGGTGAACAGGATCCGCTTGCCGAACTGGCGTCGTTCCAGGCGGGCGCGGGCGCGGGTGTCGATGCGCCAGCTCAGGCGCAGGTCGGCGGGGTCCTCGCCGGACAGGGTGGTGGTGATGACCTGGCTGACCCAGCGGGGTTTGACTATCGTGGCGATGTCGGCCTCGACAGCGGCGCGGGCGCGGCGGGTCTTGCCGCGGGCCAGGCGGGCTTGCAGCTCGGCCAGGCGGGCCCGGGCCTTTGCCAGGGTCTGGTCGAAGCCCCGGGACTGGGCGGCGTGCAGAGTTGGGGAGTGGGTCAGTACCGCGCGGCGGGTGACTCCCAGCGCGGTGACGTGGGTGTCCACACAGGTCAGCCCCGGGTACCGGTCAGCGTCGACGGGGTTGTACCTGGAGCGGGGCAGGGCCAGCAGGTCGGGGTGGTCCGAGGGCGGGAGCGACCCGACGAACCCCAGCCCGGATGCCTCGACGGTGGCGTGGTTGTCCGCGGAGTTCTGGCCGGCGTCGTAGACCACGGTCAGCGACTCGACCGAGGTGGTCAGCTGCCGGTAGCGGGAGACCAGCTCGTCGATGACCGTGGAGAACTGGGTCACGTCCGGCCGGTCGCCGGGATAGGCGTGCGAGACGACCGGCACCCCGCCGTCGCGGGTGACGACCAGCGCCAGCCCGACCAGCCGAAGGTCGGTGCGTTTCTGCTTGGCCTTGCCCCGCTGGGCGATCGGCGCCCGGTCGTTGGCCGAGTCGATGTAGGTCGCGAAGTTGGTCATGTCCAGAACCAGGCCGGACAGATCCAGGCCGAACTCGCTGACCATCCGCCGGCCCAGGTCGGTCTCGATCCGCCGCAGGTCGTCCTCGCCGAGGCAGTCCATCGCGTCCCAGAACCGACGGTGGTCCAGCGCGCCGTCCGGCAGCCGCACCCAGCGTGGGCCGGCGGTAGTGGCCCACCAGTCGGCGAACGCCAGCTTCGAACACGGGTCCACGATCCGGTTCGCGGTCGCCAGCGCGAGGTAGGTACCCACCGATGCCGCGGCGTTGGCGTACCGCGGCGCGACCTCGTCGACGATCCCGGCCACGTCCAGGCGCGCCAGCACCGACCACACCGCCGCCAGGTCACCGAACCGCTTGTGCTGGCTGCGCACCGGCTCACCCGCCGGCGCCCCGGACAGCTTCGCCATCACCTCCTCCCCGGTCCCCAGGTACTGCTGGGACACGATCCGGGGCTGGCCCTCGACCCGGGCGGACTCCACCAGGTAGTAGTACGTGCGCTTCCCCCGGCGCTTCCCCACGATCGACGGCATATGTGGGTAATACACAATCGAGGACTGGATCACAAGCACCGCAGGGGATCCCGCGCGTGTCGATCATGAAGGCCGGAAACTCCCGCTAGCCCGGCTCGAAGAACCGACGTCCCCGGAGCGACACAAGAACAGATCGAGCAGGCGCAGGCGAGGTCGCCCGGGACATGGCTGGCAGCGATCGGATCACCACGCCCTTGCCGCGGCTACCGGCAGTGCCCAACGACACCATCCCGACGCCCACATTACCCGAACCCGGCGCGGCAGATGTGGGTGGTCGATCAAGAACCGAAACGCGGCGGATCCGTGCGTTGTCGTGGTTGGACAGCCGTGCATAAAATTTCAGGCTGAGCTCGACGGTCTATTGGTCTATTGGGAGCACACTTGCAGATAGGACGCCAGCCCGGCCAATAACTGCGCGCCTACCCGCCGTTATGGGCGGCGAACTGGTCGCCGGCACGGCTGCCCGTGTCGGGCCCGAACGAGTGATCTGTGTGGCGTTGGCCGACTCGGCGTCTGGAGGACCGCCGACCCGATCATCAGCGTGGTGCTAGACCGGTTCGGCCGCCTCGACATCCCTGTCAACAAACGCAGGCGTGTTCATCGCCGAACCGCTCATTGACTACACCAGCGTTTGGGGTCAACCTCGCCGGGTTCTTCTGGCATACCCAGCGCGCCATCGCCGAGATGGTCAGCCGGTACGGCGGCCACGTGGTCAATGTCTCGGCCACCCTCGCCGAGGTCGCGAACTCGGGCACGTGCTGACCAAGGGCGGCCTGGCCGCAGCCACCAGGTCGCTGGCCGTCGCGTACGCCTCCCGCGGCATCTTCGTCAACGCATGGCACCCGGCGTTATCCAGACCACGGTGCACCCGGCGAACAGCTACCGAAGGGGCCCGGCGGCCGGCTTTCCTCGCTCGGCCGGGCCGGCCAGGTGACCGACGTCGTGGACGGCGTCTTGCTGCTCGAGTCGTCGCCGTAATCACTGGCGAGATGCCGCATATCGCCGGGCCCCAAAGTCGCCTGACCGCCGGCCACTGAGACCCCTCGGGCTAGGCTGTCTGGCGGTCCTGCCCCAGCTGGGCCAGCGCGGCGGGGAGCTGGCGGCGGGAGCCGATGCCGAGCTTCGTGAATATCTTGCGCAGGTGCCACTCGACCGTGCGCGCGGACAGGAACAGCCGGGCGCCGATCTCTGGATTGGTCAGGCCGTCGCGCGCCAGCCGGGCGATGTAGGCTTCCTGCGCGGTCAGCGCGGTGACGGTCTCGACGCGTTTGCGCACCGTCTCGCCGGTGGCGGTCAGCTCCCGGCGCGCGCGCTCGGCGAACGCCTCCATGCCGATCGCGGTGAGCATGTCGTAGGCCGTGCGCAGCTGCGCGCGGGCGCCCGCCCGGCGGTTGTCCCGGCGCAGCCATTCACCGTAGAGCAGGTGGGCGCGGGCGAGTTCCGGGCGCAGCCGGGTCAGGCTCAGCCGGTCGACCGCCTCGCGGTACAGCTCGTCGGCGGCCGCCGCGTCGCTCAGCAGCGCCCGGCAGCGGGCCTCGATGCCGGCCGCGACATCGTTGCCGCAGGACTGCGTGGTCTCCGCCAGCCGTTCCAGCGTGTCGCGTGCCAGGTCGGTGTCTCCTGTACGCGCGGCCGCCTCGACAAGCTCGGGCAGCGCCCACACGGAAAGCCACGGGTCAAAGGTGTTCGAGGCGGCTTGCCGCGCCGCCGACAGCGCCTCCTCGTAGCGGGCGAGGCCGTTGTACAGGACTGCGGCTGCCCACTGCGCGTGCGGCTGGCCGTGCTCAATCGCGCTCGCTATCGCTGTGCCGGCATCGGCTTCCCTGCCTTGCAGTGCTAGGAGTCTCAGCAAGGCGTACGGCGCGAGCTGGCTCCCGGTCGCTGTCGCCACATGGTCGCTCTCCGCGATGAGCGCGGCGGCACCAGCGAAGTCACCGATCCAAGCTGTTGCGATCGCCAGAGCCGAAAGGTGGATCGGCAGCTGCGCGAGCACCCCGGCGTCGCGGAGGAGCTGAACCTGTCTCGCGGAGATCGCGCGAGAACCCTCGATGTCCCATATGGCGTTACTTGCGCCCGCAGCCGCCCAGCCCCACCGCAGCACGTCCTGCACGGAGATGTCGGCCATTGCTTTAGCTGCTCGCTGCAACGTCGGGGTAGCGGCCGGGCGCCCTTCGGTGGTCAGCAGAGCGAGGCCTTCAAGCAGCAGGTCAAGGGGGCGCGGACTACCACCTGGCGCAGGAAGGGTCCGGATGGCGCGAGAGATCGTCAGCAGGACGGGCCCTCCGTCGAGATGCGCCCTGATACCCGCCGCGCCCCAAGCGGACAGGTAGGTCTCGCGCGCGAGCTCCAGGTTGAACGGCTGTAGCCGCCGAGCGGCGTTCAGTAGCAGGGCGGGCGCGTCGCTGCCCAGACCCGAGGCGAAAGCGACGTGGCCCCGCACGAGGTCCGCCTGTGCACGCTGAAACTCGTCGAGTGGCCTGGCCTCTGCGGTCGTCAGCAGCTCCAGGGCCTTGTCGAACTCGCCGGCCTGCAGGCTGGCCTGCGCTGCAGCCAGCATGCGTTCGGCGTGCCGCGCCGGATCGGTGGTCAGCGCCACCGCCCGCTCCAGGAAGGCCGCGGCCGCGGCCACCCCGCCGCGCGCCTGCGCCCGCCCGGCGCAGCGTTCCAGCTCCGCGGCGACCTCCTCGTCCGGCCCGGCCGTGGCCTGGGCCCGGCCACCGAACTCGACCAGGCCCGCCTCTACCGCTGGCGTCGCCGCCTGGACCGGGAGGCTCAGCCGCTCGGCCGCGCGCCAGACCAGCGACTGGTCACCGGACGGGTCGGCCGCCGCCAGTTGCACCAGCCGCCGGGTCGCCTCCGGCAGGGCGGCCAGCTGGCGGGCGAAGCTGTCCTCGATCCGGCCGGTCAAGGGCGCGGCGCCGGGCAGCCCGAACCCGCCGGCCAGCTGGGCGGGGGCCACCCCGCGGGGCAGCTCCAGCAGTGCCAGGGGGTTGCCCTGGGTTTCGGCGATGATCAGGTCGCGGACCCGCGCGTCTAGCGGCCCGGCCAGCGCCAGGTCCAGCAGCGCTCGCGCGTCATCATCCCGCAGTCCGCCGACTTCCAGCTCGGGCAGCCCGGCCAGCTCCACGCCCGGGTCACGGGCGGCGAACACTACCCCGACCGGGTCGGCCGCCAGCCGCCGGGCCGCGAACCCCAGGGCCTGCGCTGAGGCACGGTCCAGCCACTGCTCGTCGTCGATCAGGCAGATCAGCGGGCGTTCTCCGGCCATCCCGGACAGCAGGCTGAGCACGGCCAGGCCGACCAGGAACCGGTCCGGCGGCGGCCCGGCGGCGAGGCCGAACGCGGTCCGCAGCGCGTCCCGCTGCGGTACCGGCAGGCGCCCCGCACGGCTCAGCATCGGGGCGCACAGCTGATGCAGCCCGGCGAAGGCCAGCTCCATCTCCGACTGCACGCCTACCGCACGGGCCACCCGGCACCCCGCACCCGACGCCTGCCCGGCCAGGTGGTCTAGCAGAACGGTCTTGCCCAAGCCCGGGTCGCCGCGCACCACCAGCGCCCGGCTCTCACCCGCGCGGACCGCCTCGACCAGCCGGTCCAGCGCATCACGTTCACTGAGCCGGTCGATCAGCCCCGCCGCGCGGCCCTGCCGCCCGGAATCCCCGGCCATCGGCGCTACCCGGCGTCCAGGTTGCCTGGTGGGGCCCTGAGCGCTCATCTTGGCCTCCCGGCTGGTCCAGAACCGGCCTGATCAGCGCAAGACCGGCCGCCACGAGTGCCTCAGTGCCGCCCCACGGTCGCCGCCGCTCAAGAACTCGCCCCGGGCACACCCGGACACGCCACCAGCCCCGGCCTGCTGGAACCACACCATTGCCTTGACCGCAGCGTAACCCCGCCCGGAAGGGGGCAGGGCAAGCCCTGGCAAAGACGCGGGCCAGCGGGAGCTTTCCAGCTGTCTGCAGCAACGAGGCGGCTGCCTCCGCAACGAGGCGGACCGCTATGGCGTTCGCCATCGTGGATCGAGAGCGTGCCGTCAGTTCGCTACGCACTGCGGGTCATCGAGGCGGGGGCGAGCAAGACGAGCAACCCCGTATGGGTTGCGCACCGCCGCTCTGGTCACTGGCCCGGCGGGTGCCGGTGGAATGACGCGCCGGGCGGGCCGCCCAAGCCGGGACCGGCTCGGTATGGCCTGCTCATCGGAGAGCGCCGCCGCCACGGTGAGCTGTGATCCGTTTGGGGGATGCCACAGTGTGACGGTGGCGCCGCCCGGCGGGATGGCGCCACCGTTGGGTCACTGTGGGGGTGTCCGGGGGTTTCCTAGTTCGCGGGGCCGTTTCCAGTTCCCCACAGCTGGTTGTCGGGCACGTGCGCCGGGTTGCCGACCATGCGCTGGAGCGTGATCTGCGGGAACGGCTCGTGGGCCGGGTCAGCGTGGATGGTCATCGTGAACGGGTGGGTGAAGTCCGTGGTCGAGGCGTTGACGATCGGGAAGTAGGGCAAGGCCGCGGGCGCATCGGCGAAATCGATGATGAACACGGTGGTGCCGGGAGTGCTGCACGGCTGCAAGCTGAGCCCCTCATTCTGGTACGCGGCGGTGGCCACGGCCGCGCACAGGCCGGTGGCCTGGCCAAACGGCGCGTACTCGACCTGCACCGCGGGCTGGGGGCCGTAGTGAGCGTTCACCGCCGCGGACACCATCCCCTCCGCGTAGAAGTCAGACACATGCACCGGGTGGCCGAGGGGGTTGATGAAGTCTCCCGTCGGGTCGGAGCTGCTGGCGCGGTGCAAGATCGTCGGCTGGCCGGCTGCCGGGAGCCCCTGGACTGCGCTCTCGACGAAGCCGGGGCCGAACATCTTGCTGAAGATCTGGACGCAGGCAGTACCGCACTGTGTGGTGGACGCGCTCGCGGGCAGCGTCGCTGCCGTGCTGAGGCCGCCGGCCACGGTCAGCGCCGCCGCGGCTGCGAGCACTTTGGTCTTGATGGACATGAGCAGTTCCCTTCTCGAGCCACGGCCGTACCCTACGCACGGCGCTGTTGTGCTGGTCAGTGGATGAGCGCGGCCCTGGTCAGGGACAGGAACGGATGGTCTCCTGACCGCCCACGGCGTGCAGGGACGGCCGCGCCCGGCCCGGGCAGGCTCCCATCTCGCCCTTGTCTTCGGGCCGGTGTGTCCGCAGGGCTGGGGCGCGGGCGTACCCTCAGCCGGCCATCCCCCGGACTGAGCTAGACCCGGCAGCAGGCGGCCCGGGGTTGTGCGCCGCGGCCAGCCCGTCGCGGTACGGGGTCAAGAACGCGGTCAGCGCGGTCAGCGTTGCCTCGGGAGTCTCCTCAGCGGGGTGATGGCCGCAGCCGAGAATGGCCAAGGCCTGCACGTCGTCGGCAGCGAGCTTCATCGTGGCCGCGACCTGGTCTCCGAGGCTTTCCGCTCCGCCGATCGCCAGCACGGGCATCCTCAGCCGCCGGTCCTTGCGCTGCTGGTTCTGCGCGATGGTGATGTCCAGTGCGCCGTAGATCGCGAAGCTGCCGTGCAGGGCTTCAGGGTCGGCGGCCAGGGTGTCGATGTAGTAGCGGACGGCGTAGCCGGGCAGTTCCTTCGCGGCCTTGGTGGCGAACTGCCAGCCAAAGTAGACGTCCTCGCGCCCGGCGACGAGTTGCTCGTTCACCTCGGCGAGCCGGTTGAAGGCGAAGTGCCACAGCCGGTCGTTCAGGTGCGCGCTAGCAAACAGCGGCGGAGAGGGGGACACGCCCGGAAGGGGGGTCTCGGCGACGGCCAGGCAGGCGACCCGGCCGGGGTGGTCGGCGGCCAGGGCGTAGCCGATCCACATCCCGGTGTCATGGCCGGCTACGGCGAAACGCCGGTGGCCCAGCGCGTCCATCAGCGCCACCAGGTCGGCGGCCAAGGTGCCGGTGTCATACCCGCCCGCCGGCTTGCCGGACAGCCCGGTCCCGCGCTGGTCCGGGGCGATCACGGTGAAGTCGCGGGCCAGGGCGGGCATCACCAGGCGCCAGGCGTACCAGGTCTGGGGCCAGCCGTGCACCAGCAGCAGCGGCGGTCCGTCGCCACCGGTGACCACGTGCTGGCGCAGCTCGCCGGTGTCGATGTACCGGCTGGTGAACGTGCCGGTGAACCCTTCGGGGAGGTGCAGCGCCCCGGCGACCGAGCCGGGGCCTTCCGGGATGGCAGATGAGTTCATGAGGTCTCCTTTAACAGGCGGTACCGCCTCACGGGGTTGCGCATCTCGCGGGCGCCGCGCCGGTCACATCCCCTGGCCGAAGAGGAAGGTGGCGATCACTGATGCGAGATCTGAGTCGCTGCGGAAGCCTGGAGGTGGTACTTGCCGGCGGCCACGCAGCTTTCGGGCTGGGCGGCCTGCCAGTCAGCACATCGCGGCCAGAAGTCAGTTGGTGGCCCGGGCGGCCTGCTCGATGACCCGAGTCACCGTGTTCGGGTCCGAGATCATGGCCAGGTGGGGCGCGTTGATCTTGGTGATGTGGGCTCCAGCCCGCTGGGCCATGAACAGCTGCTCAGCAGGCGTGATGATGTGGTCGGCGGTGCCGATCACATCCCAGGACGGGATGGTCTGCCAGGCCGGGGTGCCTGAGGGCTCGTCGAGGACGCTGGCCGCCAGCGGGCGCTGGGTGGCAGCCAGGGCCGCGCCCTCGCTGGCGGGCAGCCCGTTGGCGAAGCAGCCGGGGAACACGCTCTGCTTGACGTACAGGTCGACGTCTCCGGGCGGGCCTCCGGGGTAGGGCACGAAGTCGAACACCGTGGTGGGGTCGGTGAAGAAACACGACCCGGACGTGCTCAGGCTGAGCAGGGTGTCGCCCACGTCGGGCACGAAGGCGTCGACGTAGACGAGGGCCTTCACCTCGGAGTCACCGACGGCGGCGTTGGTGGTGACGAAGCCGCCGTAGGAGTGCCCGACCAGCACGACCGGTTTGCCCGCCAGGTTGGCGTTCTGGGTGAGGAAGTCATTGAGGTAGGCGGAGTCGGCCGCCACCCCGCGCAGCGGGTTGGGCGGCACGTAGACGGTGTAGCCAGCGGCTTGGAGGTTGGCCACGACCTGGTCCCAGCTGGAGCCGTCGGCCCAGGCGCCGTGCTCGAGCACGATGACGGGCTTGGGCCCGCTGGTCCAGGAGGCAGCGCCGGACTGCGCGGGGCGTGCGGTGGCCGCATGAGCAGATCCGGCCTGACCGGCAAGCGCGATAAGCAGCCCGGCGATGGCCAGGACGGCGGTCATGATGATGAGCCGCGGCCTGGTCAGCCGTGAGGTGAAGTGAAGGGGCATCGTGGGGTCCTTTCTGGTGACGATGGCGGGCCGGGGTTAGGCCAGGAAATCCATCAGCGCACGGTTGACCTGGTCGGCGTGGGTCCAGGCGATGGCGTGCGGGCCGCCGTCGATGACGACGAGTTGCATGTCCTTGATCAGGCCGGGCAGCCGCTGGCCGGTGTTGGGGTAGGGCAGGATCCGGTCGGCGTCGCCCTGCACGACCAGCACCGGCACGTCGATCGTGGGCAGGTCATCGCGGAAGTCGGTCTGCCAGGTGGTGATGCATGCCACCGCCGCGGTGGCCGACGCAGCGGCCGCGATGTTCCAGCTGGACTGGAAGGCCTGGTCGCTGACCAGGGTGCCGCCGAATTGGTCGATGTTGT
>WNGE01003421.1_pt1 | contig 24823 bp, 20 predicted proteins | sample 5400651 | NCBI WGS metagenome assembly WNGE01 (sample SAMN13153370, study PRJNA577476) | soil metagenome | isolation source: 60 cm soil or saprolite under grassland replicate 2 | place: USA:California | collected 2016-06-15
TTGAATGTGATTCTGGTGGAGCCTGGCAGCGAAGCGCCGACTAACCAGTCGCTGCTTTCGCGCGCTGAGCCCGGCCGAAGCGGCTTGGGCCACGCCGAGCGTGCAGTTTCGAACAAACTGACGGGATTAGCAGCGCAACAACGTCCTTGGTCGCGTCGTCGGCCTGACGCACTCCTGCCTCGATAAAGTCACTAGCCCGTGCGCTCGAGGTGCTCGTCGAGTTCGCGCCAGCGCTCCCATGTCGCCTGACGCGTCACGCCCGGTGCCGTCGGCATCGCGGGTGCTTGTACGCGCCGCTCTTAGCGATTGCCACGATCTTGGGTGACGCATCGAGTAGCCGTTGCGAAGCAATCCAGGAGATATCGTGTGCTCGAAGAGGACTACGCTGCGCACGCCATGAACATCGCGCGCTTGTACACGGGCTCTGATGGCCAAACGCACATCGAAGCGATGAGCCTCGATACGCATCCCGAATTAGCGACGGCTCAGAACGCAGACAGCATTCTGTTCCGGGTCTGGAATCCGCTCACTTACTGGAGCTCGCATCCAGCTCCGCAGTGTCGGTTCGTGATCACCTTGTCGGGTGAAGTCGAATTCCGCGCTGCCGACGGAAGCGTACATCGCTGCCGCCGGGGCGATGCCATCCTGGCAGAGGACTTGACGGCGCCGGTCATACGACGCGAGTCGTCAGCCGTCAGCCGTGGTGCGTAGCCGCAATCGACGAGCTGGGGTAGTCAACGGCCAAACCTCGCCCTCGCGTCATCGCTACTGGCGCTGCCATCAAGGCGCGCCGTCTGAATCCTGGTCGGCGCCAACGAATTCTAGAGGCGAGCACAAGGGCGCTACGCGGCCACGGCTTCAAGTATGAAGTTTGGCGATGCGGTGGGGATGACCCGTTCGAGGCGCAGGCCCGCCGCCGCGAACAGGTCGCGGAACTCGGCCTCCGTCCGGACGCGGCCTTCTTCGTTAGCAACGAGCATCAGCAGATCAAAGCTCCTGGCAGGGCTAGGGTCATTCCCTGGCGGCATGATCATCTCGATCACCAGGACCCGGCCGTTGCCGGACACGGCCTCAGCGCAGTGACGGAGAACCTGGATCGCGGGTTCGTCGCCCCAGATCATCAGCACCCGCTTGATCAGGTAAGCGTCAGCGCCTCGCGGCACACCCTGCAGCATGTCGCCTTCGAGCACTTCGCACCGATCGGCGACGCCTGCGGCCCGCAGCACCGGCTCTGCACCGGCCACAACCTGCGGCTGGTCAACGAGGATGCCCCGTAGCGACGGGTTGGCACGCAGGATTGCCGCGAGCGTGGAGCCCTGACCGCCCCCCACGTCAGCCACTGTTCGAAACCCTGAGAAGTCGTAGGCGGCGACCACAGCCCCGTTGTGCTGGTCCGATTGGCGGGTCATCCAGCGGTCGAACGGGACGCCGAGGTCAGGGTGCCGCACCAGGTACTCGTAGGTCGACATGCCGTGCGCGAGCACGAAGCCGGACCGACCGGTCATAACTGTCTCGCGCAGCTGACCCCACGCCTCCCACGGCTGAGCGGCACCTACGTAGAGTGCCCAATCGCGAACTGACTCCGGCCCGTCGCTGCACAGGGTACGACCGAGTGGTCCCAGCGCAAACCGACCATCCGTCTGCTCGTGGAAGACTCCGGCGCCGACCAGCATACGCAGAAGGCGGCGCAGCGACGGCGCGTGCGCGCCGGTGACAGCGGCGAGATCGCTAACAGCGGCCGGTCCGTCCGCCACTCGGTCGGGTATGCCGAGCGTTGCGACGACGTGGAGCGCTTGTACGGTGAGGCAGGCGTTCAGCATCTGTAGCATTCGGGACGACGTTTCCCCCGTCCGAGCTGAGTCATCCACGGCGGTCATTCTTGTACCCCCATCCGTTTGATCATGTGCGCGTAGCGTAGCCGAGGCTCGGATAGCGCGCTGGTGCGAATAACCTCATCTTTCATCTATGCTGAGGCGCCTTGCTTGACCACGTCTACGCGCCAATGCTGGCGCAGCTCGACTCTCGATTGCCCTCAGGTCAGTAGTGGCGCTATGAGCCGAAGCTTGACGGCTTCCGTGGATTGCTCTGGCACAGGTCGACAGGCCAGGCAGCTCTTGAGTCGCAACACCCGCGACCTTGGCCAGTGGTTCCCGGAGCTCACGTGAGCAGCTCGCACACTTCCGCCCGACACACTCGTCGACGGCGAGATCGTGATCTGCGACGAGACGGGTTGGGTCGACTTCGGCGCACTTCAGGCGCGCCTCGGCACGGCACGCACCACAGTGGCGACGGTGGCACTCGCGCGTCCCGCGGTTCTGATGGTTTTCGACGTGCTGCGGCTCGCGGCTGTCCCATTGATAGGGGAGCCGTTGGCTGTCCGTAGAAGCGAGCTGGCGCCCATGCTCGAACCCCACGATCCTTGTTTGCAACTCGTCGATCAGACTGACGAATTTGCGCTCGATCTCGTTCCTACTGTTGTTGGAATCGCCTCGCGCACAGCACCCTCTTCGGCGTGCGAATGACAGATGACACTGGGGTACCTAACACCGCTTCGCCGTCACCCGACCTCTCGATCCCGAGGCCGGCGGGCCAATAGCAGAGGTCGCGGGCGAGGCGAGCGCTGAGGAGCCGGCGATTCGATCGCGATGGCAGCATGACGCGGTTCCGCCGTGGCGCCCTGTGCCGCCGCGGTTGATCTGCGAGGTGCGCGTGTCGAATCTCGATTTGTCGGTGAGCCGTGCTGACCAGATTGAACTGAGATTGCATGCTCGTGTGTCACTCACAGACATCGACCAAAACCGTCGCGGTTAGGATCGCACGGTTTCAAAGTGGATGAAGCGAGTGGCGCCGAAAGCCATTGCGGCAGCAACGCTAGGTGTACCATCCGCGACGCCCGGCATTGGTGGTCGGGCAAATGCGTCCATGCCGGACATCCTCGTACCGCCGAACCGGAGGCACTGCAAGATGAACGAACCGCAGCGCGTGGGCTCCAATCCTCCCGAGAGCTACGCCGAGGAGTGGCGCCGCCAGGCGGCCGGACGGGCCGACGCGATGGCCGGCGCGACGGAGGAGATGCTCGACATGGCCGGCGTGTCCGAGGGCATGCGCGTGCTCGACCTGGGCGCCGGGATGGGTGACCAGTCCATCGCCGCGGCCCGGCGGGTCGGACCGTCCGGCGCCGTCCTGGCGACCGACCGCGACCCGGCGATGCTCGAGGGGGCGCGCGAGGCGGTCGCGAAGGCCGGCATGCCGAACGTCGAGACGCGCGTGATGGACGCGCAGGCGATCGAGGTGGAGCCGGGATCGTTCGACGCCGTGATCACGCGCATGATGCTCATGCTGCTTCCCGAGCCTGCCAAGATGCTGGCCGGCGCCTATGACGCCCTCAAGCCGGGCGGGCGGCTGGGTGCCATCGTCTTCGCGTCCGCCGAGCGGAACGCCTTCCTGTCGGTGCCGCTCGAGCTCGCCCGTCGCGCCGGGGGCCTGCCAGCGCCCGACCCGCGCGAGCCGAGCATCTTTGCGCTCGGTGCACCAGGCGCGGCTGAGGAGCTGCTGCGTGCGGCCGGCTTCCGCGACGTGCGGGGCCGCGCTGCCGTGCTGCCGGTGCGCCCCCCGTCCGTCGACGCGGCGATGGCGTTCTTGCGCGAGGGCGCCCCGGTGCTCGGCTGGTTTCTGCGCCGCCTCGACGGGGCGCAGCAGCAGCGCGCCTGGGACGAGATCCGCGAATGGTTGGCCGCACGCGCGCGGCCGGAGGGGCTCAACCTCGACGGCGAGTGCTTGGTGGTCGCCGGGGCCCGGTAGGCAACGGTCCGCAGCAGCCCGCCCAGGACCATGTCAAGCCGCTGCTTGGGCTGTTGCGACCTACACCTCATCGACTGTGACTGACAGACGATTTGACATCGATCCTTACGAATCCATGACAACTGGTGACGCCGGGCGCTGGGCGCGTTTTCCCGGCGGTCTTCCTGCGTTGGAGGCCTGACCGGTCGCCTGAGGACTGCGGGCTCGATCAACTGATCGGCTAGGACCCCGCTAGTTCGGGCAGCGCGCCAAGGTGGCCGCCGAGGCGGCTTACCTGGCGAGTTCGGCCGGTTCATCCAGCCGCGTCAGCTTCCTCGGGTTTGCCACCGCGTAGATCCGGGTAACCCGCCCGTTCTCCACTACGAGGCTCACCGCGGCCAGCTGGCCGTCAATCTCGATCCGTCCTGCGGGCGCGCCGTTGAGCCACACGGCCGTCGCGTCGAACCCGCCGAGCACCCGGTCCGCGCGCGCCAGCAACTTCGCCACTCGTTCGGCCCCGTGAATCGGAGCTCGAGCGGCGGCCACGAGCCCGCCACCATCGGCGATCAGGACTACGTCCGGCGCCATGACCTCCATCAACTCCTGTAGCTGCCCAGTTCGCAACGCGACCAGGAACCGCTCCACAACGGCCTGCTGCTCCGGCCGACTCACGTGCACCCGCGGCCGGCGAGCCGCCACATGCTCGCGCGCCCGTAGCGCGATCTGCCGCACCGCGGCCGCGGACTTCCCGATGGCCTCAGCGATCTCGCCGTATGGCATCTCGAAGACCTCGCGGAGCACGAACACCGCCCGCTCCGTCGGCCCGAGTGTTTCCAGCACGGTCAGCATCGCGATCGAAACGCTCTCCGCGAGTTCGACGTCCTCGGCGACGTCGGGGCTGGTCAGCAGCGGTTCCGGCAGCCACTCGCCGACGTATTCCTCTCGCCGGCGCGCCAACGTTCGCATCTGGTTGAGCGCTTGCCGCGTGACGACGCGGATGAGGTACGCCCGCGGGTCACGCACCTGCGAGTGATCGACATCGGCCCACCGCAGCCACGCCTCCTGCAGGACGTCCTCCGCGTCAGTCGCCGACCCGAGCATCTCGTAGGCGACCGTGAACAGCAGGCTGCGATGGGCGACGAACGGGTCGTCGGTCATCGGGCCAACGCAACGTCGGAAGTCATTGAGGACGCGCGGCCAGTGGAATCTCGCAGGCATCGGAGAAGCCCTGCGATGTGATCCCAAGCGCCGTGTTGCTCCTGGTCGACATGTTCGCAAAGGCGATGCACACGGTGAGCTCGACCATCGCCGCGGAGCCGAGCCGGTTGAGCAGACTGGCGGACAGCTCGTCGGTGACGGTCGGCGGCGTGTTCGTCATGGCCTCGGCGTACTCCAGCACGTCGCGCTCCAGCGGCGTGAACAGCTCCGACTCCCGCCAGCGCGGCACCTGGCTCGCCTTTGCCATGTCCAGGTTCTCGTTCTGCGCCTGGAAGTAGTTGATGTCGAGGCACCAACTGCAGCCAACCTGCGCCGCGACGGCCATGTGCGCGAACGACTTGAGGCTCGCGTCGACCGCATCCCACGCGCCCACCTTGGCCCCGAACTCCAGGCCGGCCTGGGCAACCTCGGGCGTGTGCCACAGCACCTCGACGGGCTCGGGCACGGCACCGAGCTGCTTGATCATGCTGTCGCTGAGCTCGGTGGGGAGCTCGGCCTTCGGAACGCGTAGCGCCATGGGTGTCCTCCTTAAGACGTTTGCCTGTTCGGCATGAAGACACCGCCGTGCCCGCGAATGTAACAACCCTCAGCCAGACACAACCTGCGTCGATTCGTGCCCTGCACCGTCCCGCGGTTGCCGATCGGCTGAAGGGCCCGACTGGTGCTGGCAGTCGGCTGTGGCGCGGGCGTTGAGATGCGCGCGCTTGCCAGACGCGCCGAGTTCGGTGGCCGCGTCATCGGGATCGACCACAGCGTGGCGGCGAAATCGAGCGGGACCGATACTTGGGAGGATCGTGCCAAGACGGTTCGGCGTAAATAGGTTCCAGTTCGAGGTCGTCGAAGGCTGGCCAAAGCAAGAGATCAAAGGCGTGGCCGCGGCGGTCGCCTGTGATTCGCGAGGCCGGGCATACGTCGGCGTGCGCAACATCCCGCCCGGAGGCGGCGTCGGGAGCATCCTGCCCGGCGAGGGGCGGGTCGTCGTGCTCAACCCAGACGGCTCGCTGCAAGGCGACTGGGATTTCAAGTTCTCGTCGCCGCACGCGGTCTGGGTGAACGACCAAGACGAGGTGTTCGTCGCCGATACCGGCCTCCACACCATCACCAGGCATGCGCCATCTGGCGAGGTGCTACTGATGCTGGGAACGGCGGGTGAGCCGGGGCCGCCAGGCACGCCCTTCAACATGCCAACCGGCGCAGTTCAGGCACCGAACGGCGACATCCCGGACGGGTACGGACAGAACTGGATGCACCGCTTTTCGGCGAACGGCGAGCTGATCCTGTCCTGGGGAGGCGGCGATCCGGTCTTCATCCAGAAGTTTCGCGGCGACCCGGTTGTGGGCACGGTCGGCACAGAACCAGGAAAGTTCAACCTGCCGCCTGACGTCTACGTATCGCCCGATAGGATCGTCTACGTCATGGACCGGGAGAATCTGCGCTGGCAGACGTTCGACCTGGACGGCAAGTACATCACGCAAGTCAACGGCGTGAACCGGCCATGCGACGTGGCCGTGGACTCCGAGGGCATCTTCCACATCGTCGGCGGAGGCGGGGTCGAAATCTGGAGCCCGGCCGGCGAGAAGCTCGGCGCATGGGGCGAGAAGGGACAGGAACCCGGGCAATTCAAGTTCGGGCCGCACGGTTGCTGGATCGACGACGAGGACAGCCTGTACGTCGGGGAGGTCGGCGGGAACGAGGGGATCCAGAAGTTTCGTCGGGTCTGACGTGCACGGTATCAGCGATTGTGCCACCTCTCGAAGGCGGTTCCGCCATTCAGTACGTGAGCTCGCCAGCAGCAGGTTGACTCCGTGGGGACCTCGGACGCCCCAGCATTGACAGCCGGTTTGATACGTCAGCTTCGCCACGGGACGACCACTGACGCTGGCGAGGCGTTGGCGGACGACCGGGCACACCCGAGGCGCGAGCGGGGGAGGACGTCAGTGGTACGCCGCCCCACGGGCTACCTGGTTGGCTACATACGGCCTACGGGCCCGAGGGGCGAACCCACGTCTCGGACAGGGCCAGGCAGGCGGTGCTCCCTTCCCGCTCGCCCCGCTGCTGGGGGAACGGTCGCCCGGCCGCGACGCGGCCATTGAGCGCCACCCGCGCGCTGCGGGCCGGGATGAAGCAGCTATAGACGCCGTGGGGACGCCCGGCGACGCTCCCCGCGCCGAGGGTCAGGACAAAGGGCTCGGTAAAGTCGGACCACGTTAGCGAGAGGTCGTCCCCGTCCGACCGGACGGTCTCCGTCCAGGCCGTGTGGGTGTCGCCTTCTCTGCCGAACCTCGCGCCGGTCACGGGCAGGCTCGTGTCGCCGAAGGGCGGATAGAGCAGGCGCTCGATCTCGTCCTGGAGCCAGCGGGTCATCGCCTCGTTGTCCGAGTAGATCCGCACCGCGCCGCCGGTGACGTCGCTCTCGATGAACAGGGCGTGCCCCGCGCCGGCTGGGGTGTAGAGGATCCGCCAGTGACTGACGCGCGTCAACTGCGGGCCGTCCGCCGCGTCGAGCAGACGGATGAAGGAGTTCTCGCCGGTCAGGCGCACCTCATTGGGGTCGGTGTCAGGCATCGGGTTCTCGTCCTTTCGCAGGCCGTGTGTGAGCGGGCTCGCCAGCCATGATTGCAGGCAGACGGTGCGGCTGGCACCGGCCCCCGCCCAGGCAGGGCCGCGGCGGATCGCTTTGTCACCGCTCGACGAGCCTGGCGAAGGTCAAGTCCGCATCGAGTCGACCCTCGTTCCGATCAGCCGCAGCGCTCTGGAATGTTGCCGCGCCAGCGTGAGACAACCGCACGTTGCCAGGCGGTCCGACTGGACAGCACCTGGCCTGTGAGTCTGAATGCGCCCGCGCGTGAACGCCCGGATGGGCTCAGAAGGGGTAGCCCTTTGCGCCCTGGATGCCTTTCAGGGCTGAGATCTCGCCGGTTTCAGTCCCGATGTGATTCAAGACCAGGAAGTTGAGCATCCAGCTGAGCTTCTGCTTACCAAAGCCGACAGCGCTGAGATCGAGCTCGCGATCCAGGTCGATGTCGGTCAAGCTCTCGAGGTAGGCGTCCGTCGCGGCGTAGACCGCCCGACCGTACGCTTTCAGCGCAGGCAAGTCGATCTGGACCCGACGCGCCCAGGCCGCGTACGCCTCGCTCCAGTCCGGGCTGCCGGGCATCGGCATCGCGCGGTTGTCGACACCAGCCTTGGCGAAGATCGCCGTCAAGTGGTTGGTGACCGTCTTCTCGCTGAGCACGAGCGCCGCGGCGATCTCGCGGGTGGTGCGACCCTGCGCAACGAGACGCGCACCTCGACCTCGCGTTCGCTCAGGCCATCCGGCCACTGGTGTTGGAGCACGCGCTTGCCAACGCGCCCTTGTGCCAGCGCCTGCATGCCGAGCTCCGCGGCAAGGCTCATACCCTGACGGATATCCGCGCTGCCAGTGTGGCGATCGTGCTGGCCGAGGAGGAGGCCGCGCTGGAGGAGCGTGAGGACGAGCTCCGGGCGCATGCCCGCGCGTCGCGCGACGATCTCGGCTTCGCTCAGGTGGCGAAGCGCCGCCTGCTGATCTCCGCGACACTCCGCCGCGGCGGCGAGGGCTCGATCCACCAACAGGCACTGCACCTGACCGCGGAACGGGAGTAGCTTCGGGTAGATGGCCGCCGCCCGCTCACGCTCGCCGAGGCGGTGGTAGCCGAGGGCGAGCTGGCTATACGCATACGCTCCCAAAGTCTCCTGCTCGGCGCGGCCGGCGAGTAGCGTTTCGAGTTCGGCGAAGCTCGCGAGCGACGCCTGCCGGGCGCTGTCTCCACCTCCAACCTCGGCGAGGACCATGCCGGTCCAACCGGTCATCCACAGCCGGTCGCCGGTCGCGCTCGCGACGCATGGCATCCAGCGCTGTATCGAACGCGGCTTGCGCCTCGCCGAACTCGCCGTGGTAGTAGTGCACGAGGCCGCGAAGAATCCCGAGGTAGCTGCGGGGCTCAGGGGAGTCAACAAGGTTGATCTCCGGTTCCGCGTGCGAGATGTGCTCCTGCGCCGCTACCCAGTCACCGCGCCATATCGACAGCGCGCCGAGCCACAAGTGCACGTGGCGGGTGAGGAACGGATCGTGTGTGCGGCGGGCGAGCTCCCCGCGCAGCTCGCCGACCTCCCACGAACGGGCCAGGTCGCCGGCGTACGCGCAGGCGGCTGCCAGATGCCCGCACACCTCGGCCGCAAGCGCCGCGGCGTCCTCGGTAAGCGCCAGGTCGAGTGCGCGTTCCAGCTGTTCGCGGCCCTCGCTCAAACGATTGCCACGAAAGTGGACAGTGCCCATGGACAGGCAAGCCCGCGCTTCGAGCAGTCGATCGGCCAGGCGGCTGACGATGGCCAGCGCCTGCTCGGCTCGCCGCTCGCCTTCGCGCTGGTCCCCCAGACTCAACGCGAGTAGCGTCGTCAGTTCGAGCAGCGTCTCGGCCACTTCGCGCGTCTCTCCTGGTCCGAAGAGCTCGAGCGCCCGCTCGAAGGCAACACGCGCTCCCGCGATGTTCTCCTGGCGCCAGCGCACGCTGCCGAGCCCGTGCCACGCGCGCGCAGCAAGATGACTTTCGCCTGCCGCGTCGCTTCCGCTGCCGCGGCCTGGTAGCGGGTAGCCGCTTCGCGGTAGTCGCCGATGTGCGTCGCCGCTTGGCCGATACGCAAGAGAACGCCGACGCGACGTGGCACGTCCCTCGCATTCGACAGCAGCTCGAGGGCAGCGCAAAATTGCCTGAGAGCGTCGGCGGCGGCGTAGCTGGTCAGCGCCGCTTCTCCCGTAGCCAGCGCATAGTCGACACCACGCTGTCTGTCGCCGGCCTGGACGAAGTGATAGGCCAGGTCGGGTAGCAGGCGTGGCGTCACTTCCTCCGCCTGGAGCGCATTGCCGATAGCGAGGTGGAGCCGACGCCGACGCTCGCCGCCAAGCTCCACCAGCACCGCCTCGCGCACCTTATCGTGTACGAAGGCGTACCCGCCGTCGGAGTCGGGACGCAGGAAGCCCGCACCCACCCCGGCCAGCACGAGGTCCTCCACCACTTCTGGGTCGCGCTCGAGCACTGCCGCAACGACGCGCACCTGGTGGCGGCGACCGACGACCGCCGCCACCCGCAGCGCCTCGACTGCTTCAGCGGGCAGCCGGGCGAGCCGCACGCGAACGGCATCGATGATCCCGCGTGGCAGCACGCGGTGATTGACGCCATCGAAGTGCCAACGGCCGCCGCGATAGACGAGCCGGCGCTCGTCGACGAGTGCGCGCAGGAGTTCTTCTTCGAAAAAGGGGTTGCCCTCGCCCTGGTCGTGGACGATCGAGCTGACGTCTTCGGCCAGGTCGCCGTGAAGCAGCGCTGCTGCCAGCTGCCGGCTTTCCAGAGAGTCGAGTCTGCGCAGCGTCACGTGCAGCAGCAGACGGCGGCGGTTCAGCTCACTGATGAGGCGTTCGAGCGGAACGTTTTCTGACGTCTCGTCATCGCGGCAGGCAGTCACCACCAGAACCGGCGCCGCGCGTGCAGCGAGCCGCGGCATGACGTAGAGCAGCAATTCGCACGTGGCCGCGTCTGCCCATTGCAGATCGTCCAACGCCAGAATGAGGGAGCCGCGGGCGCCGGCGATGTGGCTCAGAAGCCCGGCGACCACCTCGTACAGCCGCAGCCGCTCCTGTTCTGGCGGGATCGCGTGGGGCGGCTCGAACGACTCACGCAGGCGCGATGCGATCTCCGGTAGCAGCCGCGCAAGCACGGCGGCGTCGGCACCGAGACCGCGGCGCAGGTCATCGGGCGGAGCGAGCGCAATGTACTCGCCCAACGCTTCCAACAGCGGCAAGTACGGTGGCATGCCTTCCGATTGCGTGGCTCCGCCGCGCAGAACGATGCTGTCACCTGATTGGCCCGATGGCGGGAACTCCTCGAGTAAGCGGCTCTTGCCGATGCCTGGCTCGCCTGCCAACAAGGCAAGGGTCGGGCGGCCCAGGCGCGCCTCGGCGAGCGCCTGCTCGAGCGCAGCAAGTTCACGCTGCCGACCGACGAGCGGCGCTCGTCCGAGGCGCAGAACGGCGGGTGCGGTTGCGTCGTCGATGCCGGTCAGTGCGTCCCGGGACATGTTCTGGCGCCGATTATCGTCGAACTGCGCGAACCCCGCCGGCGACAGGGCGCGCCAGGCGGGCGCCTAGGCCTACCTGCACAAGCCTTTCGACCTCGATGACCTGATCGGTCTAATCCAGCCTGGTCTGGGCAGCCAGCCAACGCGTTAGCCCCGCGGAAGCGCCTGACAACGCAAGAACCTCAGGGCTGCGCCTGAGTAGCCAACCCAGCTCGTCTCCCCGGCTGGGGAGCATGAGTTCCCCCACTTTGGGGCGTGCGCCGCAACCGACCAGCCCGACACTCAAGGGGAATCGTTGCAAATGGCACGCGTGCCGATGGCCGCGGCTCAGCAAACTCTTCCCGTGGGTTACCGCCGCGGGTAGCTATTACTGGTTGGAGACGACAAATGCTCATACCGCGCATATCCGCAACACTGATCGCGTCAGTGATGGCGCTGCCAGTTTTGATTCTGAATGGCGGAACGCCCGTTGCATCCGCCAACGCTGGTATCGCGGTGGTGCTCGATCCTGCCCAGAAGATCCACCCGATGCTGCAGGTGGAGCTGCAGACGAACCCGACAAGCTTCGTTCGCGTCATCGTCCAGAAGGCGAAGCCCGACATCAAGAGCAACTCGCTGCTCTCGCGCATTCCGACTGCGCAGATCATCGAGGAGTTCAGCGTCGTTCCTGCCTTCGTCGCGGCGCTACCCGAATCTGCGGTGTCCGTCCTGGCCATGGACAAGAACGTCCGCTACATCTCGCCCGATGGCGCGGTCGAGGTCATCTCGGGTAAAGCGCCGAAAGGAGCAAAGCCCGCGGCGGCGCCAAAGGCGCCAAAACCGGCCGGCCATGGCCGAAAGCAATTCGATGCCAGCAAGCTGCTCACCACGTTCCCTGTGGACACGGGCGCGACCAGCGTGTGGGCCGGCGGCGGCGGTAAGGAGCAGCTGACCGGCTCCGGAGTCTCCGTCGCGGTCATTGACAGCGGCGTGGACGCGGGGCATCCCGATCTCAGCGGTAACGTGGTGGCGGTCAACGTCAATCGCAACTCGTTCAACGCGTCAGACGGATACGGCCATGGGACGCACGTTGCGGGGATCATCAACGGGCATGCATCGGACGATCGGTACCTGGGCATTGCACCGAACGCAACGCTGATCAGCGTCAAGGTCGCCGACGACAGCGGCGGCGCGTACGTCTCGGACTTGCTGCGTGGTCTCGATTGGGTTGCCGCGCATCAGGATGACTACAAGATTCGTGCGTTGAATGTGTCGGCCTCCGTGAGCTTCCCGGAAAGCTACGCGACGAGTCCCGTCGATGCGGCCGTGGAACGCTTATGGAGCGACGGCGTGGTCGTCGTGACGTCTGCGGGCAACCTGGGGTCCGATTCCGACGCCGTGTGGTACGCGCCAGGTAACGACCCGCACGTTATTACCGTCGGGTGCCTCGACGAGAACCAGACGATCGCGTTCAGCGATGACAGTCTGTGCCCGGTCAGCAGCCGCGGCGTGACCGAGGACGGCTTTGCCAAGCCTGATCTGGTCGCCCCGGGTCGCAAGATCGCAAGCACACTCGCATCAGGTGTCGGTGGCCGAAGCGTCGGCCTTGCGGCGGAGTATCCGGAGCGAGTCACATCTGACGGTCGACACATCAGTATGAGTGGCACGTCGATGTCGGCGCCCATGGTTACCGGAGCCGTGGCGTTGCTCCTCGATCGCCACGCCAGCCTGACGCCCAGCCAAATCAAGCAACTGCTCGTCGACAGTGCGCGGAACTATCCTGGCCAACCTGACGCGGCAGGCGCGTTGAACATCAGTGCGGCCCTGGCAGATTCGGATCATCCGCCAGCGTCGTCGAATCAGGGATCACTACCGGTCGGTGCCACGGCACCGGTTGGTGGCGCCACGACCATTGTCTGGGATGGCTCCCGCTGGACTACGACCTACTGGAATGGTGCTCGCTGGACCGGAGCATATTGGGACGGTGCACGCTGGACTACGACCTCCTGGAATGGTTCTCGGTGGACTGGCGCATATTGGGACGGTGCACGCTGGACTGGCACGTACTGGGATGGCGCCCGCTGGACTGGCACGTACTGGGATGGTGCTCGCTGGACCAGTTCCTCAGCTTTCAACTGACGACGAGGAAGGACGGGCCGCAAGCGCGCCCGTCCTTCTGCTAACCACTGACGACTCGATGAAAGCTGCGCGACGCATAGCCTGGTCGCAGCGCGATCCTGCGTCGGCGTGTAGGTCTGGTAGCGACTTGCCGATGATCGTTCCATGACAGGTGCGCGGATGAGCCGATCTGCCCAGGTCAACATGTTTGTCGCGGCAGTTGTGGGGCTCGCCGCGGCTGTCGTGGTGCTTACCCTCGTGCTCCCCGCGCGGGACCTCGAATGGAGCTGGTGGGGTGCGCTCATTCTGCTCATCGCCGCTCGCGTTGCGGAAGCAGGCATTGTTGAGATCACGCGCAACTCGGATGAAGCAGGCTACGGAATCTCGCTAGCGACCGTTCCCCAGATCGTCTGCGCGCTCCTCCTGCCGGCACCCATCGCCTGCCTCGTCGCAGGCGCCAGCATGTTGCTTGACGAGTACAACCATCGCAGCCCGGCGGCGCGCCTGGCATTCAACGTCTCGAGCACGATGCTGAGTGTGGGGGTCGCGGGCATTGCCACGAACGTCCTCGGCATCTCGGGCGCCGGCTTGGGCATCGTCGGCTGGACTGCCGTCGCCTCTCTCTTAGGCGTAGCGGGGTCCTACTACCTGGCCAATGCACTGCCAGTCGCGTGCGGCGGCGCTATTGCTGGTGGTCGTCCAATTTTGCCTGCGCTCGTCCACAGCGTGCGTGCGAATGCTCTAAGCGAGGTCGCATTCGCACTGTTGGGTGGCCTCGCAGCATTTGTATGGGTCATCAATCCCTACTGGCTGCTGGTCGGCATTGTGCCAGCAGTCATTTCACAGCTTGCCTTGCGCTACGTGGCCGAGCGCAACCGCCAAGCGGCGCAGCTCGCCTCGCTGGACAGGCTTGGGCAGCAGCTCTCCGCAAGCCCAACCGCGGATGGTATTTTCGAAGCCATCCGCTCGGAAATGCGCACAGTCCGCGCCGTGGACGGTTGTTTTCTTTCACTGATTGGTAGCGGTGCGCATTTTGCTGACGGGCTGGCGTCGGATGAGGCCGAGCATGCCCTCTGTCGTCAGCTTGCAGCTAATTTGGTGGATTCTCCCGAGGGCATCTGGGTCAGGGACGCCGCCGTTGAGCTTCCAGACCGCCAATCGGGCGCACGCACATGGCTAGTCCTGAAACTTGGCCGCGGAGATCAAGTGTTCGGCGCGCTTGGCCTCGTCGGCGGCCCGGCCAGCGCCTTTACGGCGCACGACCGAGGATTTTTCGCACTCGTCGCTGAACGTGTCTCGCTTGCGCTCGAGAGCGCCCAACGATCGGCGGAGCTCGAACGCATGGCGTTCCACGATGCACTCACCGGTCTGCCTAACCGAGAACTACTAGGGCTCCGACTCGAGCAAGTGCTGAGTCGCCCGACCGACCTTGGCGAGAGTGCAGCGCTACTCTTCCTAGACCTCGACCGCTTCAAGGAGATCAACGACACGTTTGGCCACCGCCACGGCGACCTGGTGCTCCAGGAAGTTGGGCGCCGTCTGCTCGCCAGACTACCGACCTCGGCGACCCTTGCGCGGCTGGCTGGTGATGAGTTCGCCGTCCTGCTTCCCTCTGCGAGCGCAGCCGAGGCCAGCCGAGTCGCTGATGACCTCATTCGTGCTCTGGCACAGACAGTCCAGGTGCAAGGCGTGACGCTGGATGTGGGCGTGAGCATTGGAGTTGCGCTTGCCCCGGATCATGCGAACGAATCGGACGCCCTCCTGCGCCATGCAGACGTCGCGATGTACGTCGCCAAACGTCGACGTGGCGGATACGTGGTGTATAGCCCAGACCAGGATTCGCATAGTCGCGAACGCTTGGAGCTCGCCGCCGATTTGCGTGGCGCAGTCGATCGAGGCGAGTTGCGACTGCACTACCAACCGATCGTCTCACTGGAGACGGGATACATGGAGGAGGTCGAGGCGCTAGTCCGATGGGATCACCCACAACGCGGGCTCGTGCCGCCCGGGCAATTCATCCCATTGGCTGAAGAGACGGGCATGATCATCCCGATCGGCCGCTGGGTCATCGAAGAGGCGTGCCGCCAAGCAGTCAGTTGGCGCGAACGCTTTGGTGTTGCCCGGTCGCTGGTCGTCAGCGTCAACCTGTCGGCGCGCCAGTTTCAACATACCGATGTACCCGCTGAGGTCGGTGAGATTCTGCGCAGCACGGGCATGGACCCGCGATCCTTGAAGCTCGAAATTACAGAGAGCATCGCGATGGGCGACACCGAACTCAACATCGCTGCCCTCTGGCTGCTCAAAGGCATGGGTCTTCGGTTGGCTATCGACGACTTCGGGACAGGCTATTCGTCGCTCGGCTACCTCAAGCGCTTTCCCGTGGATACCTTGAAGATCGATAAGGGCTTCGTCGATGGCCTTGGCATACACGCCGAAGACAGTGCCGTGATTGGCGCCATCATCGCCTTCGCCAAAGCCGTTGGCCTGAGCACAACGGCCGAAGGGGTCGAGGACGTCGAGCAGTTGTCACGACTACGCGAGCTCGGAGCCGATCGGATTCAAGGCTATTACTATTCGGAACCCAGACCCGCGGAGCAGCTGGAGGAATTCTTGCGTACGCCTCGACGCCTGCTCGATCAACCCATGCACGCCCTGAGTCGCCCTTCGTCTGCGTTGAACGCGGTTCATCAGTCGGAGCCTGGGCTGTCCCATCGCGCAGCCTGAGGCTTCAACTGCCGTGGGACGATACGTACCTTCGCGGCGTGCGCAGACGCGCCCGTTCTTGTGGGTGTCCGCGTCGCATTAGCATCGCATCGGTCCCATTTGGGCACTGGACGTCGTCTTCGATGGCGTCTCAGTGCGTGTTTCACCGCCCAGGTTTGGGCAGCCAGGCGGCGCCTGGGAACTCACCACAACCCGCCGGATCCCGTTCGGTGAGCGACATGTTCTCTCGTGATCAATGAGCGAATCTGACGAGAGAAGCACTGTGCTCAGTTCAGCTTGGGCCGACCTGCTTCCGCATCTCCGGGCGATTGTTGATTCTGCGGTGACTACGGCTGGCGTCGGTCCGAGGCAGCGGCATAGTCTTCGACGAGTGGATCGCTGGCTACCCAAGCTTTTCCGTCTGTTGGTCGATCCCCTCGCCGACTGACTGGCGAGGGCGCACGGGTCCACGGCTCGGTAAGCGCGTTCAAGTAGCACGCTTGTTCTGGAGACGACGCGATGGTTCTTGGCCGCCGAGAGGTGTCGAGCGCTTCATGACCGTGCCTCGCACGCGAGCGATGTTCGGAACTCTGCGAAGATGTGGCCAGTGGGATGGGAGGCACTCGGGCGGTGGGGTGAAGACGTCGCTCGCATCGAACCGCTCGCTGGCGGAGTCGCCAATGACGTGTGGAGTGTGCGCGTCAACGGGCACCTCGCGGTCGGTCGTCTCGGTGCCAGGAGCGACGCTGATCTCGCGTGGGAGACCGAGCTCCTCCAACACCTCGACCGTGCAGGTCTGACCGTGCCAGTGCCGATCCCGACGACGGACGGCCGGCTGTTCGCCGACGGTCTGGTGGTGATGACCTACGTGGAGGGCGGACGGCCCGAGACGGAGACCGACTGGCGTCGCGTGGCCGACACGCTCCGCCAGCTGCATCGGTTGACGCAGGGCTGGCCGCAGCGCCCAGGCTGGCGATCGTCGACCGACCTCCTGCACGCCGAGACCGGGACAAAGATCGACCTCGGCGCGATGCCGCCTGAGGGCGTTGCTCGATGCCGAGCAGCGTGGGCGCGGCTCATCGGACGTCAGATATGCGTCGTCCACGGCGACCCCAACAACGCTGGCAACGTCCGCATGACCGCGAATCGAGTCGCACTGCTCGACTGGGACGAGTCGCACGTCGACGTACCCGACCTCGACCTGGTGCTGCCCCACAACGCCGCCGGTCTCGACGACGGCGCGCACGACATCGCCGCGCAAGCGTCGGCCGCATGGGAAGCCGCCGTCTGCTGGGACGACGAGTACGCAGTCAAGCGGCTTGCCGAAGTTCGAGCGGTCTGAGCAGCGGCGGCGCGCTTTAGCTCGCCGGGACGCACGGCGCATCGAGAGTCAGGAGTACCCCGCGAGATCAGCGTGGTCACGACCAGTCTTCGCTCGAGGCGAAGCTCTAGGCCGGCCCACCACGAGCGTCACAGCAGCGGCCACTTGGCGGCAAAAACGGAAAGGCGGCCTTGTGACGTCGCCCCTGCGACTGGCCAAGAGACCACTGGCCTAGAACGTCCGTCTCGATCTTGAGTTCAGAGCAGGCTGGCGGAGGTGCATGGGAGTCGAACCCACCCTCGACCAGGAATTTAATCCAGGCCGAGCAACTGCTTTGAAGACGGTCCCGAGGCTACCCCACGGCGTTCCACAGACTCGTTGCGCAATGTTGTGGTCGTTGCGAAGGTGACGGCTTCGTACGCCGGCTTACCCGGGCTGCGCCACGGTTTGCGTGAGTTGGGCTGCAAAAACGGCTGCACGCTTGTATTGATCTTGTAGCATAGTGCTACTAGCGACATGCTACTACGCAAGGCGGATGAGCCCCGGCGCAACCCGTTCCGCTTCGGCGACGTAGCAACGGGCGAGCACTTCACCGACCGCACGAGCGAGCTCAAGGAGCTCATCCGCGATCTCAGCAGCGGCCAGAGCGTGCTGATCATCTCGCCCCGCCGCTATGGCAAGACGTCACTGATCACCGCCGTACTGGACCGCCTGCGCAAACAGCACACCCTCGTGGCCTACGTCGATCTCCTGCGAACCACGACTAAAGAGCGCTTCGCCGATCAGCTGGCCAGCGCGCTCTACGACGGTCTGACGCCGGGGGTCGAGCGTGCTGTGCATCGCGCTGGCGAGCTTTTCCAGAGTTTGCCCCTCAGGCCGAAGATCACGCTCAACCAGGACGGCACGCCCTCATTCGAATTCACGGCGGCTCCAGGCACCACTGACATCGATCAGACCATCGATCGGCTGCTGGAGCTCGCCCAGCAGGTCGCGAGCCGGCGCAGACGACAAGCGGTGCTGGTGCTCGACGAGTTCCAAGAGATCATGACCCTCGATCCCGAGCTGCCGGGCAGGATGCGCGGCATCTTCCAGTTCCAGACAGACGTTGCCCATGTCTTTCTGGGTAGCCGTCAGCACCTGTTGCGTCAGGTCTTCACCAACGTCAATTCGCCACTCTACAACAGCGTGAAAGTGTTTCCCCTTGGTCCAATCTTACGCGACGCCTTTAGCTGCTTTATTGCGCAACGCTTCGCCTCGACCTCGATGGACATCACACAGGACGCAATCGCACTCTTGCTGGACATCACGGGCGGCCACCCTCACGATACGCAGAAGCTCGCGTACTTCACATGGGCGATCGCGGAGGAGTCCGACGCCTCCGCCACGCCTGACACCATTGAGCACGCGCTGGCCAATGCCATTGCGACGGATACAGCACGCTACACCGAGTTGTGGGACGGGCTCACAACAAACCAGCGACGACTGCTCATCGCAATCGGCCAGGCAACACCAACCGACGAAGTGCTCTCAGAGGACTTTCGCCGCCGTAACCGCCTCGGGGCCTACGCCACAGTCGAGCGGGCACTTGACGCGCTCGTCAATCGCGGTGTGGTTCAGCGCGAGGGACGTGCCGGCGTCGCTGTGCCCGACGTCTTTCTCCGCAACTGGCTCCGCATACCGATCCGATAGCTCGCAGGCAGGCTTCGCCGTCGCCGGGTGGCGCGACGACACGAAACCGAGTAGCCCAGAACGGAACCGTGCGTCGCGGCACGGATGTTGGCGGCAGGGCTTGGTGATCATGGATTGGCAGCAGTGGCCGACGGTGGTTTGGCAGCATGATGACGTTGTGAGCGGGGAGCGGATCGTCATGGTGAATGGCGTCGCAGTGAGCGGCGTCAACGGCGTACGTGAAGATGGCCTTTGGTGAGGATGACCACGGTGATCACGCCCGCCATAAGGCACTGATCCGGCCGCTCGACGCTGATCTGATCAGTCGCGGGTGAGTTCGGCGACGCCCGTTTCGCGCAGTCGTCATCCACCCGTGCCTTGCCGGCGGTGGTGGCAGCAATCAACGCCGCCGTGGCAGCGTTGTTGACAGCCGCGGCAACCCCAAGTTAGCCGGTGCACCGCGTGCTCGGTTATCCGCATCAGGTCCAAGGTGCACTACAGGCGTACTGCCCGTCACGCTCGTCCGACTGGCGGCTGCTGCTCCAACTCGACAGCGATCGCAACGCCGGCGTCGGCTGCGGCGACGCGGGCACGTTGTATTTCATGATTCGCCAGGATGATCTGGCCGCGGCTCGGTTCGACAACACCTACTTCGTTGAGCAGTGCTGCTGACCTGACCAGGCGCGCGTGCGCCATTTGTTCAGTTCGAGATTAGGCTGAGCACGGGACACAATTTAGTGTCGAAGTCGCACTCGGGCACGAATATGCTGCTCGCAGCCTGCCGCACTGAGCGCTCGTGAGTTCAGTCCGAAGACAATTGCGAGGTCCCCCCGCACAGGGATTAGTCCGGGTCACACGATCGGGTCCTTTGACGCCTACTCAACGACAGCGTTTGCAATGAGCGTGGCCGAATCCCGCCATCACAGCCTCAGCAAAACCTGCCACTAACACACGGGCTGCGTGTTCGCTGACTTTGAGCTTGACGATTTATGACCCAGCCTTGCCTCGACTGGGAGCGGCACGCCGCCACAACAATTGCGCGGTCTGAAGTGCACCTGCGATGACCAGGGGCGCGCTACTGAGCGCGAGTTCATCGGCGGTCAGTTGTACGAATCGGACCTGATCAGTCCCCACCCGTGGCTGCCGACGCGACGACGGTGGGGACCGTCCACAAGATGCTCCGCATGACCTCGTGCTCGAATGAAGCTACTGGCGGGCGGACTCAGCCACTCGCCGATAGAACCGGCGGGCCTCATCGAGGACCGCGACGAAGTCGCCGAAATGCGCGCTGCGAGTTGCCAAATCGAAGTGGCCGTGCGTGTCTACGAACTGCTCGAGCGTATTCAGAAAGTCGAGACACCAGTGCGCGGCGGCGGCACGCGAAACTCGCTGCCCCGCGACGTCCACATACACCGGCGAGGTGTGCGCAAGTACGGACCGATCCAGTGTATTTGGATGACCGCTGCCACGCGCCACCGCCGCGATCCAGAGTGGTCCGTCCTGAAGCGTAGTAGTGAACTGGAGTTCGTCTGCTGCGTCGCCTTCGGCCAGGACGCCGTCGGGTCCGACCAGCGTCAGTCGTTCGGCGCCGGGCCCGCGCACCCGCGCGCGGATGTTGAGACTGTCACCCGGTGCCAGGTCGAGCACGGCGCCCGGCCCGCATCCATTCACGCTCAACGTGAGCCACGGCCCATTGGTGACAAACGTGCGGCCCGCGCGGATGGCGTCCTTGAACCCGGCCACCGAAAGTGACTGCTCGCCAAGCTGCGCATACACACGCGCCCAGCCGGGCGGGTTGGAGATCACCCCAAAATGTGAGAAGGACAGGAAAGTATCGGTGCCGGCGGTCGCCGCGAGCCGCAGACCACACGACAACAGGCGGTGATACAAGAAGATCGCGCCCTCATGGTTGAACGGCGAGATGAGCTCGACGGAGTCCACGAGGCCGAGCGCTGCATCCGCGACCAATTCTCGAGCCTCGACCGAACGCGGGTTCTGGAAAAACCCGTTGGTGGATCCATCATCGGGAAATGCTTGCATCGCCGGGTGCGCGTACCCAACCGCGGCACCTAGCCCGCGCAACTCCTCACATGCGACGTTATTGGGTGGCCAGTCCTCCGGCAGATCTGAGCGCTCCTGGCCAGCGTAATAGCGAGTTGGAGGACCGCTCGGCCCCAGCGCATGCACGTGGCCGAGCAGGTCGTTGCGGTACTCGACGCCCATGCTCGCCACCGCATTATCGGTCGACCACGGCAGATCGGTGCCCGCAAACTGCTCGAGCATTTCGCGGTCGTAGACAAACGACGTCGCACCGTTTGCAGCCATCACGTTAGCCAGGTGGAGCCCCTCGCCCAACTGCATGCGCGCCACGTCGCGCGGCGTGCACACGAGGTCGCCGCTGTAATTCATGTGGATGTGCAGGTCGCCGCCGTACCAGCCCTCGGCTGATGGGTCGAACACGTGCCGCGGGTCGCATTCCACAACTGATACGTTGTCCGCCGATGGGAGAACGTCCATTTCCATTCGCTCGAACTCGAGACCACGAGCGCACACCACGTGCAGTGACTCGGCGGGCACGCGGAGGGTTACGTCCTGTCCATGGAAGAACGGCTGGTGCAGGACATCCCACTTCGCCAGGACGTCATCCGGGAACCAGGCGCCGCCGCTCGCATCCGTCACCGACCAGCGCGCGCAACGTGGCGACGACAGCCGTAACTCGGCCCCGACTGACGTTCGGATGGCGCCCTCGACCTCCAGCGTTCTGCCGTCGAGCGCCACGGTGAACACTCCATCTGCGCCGTCGAGTTCGATCGTCTCGACCGCGGCGCCCACTGGAGCGATGTGCACGTCGCGGCCAGCGACGGTCACGAGCAGCGCGGCATCGGCGGCGGAATCGACGACCACGTCGATCTTGATGGTGCGGCCCGCGATCGCCGGTCGGGCCGGGCCAATCTCGGCCGCAGGCTCCGATTCCCGTCCACGTGCACGACGACGACGCCCGACGGAACATACGTGCCAATCACGGACCGAATGGCCTTCGCCCAATCGCCCGTGGCCATAAAGGCGTCGTTCAGCGGGCCGTACTGGGAGAAGCGAGCCCAGCGCGCGACGTCGATCTGCTCATCGCCCCAATCCCAGCCGCGATCGTCGAGGAGTTTGCGATAACGGGCCAACGCTTCGATCACCTCCGCCGGCAGTTCCAGCGTCTTGGTCTCCTGGCAGCACATGGCCTAGACCTGCTTCCTACCGTACGGCTCGCCTTGCCACAGGAAAATGACGCTGCCGTCCGGCTGCACTCGGAACTCGACCGGCACTTCGTCGCACGACCCCTGGTCGCACAGTATGACGAACTGCGTATCGCTCATTGGCACGAACTCCACCTCCGTCCCAGCGGCGAAGCCAAACAGTTTCTCGCTCTGGCGGTACACACGGAGTGCACCTTGCGCCGTGGTGTACTCACCGACATAGCGGGACCATACGGAGCGATCCGCGGTAAAGGTCGTGTGCCGCCAATCGGGCGGCGTCGGGCGTGCAGCCGGCTCACCGCCAAGGATGATGCTGAGTGTGTCCTGGGCAATCTCAGACTTCTCGGCACTGCTCATGTTCGCCAGCACACCGACAGCTATGCGTTGGGCCGGTGCGAGGAGGAACTGTGACCCGGAGCTGCCGGAGGTCTGGCTGGGAATGGCCAGGTCTCCACCGTGATAGACGAAGTGCACGCCATCCTCGGTGTGGATGCCCCAACCCAGGCCATACTCGTTCTGGCCAGTGGCCGGTTGGGCGGTCCACATCTGGTCGAGCGAGCCAGACGAGATAATCGGACTACCATCGACGGCACCGCCGTTCAAGAGCATCACAAAGTAGCGGCCGACGTCGTTCGCGGTGGTGATCAACATGCCCGCCGGCCCATACCCGCGGCTGAATGGAACTGGCCCGGAGGTCACGACACCACTTCGCTTTGTGTATCCGTCTGCCAGGCCCAACTCGGCGGCGACAGTTGGATCGAACGTGGTCCGCTGCATGCCAAGTGGGACCAAGACATGCGTGCTCAGGTAGTCCTCATAGGGCATGCCCGAGACCTTCTGTACGACCAGTCCAGCAATGCTGTAGCCGTCGTTGGCATATTCATAGGCGGCGCCAGGAGCGGCGTGCAGCTTGACGCTGGACAGCGCTGCGACATGCCGCTCGAGCGCCTGCTCGTCCTGAGCACCATCGGCTCCGAAGCTTTGCGGAATCCCAGCCGTATGCGACAGCAGCTGGCGGACTGTGATGTCCTGGGCCCGCACGTCGTCCATGCTGAACTCCGGCACGTAGCTCACGACTGGTGCATCTAGTTCCACCAGACCCTGCTCGACCAACTGCATCAGCGCCAGAGCAGTGAGACCTTTGGTATTCGAGGCAACCCCGATGGGTGTGTCCGGAGTCATCGGCGTGCGTGAGTCCAGACTGGCGAACCCATAGCCACGACTGAGAATGACCTGGTCGCCCGCGACCACCACCAGTGATACGCCAGGGGTGCGGAGGTTGGGCATCCGTCCGCGCATGTAGTTGTCCACTCTGGACGCCACGTCCTGGGTGGCGGGCGGTGGGGCCGCACTCGCCGAGAGCGGCATGAGCGCCGCCATTAAAGCGACAAGGCTCAGAAACTGATTCATCAATGTCTCCTCTTTCGTTGCCGCGGTTAACGCTGCCGGATGGAACCGCTACCCGAGATCTGCTTCGTCAGTAATGGAGCGCCGACGTACTCCACTGAGCCGGAGCCGCTGACCTGGGCATCGAGTGTGCGCACGGCGTGCACGACTGCCCCGCCGGCTCCGCTCACGGTGATGGCGACATCCTGGCTGCGCAATGAGTCGGCGCGATAGCTTGCCGAGCCTGACACCTTGATGTCCTGCCGGCCGACCGTGCCCGCCGTCGTTACGCTGCCCGACCCACTGAGAATGACCTCCAGTGTGTCGTTGTCGAGATCAATGGCATCGGTGCTGCCCGATCCAGAGACCGTCAATCCGTCGACACTTTTGACCGTCAGCGTGTTACACAATCGGCAATGTCGATTCGAGGCGAGTCCCGGGGTTCGGCCTCAGGTTGAGCCGGCCATCATCGCTGCGCGTCTCAATGTTCGGCAGAATGTTTGATTCCGCTTCGAGGATCAGCGACTCCGTGCCTGTCTGACGGAGGCGCAGCAAGCCTGTACCCGAGAGGCTCACCGCGTGAAAGCCAGTCACGGAACGCGATTCGGACACCACGTGCCCGTTACCACGGATAACTGTCTCCAGGGCACAGCCGCTCGCGATGATCCCGAGCGCGGTGCACGACAGCAACAGACGCAGTCTCATACTCGTGCTCCGTTCGCATGGTTTGACATGCTCAGCTCGAGGATTTGCTTCGTCATCCGTAGGATCTCCTTGTTCTGCAGATCCGCCGCCTGCACGGTTGCCCACTTCTCGTCCGCAATGACCTGGCGCTTTTCGTCCGCGCGGTTCTGACTGATTAACAGGAACGTGGACAGGAAGATCGACTCCAGTGAGACGATCATGGTTAGCAGGCCGTATGGATAGTGCTCGACCTGCAGGAGGATCCACAGGGCAAACCAGATGATGTGGATATAGACAAAGCGCATCGAGCCGGCGAAGCGCGTGATCGCGTCGGCGATGCGGTTCTCGGCGGCTTGCGCGCGCTCCTGCCGGTACTGGAGCAACGCTGGATTCGTTGGTGCTGGAAACAGCCGGTGGCTCACGGGGGTCCTGCTGTCAGCGTCTCAGGCGGGCACGGCCTGACCGTGGTCAGCCGCGGTGGCGAGGTGATGACGGTGCTGGCGCAACCGCACAGCGAGGCCAATCAGCGTGATGCCAAAGGCGATGGCGTAGATCCCGATCAGCAGCATCACGACAATCGCGCTCTGCTGCGGAAAGGCCGCCACGTAAATCCCGAACGCAATCGAAA